>QWCB01003089.1_pt1 | contig 20102 bp, 19 predicted proteins | sample 1972511 | NCBI WGS metagenome assembly QWCB01 (sample SAMN09866719, study PRJNA288562) | Human gut metagenome isolate term5_stool, whole genome shotgun sequencing... | isolation source: gut | host: Homo sapiens | place: USA: California
AACTGCTTGATCATGGTAAATGTTTTCGCATTTCCCACGAGCTTCATCTCCGGGTACCTTTGCGCCAGATGCATGAGGCTGCCGGAATGATCCGGCTCCATGTGTGTGACCACAAGATAGTCGGGGCTGCGCCCCTCCAACACCTGCGCCACATTGGAAAGCCATTCCTCCGCCGCCCGTGCGTCCACGCTGTCCATCACAGCGATCTTCTCATCCAAAATGATATAGGAGTTGTAGCTCACCCCCATAGGCTGGACAGGGTACTGGTTTTCAAAGAGTGTCAATGTGTTGTCGTCCGCCCCTACATAGCGGATCGCATCCGTTACCGTTCGGATGGCCATCGGAAAAACACCTCCTGATTTTCTGTTTTGAACCGGCATTGGCCGGTTTTTCTATCTGAAGCAAATGCTCCCAATAGGGGCTGAAAGCAGCACCTCTACACCCGGCACACGGCCGCCGCGCGATGCCCTACAGGCAGGCCGTCCGGTGCATCCGGGGAAAGCTCCCAGCGCACCCTTCCCGCCCACTGGGAGGCGACGGCGGAGAAGTGGAGCAGCACGATGCCCAGATCCAGCGCGGCGTCAAGGTTGTCGGTGTAGGCGTCCTCCTGCTGCACCAGATAGATGCTATGGCCGCGGACAAGGAAGCCGTAGGGCTGGCGGTTGAGGTAGCTGGGGGACAGGGAGGCGGCGTAGAAGGCCTGCCAGAGCATATCGTCATAGAAGTCCATCATTTCATCAAGCCCGGACTTGTTGCTCCAGCTTTCCATGTGGACCAGCTCATGCACGCTCTTTTTCGGCGCGTAGTACTGCTGCTCGGCCTGCACATCGATCTGCGACATGCTCTGAATGTTCATCCGCAGCTTTTTCGCCGTCTTTTCTCCGTAGCCGAAGGCCACGATGGCCGCCACCTCCAGCGGGGTGGTGAGGGACAGAGCCTTTTTGATCTTGTCGCTGTCGGTAAAGGTCAGCCAGCAGGTGTCGATGTCCAGCTCCGTCAGCTTGAGGACAAGATCCTCCATCATGTACCCGGCGTTGACGCCCGCGTGGATGTGCCGGGCGGACATAAGGAGCAGATAGTGCGGCGCACCGATGAGGAACTGCTGGTAGCCCGCGGAGCTTTCCAGTGCCGGCTGCGCGTCCTTGTCCAGCACGATCAGCTCCGTGGCGATCTCCGGAACAAGGCGGGGGCAGGTCTTTTCATAGTAGGTGCGAAGCTGGGCGAGTGCCTCGTTCGGCACCTCCTTTCCGCGAAAGGCGCGAACGGACTTGCGGTTTTGGATCATAGCACTGTAATTCATAGTAGCATCTCCTTTCCGAAACTCGTTTTGTTACGTTCTGACTCGCTGTGCCTCTTTTGGAAAAAGGGCGGACAAGCGCGGGATCGTGCTTGTCCGCCCCATCTCGCGGAATACGGTCTCCCCGGCAGGGAGGCGGCAGAGCCTTCCGGCAGCTTATTTCTTTCTTCCGCTCCCCGCGCCGGTCACTGCACGGACTCCAAAATCGCGTCCGCCAGCGTTTCCAGCTCAACGGCCTTGTCCTCCCCCAGCGAGGAGGCGAGACTGAGCCGCTCGTTGAGCACCGTCATGTTCTTCAGCTCGTCGTTGACGAATTTTTGCATGAGGTCGCCGGACTTCACCGCCCACGAGCCGTTTTCGATGAGGGCGAAGGTGCGGTTTTGCAGGTTCAGTGCCTTCATATCCATAAGGAAGTCGTGCATGGCGGGGTAGATGCCCAGATTGTAGGTCACCGAGGCCAGCACGATGTGGCTGTACTTGAACGCCTCGGAGATCAGCTGGGACACGTGGGTGGAGGACACATCGTACAGTGCCACACGGCTCATTCCCTTGTCGCAGAGCCTTGCCGCAAGTGCCTGCGCCGCGTTCTCTGTGTTGCCGTACATGGAGGCGTAGACGATCAGCACGCCCTTTTCCTCCGGCGCGTACCGGCTCCATGTGTCGTACTTTCCGATGAACCAGCCCAGATTCTCCCGCCACACCGGGCCGTGGAGGGGGCAGATATACTTGATCTGATCCAGGATCCCACCGGCCTTTTTCAGCAGGAGCTGGATGTGGGGGCCGTACTTGCCCACGATGTTGGTGAGGTAGCGGCGGGCATCGTCCAGCCAGTCCCGCTCAAAGTCCACCTCGTCGGCAAACAGCTTGCCGTCCAGCGCGCCGAAGGTACCGAAGGCATCGGCGGAGAACAGCACGCCGTCAGTGAGGTCGAAGGTCACCATGGCCTCCGGCCAATGCACCATGGGCGCACCCACAAAGGTGACGGTGTGCTTGCCGAAGGAGAAGGTGTCCCCCTCCTTCACCTCGATGCACTCATGGTCGTCCACGTGGAAGCCGAACTGCCGCATGAGCATGAACGCCTTTTCGTTGGAGATGACCTTCACCTTGGGGTGCCGCAGCAAAATCTCCTCGATGCAGGCGGCGTGATCCGGCTCCAGGTGGTTGATGAGCAGATAGTCCAGCTCCCGCCCGTCCAGGACGTGGTTCAGGTTCTCCAGCAGCTGGCGGCAGGCGGACCAGTCCACGGTGTCGAACAGCACCGTTTTCTCGTCCAGCAGACAGTAGGCGTTGTAGCTGACGCCGCGGGGAATGGGGAAGCAGTTTTCAAACAGGGCAAGGCGGTGGTCGTTGGCCCCCACCCAGTAGAGGTCGCTGGTCACATTACGCACACAATACATATCTCATACCCTCCCGGCTCAAGCCTTCACAAATTGGTCCTTGCCCTCCGCGCACTCCGGACATACCCAGTCGGCGGGGAGCTGCTCAAACAACGTACCCGGCGCGATCTCGCCGTCCTCGTCGCCCAACTCCGGCACATACTCGTAGCCGCATCCGCCGCACACATAGGTGTCGCCGATGGGCGTGGGCTTGGGCGGCGTGGGACGCTTCATCTTCACCATCGGCGGTGCGGGCTGCTTCTCGCCGCTATCCAGCGCGGCGGTGAGCAGGGGCAAAATCTCCATCACGTCGCCCACGATGCCGTAGTCGCAGTTCTTAAAGATGGGCGCGTTGCCGTTTTTGTTGATGGCCACGATGGTGGAGGCATCCTTGATGCCCTTGAGGTGCTGGGTGGCGCCGGAGATGCCGCAGGCGATATAGAGGTTGCCGGTGAACTTCTGCCCGGACATACCCACATAGCGGTCAAGGGGCAGGTATTTCAGCGTCTCCGCCACGGGACGGGAGGAGCCGATGGCCGCGCCGGCGGCCTTGGCCAGACCCTCCACCAGCTTCATGTTCTTCTTCTCGCCGATGCCCTTACCGGCGGAGACCACACGCTCCGCCTTGGGAATGGGCGTATCCATGGGGATACCCACGGAGAAGTCATGGCCGTCCTTTTTCAGTGCCGCCACCAGATCGTTGACCTGCTGGGCGGCGTCGCCCTCCCGGAAGATGGTGCGCTTGCGGATACCGGTGATGGGCGCGGGCTTCTTGGCCGTTGAGCGGCTTTCGCCGCCGCTGCTCTTGCCCAGCCTGCCGATGAGATGGGAGGCGATGACCACCCGCTGGATCTCGTTGGTACCCTCATAGATGGTGGTGATCTTGGCATCGCGGTAGGCCCGCTCCACCTCCATGCCCTTGAGGAAGCCGGTGCCGCCGTGGATCTGCACGGCGTCGTTGGTGACCTCCAGCGCGATGTCCGAGGCGTACATCTTCGCCATGGCGGACTCCATGCCGTAGGGGGCGTGCTGCTCCTTCAGCTCCGCCGCGGAGTAGACCAAGAAGCGGGCGCAGCGCAGCTTGGTGGCCATGTCCGCCAGCTTGAAGGAAACGGCCTGCTGTGCCGCGATGGGCTTTCCGAACTGGACGCGCTCCTTGGCGTAGGCCAGCGCGTGCTCAAAGGCCCCCTGGGCGATACCCAGCGCCTGCGCCGCGATACCGATGCGGCCACCGTCCAGCGTGGACATGGCGATCTTAAAGCCGTCGCCCTCCTTGCCCAGCAGGTTCTCCTTGGGTACCTTCACGTCGTTGAAGATCAGCTCCGCCGTGGAGGAGGAGCGAATGCCCATCTTGTCGTAGTGGTCACCGAATTCAAAGCCCTTCCAACCCTTCTCCACGATGAAGGCGGAGATGCCCCGGGTACCGATGTCCGGCGTGGTGACGGCGAATACCACATAGGTGTCCGCCTTGGGCGCGTTGGTGATAAAGATCTTACCGCCGTTGAGCAGGTAATGGTCGCCCTTGTCCAGTGCCGTGGTTTCCGTGCCGCCGGCGTCCGACCCGGCGTTAGGCTCGGTGAGGCCGAAGGCGCCCAGCTTTTCGCCTTTTGCCAGCGGCACGAGATACTTCCGCTTCTGCTCCTCCGTGCCGTAGGCGAAGATGGGCCACGCGCCCAGCGACACGTGGGCGGAGAGGATCACGCCCGCGCCGCCGTCCACACGGGCCAGCTCCTCCACGGCGATGGCGTAGCTGAGAATGTCAAGGCCCGCGCCGCCGTATTCCTTGGGGAACGGCAGCCCCAGCCAGCCCAGCTGTGCCATCTTTTTGACAGGTTCGTCAGGGAACTCATTGTTCTGATCCAGCAGGAATGCAAGAGGCTTGATCTCCTCCTCCGCAAAGGCTCGGATCTTGGCGCGCAGCTCCTCGTGCGCGGGTGTGGTCTGAAACAGCATACGGTGTACCTCCTTATGTCACGTTTGTTGGGTCATTTCCTCTTTTTGAATTGCTTCGCCGGTCAGCAGCCGGTGCAGGCTCACGGCGCGGAACGCCTCGTCCTGCTTTCGCTGTAACTCCGTTAGCTGGCAGTGGATGTCGCATTTCCCGTGTTCGCTTTGCCAGCGGCAGTCATACCCCGGCTCCATGCAGGCACACAGGACGTCATGCTCTCCCATGACGACCATGAGGTCGTAGAGGGAAACGCCACGCAGGTCACAGGACAGCCGGCAGCCGCCGGCTGCGCCCCGGCTCACCTGCACCAGCTCCCCAGCGGAGAGCTTTCGCAGGATCTGATAGGCAAACTGCATGGGGATCAGCTCCGTCTCCGCCATCTCGGCGGCGGAGTGCTTCTCTTCGTCCAGCAGCACCCGCAGCATCCGCAGCGCATAGTCCGTTTCCCTTGTGATGAGCATATCCCTGCATCTCCTTTTTGGGTTATATATCCATTTTATCAATCTTGATAAATCTTGTCAAGATATTTTCGGAGGAATTATACCGTCATTCTGTCATATTCCGAAAAAACGCACCGCCTTGCCATGCAAAATATTGGCAGAGACAGCCTCGGCGTGGAGAACCATTACGCACGAGAAAGACCATGCCCGCTGAAAATCAGAGCGGCGGGACAGTTTACTGTCCCGCCGCCCATGGTTCAAGCTTCTGTTAGACTGATAGATTGAAATGGATCGAGCTGCTTTGGCAATTCGTTTTCTTCAGCTGGAGCCGCCTGCTCTTGCACGGCGTCCGCTGTTGGCTTTGCGGGGCTCCGCGACCCATACCCCGGCCTCAAAACGCTTATTCATTTTGCAAGGCCCGGGATAGTGCCTCCCAAAATGTAAGACGACTACTGACAGATATGCTTATATCGGGCATATTGTCTACAGTAATCGCATAGCGGTTCCGGCTGGATAGATGCGTAAAGGTGCAGATTTTCTGGTTTTTGTCAAGGCGGGCCAACAGAATGTTCTCGCTCATATTTTCTGTATTCCAAAGACGAACCGTCACCGTCTCATCTAAGGGAGCGTCGGTTCTAATAATGATTCTCGTTGTATTGGTAAAAAAGCTGTAAGCACCTATATCTTGGGCGGAACAGGAGAAATCGCCCTCAGAGAGATTTACCGCGCTTTCCAGGCTGCCAAGAGATACCTGTGAACCCTGCCCTCTCATTATCATGATCGCCTTGCCTACGAAGAAGAGAGAGATCATTGCAAACACAAAGAATATTACCGCAAACACCACAGCCGCCGCTTTGCGTTTCTTGATTCTTTTTGAAAGTGAACGCGCAATTTCCTCGGAGCGCATATCGGTCGTTTCATTTGCGATAGTGGGCAAATCACTCTGCAAATGGCGATACGTTTCCCTGCATTTTTCGCAGGTTTTCATATGTTCGGCAACCGCCTGCTGGCTATCCTTAGAGCAGCAGCCGTCCATATAAAGAGGAAGCAGATCCTCTACAATGCTGCAAGTGACATTTTTCATATAGATTCCTCCCTCTTTTCTACTACTTTGATCTTTGCTCTGAAAAAAGTGACCTTCGCCCATGATTCAGACTTCCCAAAAATATGTGATATTTCCTTGAAGCTGAGTTCCCCTAAGACTCGAAGCAGGAAAACCTCTTTGTACGGCTCAGCCATGCTGTGAACTGTTTTACATATGTCAATCGCCTGATCCCTATCCAGTAGGCGGTCAACCAAGTCTGTCTGGTCTGCGGCTCGCTCCATTTCTTCCGTAGCAGTTGCCTTTTCTCTTCTTTTACAATCCTTACGATACTCATTTTTTGCGATTGCGCAGAGCCAGGTTTCAATTTTGCTCTCTCCCTTATATTTGTCGAAATTGATATACGCTCGATAAAAGGTTTCTGCTGTTAGTTCTTCAGCACTCAGAAAATCCACGCCAAGGGAAAGCAGATATCGAAAAACCAGAGGGCTGTATTTAGAATAGATGACCTCAAATCCGTCCACACAGTTCCCTCCTATCTCTTCAAATCTATATATTAGACTCCCAGCAAGCCAAAAAGTTACAAAGATCGAAGAATATTTCTTTCAACTATTTTTCCGTCTGAGGTTCGCCGGCTCCTTTTTGAAAAACCGTAGTCAGCGAAGCACCCTTTGCGTATACAACTGCAATTGTTCGACCTTAATCGTATTCTCGCCACCGCCGCCGCTTCGGAAGCTCTCCATTTCCGAGCTTCTGATACTCACAATAACCTTATCATTGACCTGCAATTCCTCAAAAGAAATCCTTGTAACCTTCTGCGTGGCAAAGTCGCAATGTTTGCTTTTCTGTATCGACTTCCGTGATCACCGCGTTGACGGTCAGAAGCGTGTCATCCTTCAATGGACCGCACCCGGACAGGGATAGCAAGAGAGTCAACAAGCACAGGGCGATTCCGATTCCTCTTACATTTCTATTCAGCAATGTCTTATCCTCCTGTTTTTTGCACCGTGGGACTTATCCAACCTATGAAAAAGACACCTCTTCCTCTCCTTGCGTCAGGCGGGACAACGCGCAGACCGCGTACATATAGGCTGCAAGGATCAGCAGTGCCGGCAGCCCGTAGAGCAGCGGCACCGGGATGATGCGCCAAAACAGCTTGAGCACGCTGATATCTGCGCCGTAGGTGAAGAAGTAGTTCGCCTCCGGGCAGAGCGTGAGGCGCAACAGGAGATTGATAAGGTGCGCACCTACGGCAAGCAGGCCAAAGGTCTTGAGGATCTGCGGGATATCCCTGGGGTCGGGGCGGTAAAAGCCCATCGTCGCCAGACTCAGGCCGCAGACAACAAGGAGCGCGTGGGTCACATAGTAGCCAAAAATTCGCGGCAGGAACAGCGAAAAGCCGGAGAAGAGCGGCTCCGGGAAGAGCAGCGCCATCAGCGCGCCGAGCGGCGCCACAAAGAAGGCAAATCCCAGTATTGAGCGGTTGCGCTTCCATAGTCCGATGGGGATCAGGAACAGATTGATGTTGCACAGGTGCAGCGGCAGCTCATTGAAAATGTTGAAGCCATTGGGATAGTAGGCACGGACATACGCTGCGTCCATGGACAGCGAGAGCTTGTAGCCGGCAAACAGCGCAAGATTAAAAAGGCATACGCCGATCAGAAACCGGGAGCGCCGTGCTTCCGGTTTTCCGCGCAGCAGCAAGAATATGAGCAGCACCGCCGTTGCCGTAAGCAAGAGCAGGAGCAGGTGCAGCCCGCGAAAGGGCGTTATAGAAAATCCGTTCATTTCACATGCCGGAAGTCCTTTCCGGTCTTCTCCTCAAGAAATCGTTTGAATTCCTCCACCGTCCCGCCGGTGAGGGTGCGCTTGTCCAAGGGCTGCGCATAGCGTTTTTTCATCAGAAAGATGATATAGTCCTGCGACTCAGCCAGTGCGTCGATTAGCTCATAGCGGAACGTGGAGGTGGTGACCTCCGTAACGACGGTATAGGACTCCTCGCCGAACACAACATGATAGTCCTTTGTGCCTGCCAGCGTGTTTTTGCAGGCGATCATTCCATTGAATCGATCCTGAAACAGCAGAACGGACAGCAGCATCACCTCTACCAGCAGGGAAATCACCGTGCTGACATCAAGCGCAAAAGGCTCTCCGTCAAATGGGATCAGCAGCAGAGCGTTGATGAAAAAGACGGTCCATCCGAAGATGACCCACATAATGCTTCTCTTTCGCCGCAGCACCCTGCGCATCGCGCGGGCGGCTACGGTCATAGAACGATTCGTGATGCCGCTGTGAATTTCAAATGTCATACGCTTTCTCCGTTGTAAGTAATTCTGTATCCGCAGGGTTGGTGGTGCTTCGCAGCCGCCCCCGGGCGGCATAAGCTGTCGCTAATTTATTTTACCATACCGAAAATAAGATTCATGTTAAGTTTTCCAAACCTCTAAAGGGTCATCTCGAACAAGGATCCCGTTTAACCATTTTCATATCGTTGTTGTCTGACGGATTTGGGTGTAGCTGAGCCTTGCAGGGGCGGAAGTGTTCCTCCTTTCCGGAAGACAAGCAAACGCTTTCTGAAGCTGTTGCCGCACGCTTCAGCGTAACGGGAAGCGGTAAATAGCACTTTTTGCAGCTTTTCACCCACTTTTAACGATTTTAATTGCAAACTTTTCTCTGTATAATGACCTCGTAAGATAGTTTTGACACCACAACATCTATTTTGAATGGAGGATCAACTTGAGAAGATTTGTTTTTGTTTCGCTTATCTGCGCAAGCATTCTCGCGATGACAGCCTGCGGCTCCACCCCAGCAACCACACCCTCCCCGGGAAATACGGCTACAACCATTGAGAGCGGTGTGCTGCGTGTTGCAGCGCTCTATGACATCAGCACCATGGATGTTTCGCAGACAACAGACGACTATATGGTGCCTATGAACGTATTTGACCGCCTGTTTGAGTCTGAGGTTCAATCTGACGGCAGCACCGCCATCGTTTCCAGCCTCTGCGAGAGCTATTTGGCTTCTGACGACGGTCTGACCTACACCTTCACGCTGAAAGACGGAATCGTCTTCTCCAACGGCAATGCATTGACTGCCGACGATGTGCAGTACACCTTTGAGCGGCTTCTGACTGCCGGCGGTGTGAACGACGATATTCCTCTTGAGGTCGTCGGTGCTGAGGCTCTGCAAAACGGCGAGGCCGACACACTTGAGGGCTTTGCCGTAATCGACGATACACATTTTTCCATCACGCTCAACACCGCGAACGCAGGTTTCCTCGCAGAACTCACCTCTCCTGCTATGTCCATTGTGGATAAGGAAACCGTAGAGAGCGTCGCCAATTTTGGTTTAAGCTGCGAGGATACCGTCGGTACCGGCCCCTATAAGGTAACGGAATGGGTCGTAAACGACCATTTCACTCTTGAATACAATGACAAATACTGGGGAGAAGTACCTTCCGTAAAGAAAGCGATCGTTTCCATCATTCCCGACCCTTCCACCCAGAACCTCATGTATCAGAATGGCGAATTGGACATCATTGACCTTGAGGCTCTTGATTCCAGCATTGTCGAGGCCACCTATAAAGCGCAGTACGCCGACAAGCTTGTTGTCAGCTCTCGGGTAGGACTTACGTACTTTGCACTCAACGAGAACAATCAGTACCTCTCCGATGTCAACGTACGCAAGGCACTGCAGATGGCAGTTGATGCCGACACTATCGTTTCCTCCATCTACGCCGGGAACGCTATGGTCGAAAACGGCATTATTCCTAAGGGCGTCTGGGGCTTTAACAAAGATCTCACACGTTCCGCTTACGATCCCGAAGGTGCAAAGGCACTGCTTGCCGATGCAGGCTACGCCGACGGTGAGATAAGTTTCGAACTTTCCATGGACTCCTCCGCCTCCAGCAATCTTCAGCTCGTCTATCAGGTCGTGCAGCAGAACCTACAGGCGATCGGTATCAATGCTGGGATAAAAAGCTATGACGAGTCATCCTGGCTCGACCTGCGCAAGTCCGGCGAGATGGACTCCTTCATCGCCACATGGACGATGGACTATAACGATCCCGCCAACATTATGTACACCTTCTTCGGCAGTGCCGCCAAGACGCGCATCCGCAGCTTGAACTACTCTGACACCGAGGTCATGGCGCGTGTTGCCGCAGCCTCCGGCATCACGGATGACGCCAAGCGCATGGCAGAGTATCAGGCGCTTGAAAAGAAGATCGTCGTCGATGATGCCGCCTGGGTTCCGCTTCTGGGCAGCACCCACCTATTTGCGATTGGCGATCGCGTTGAGAGCTTTATCCCCTACTGGGCAGGGTTCAGCAACTTCTACGTTAATGACGTAACGCTCAAGTAATTAAAAATACATATCAATGTGCGGCAGGACACCCGATATTTCGGGTGTCCGCGCTGTGTATTCAGGAGGCTGAGTTTTTGGCAAGAAACATACTCAACCGCGTCATTCAAGCCGCGATAGTAATGCTTGGCGTGGCGCTGCTTATCTTCATAATGCTTCGCATCGTACCGGGCAACGCCATTGTCACGATGATGGGTGAGCACGCAAAGTTAGAGACGATCGAGCGCATGACACGCGAGCTCGGGCTGGATCAGCCGATATACGTACAGTTTTGGCGTTACATATCCGATGCTGTGCGCGGTGACTTCGGCACGAGCTACTCCCTCAACCGCAGTGTGACGGAGCTTATCGGTGTGGCGTTTCCCAACACCGTTCACCTCGCGCTTGCTGCAGCACTCATCGCGTGGGTGACTGGTATAGCCTGCGGTATAATCGCCGCTGTGAAAAAAAATGGGATACTCGACCGGCTCTTCATGGGCATGTCTCTGCTTGGTGTATCTGTACCAGTTTTCATGGTGGCAATGGTGCTGCAATACTTTCTGGCGTATAGGCTTAACTGGCTCCCCATCTCCGGCGTGGATAGCTGGACCGGATACATTCTCCCCGCCATCGCCCTCGGTTGGAATAGTGCAGGCAGTATTGCACGCCTCACACGCTCTACTCTGCTGGAGGTCATGCAGGAGGATTATATCGACACCGCACGGGCCAAGGGTCACCGTCAGATCGGTGTTATCATCGTGCATGCGCTGAGAAACGCACTGCTGCCGGTGATAACAATGATGGCAGTACAGCTTTCCTCTCTTCTCTCAGGTGCTGTGATATGCGAAACGGTGTTCTCTGTCAACGGCATAGGCCGTCTACTTGTGCAGGCAATTGAAGGGCGCGATATTCCGCTCCTGCAGGGGACAATACTCTTCTCAACGCTTCTTGTCATCCTCGGCAACCTTGTGGCCGACTGCCTGTATGCCGCACTTGACCCACGCATAAGTAAGGAGGTGTGAACATGAGAAAATCTCCCGAACTTCCAAACGAACTGTGCGCACAGCTTGGCGAGGCGGAGACCTTTGCCTCTGCCGTAAAACGCCTGTGGTGGGAAAACAAGCTTGCCGCAGCTTCCGCCATTGTGATACTGCTGTTTATCCTCGCTGCAATTCTTGCGCCGGTACTCACACCCTACACCTTTGACAGCATGGACCTGCACAACCGCCTTGCCCCACCGTCGCGTGCGCATCTGCTCGGTACGGACGAGGCCGGGCGGGATGTTCTGACACGGATGCTGTACGGTTCACGGGTGTCGCTGCTGGTCGGCATAGTACCGACTGTGATTTCCATGCTTGCCGGAGCGATACTTGGCATAATCGCCGGGTACAGCGGCGGACGGACGGACGCCGTGATCATGCGCATTGCGGACGTCATGCTGGCGTTCCCGTCGATGTTCCTCGCAATGGCGATAATGTATACTCTCGGTGATGGGATGATCAATATTTTCCTTGCCTTAGCACTCGTCAACTGGGCAAGCGTTGCGCGCATCGTGCGTGCGGAAACGCTTAAGCTCAAGGAGACGGAATTTGTAGAGGCGGCACGCTCCATCGGCGTGGGGAAGCTGGTGATCATGCTCCGGCATATTTTTCCAAATTGCGCACCTTCACTTATCGTACTCTTTACGCTCAACATTCCCTCCGCTATTCTTTCAGAGAGTTCGCTAAGCTTTCTGAGTATCGGTATAAAACCTCCGCAGGCCTCATGGGGGCTGATGGTAAACGCCGGGCGGCAGTTTCTTTATAGCCAACCCTGGCTTAGTCTATCGCCGAGCGTCGCCATTATGGTTGTCGTACTGGCGTTCAATTTTCTTGGTGACGGCCTGCGCGACGTACTCGACCCGCATCTTAAAAACCAGTAAGGAGGAAGAATAATGGACAACGCGACCGTGCTGTGTGTTGAGCATCTATGTACCAGCTTCTTCACACAAAATGGCGAGATCAAAGCCGTTAATGATGTGTCCATATCCGTCCCGCGCGGAAGAATAGTCGGCATTGTTGGCGAGTCTGGCTGCGGGAAGAGCATGACGGCGCGCTCCATCATGCGGCTTCTGCACTACCCGGGCAGAATCGTCAGCGGCAGTATAAAGCTCGCAGGCACGGAGCTGCTGGAGCTCTCTGAGCATGAGATGTCCGCTGTACGCGGCGAGGAGATAGGTATGATTTTTCAGGAGCCTATGACGAGCCTTAACCCTGTGATGCGTGTTGGACTTCAAGTGCGTGAAACGTTGCTGCTGCATCGTAAGATATCGCCGCAGGAGGCAAAGGCAGAGGTTCTGCGCATATTCCGCAAGGTCGGCATATCCGAACCGGAACGGCGGTATAACTGTTATCCGCATGAGCTATCCGGCGGGCTGCGCCAGAGAGTGATGATCGCGATGGCAATGATATGCCGTCCCAAGCTCGTCATCGCCGATGAGCCAACCACGGCATTGGACGTGACCGTCGAGGCACAGATACTCCAACTCATGCGTACGCTGCGCGATGAAACCAGCTCCGGTATTGTCATCATCTCACACAATCTCGGTGTCATAGCACAGCTGTGCGACTACGTTTATGTGATGTACGCCGGCCGCGTTGTGGAGCAGGCGGATACGTTTGATCTATTCGCCCACCCCATGCACCCCTATACCGCAGGTCTCATGGCTGCCGTCTCCTCGCTTGCACGCGGCAATGGTGCGCTGGAGATCATCCCCGGCACTGTTCCTAATCTACTGCATCTGCCAGTGGGGTGCAGCTTTTCTCCGCGCTGCGCCAAGTGCGGTACGCACTGCGGCGATGTCGTGCCGGAGCTAAGGGAGGTGTCTTCCGGTCATCTTGTGCGCTGTATCAACATACCGGAGGTGCGCCTATGAACGAAATTCTGCTTGAGGCCAAGGGGCTGACAAAGGAGTTCACTCTGAAAAACAGGAAAAAAGTACACGCCGTTTCCGACGTGTCACTTGAGATATTCAAGGGTGAAACGCTTGCCCTTGTGGGTGAGTCCGGCTGTGGCAAATCAACACTTGGACGAACGCTTATCCGGCTCATAAAGGCAACTTCCGGCGAGATAACATTCGGCGGAGTGGATATCACCTCACTCCGCGAGAAGGACTTCAGCCCATACCGTCGCCGTATGCAGCTCATATTTCAGGATCCCTACGCCTCCCTTGATCCGCGCATGACCGTGCGTGACATTGTGGCGGAACCGCTGAAAACGCACAAACTCTGCCACACAAAGGAGGAAATGACCGAACGCGTGCTCTCGCTTCTGCGCGATGTCGGCATCCCGGAGGAGTTCCTCTTCCGCTACCCCCACCAGTTCTCCGGCGGGCAACGCCAGAGGATAGGCATTGCACGCGCCATCGCCCTCGACCCGGCACTCATTGTCTGCGATGAGCCGGTCTCCGCACTCGATGTTTCGGTGCAGAATCAGATACTCAACCTTCTTCGTCAGCTCCAGCATGAGCGCGGGCTGAGCTATCTGTTCATCAGCCATGATCTGTCCGTTGTACGCTTCATCTCCGACAGGATATGCGTAATGTTTCTCGGACGGTTATGTGAAATCGGGCACACGGCAGAGGTTTATTCCGCACCGCTACACCCATATACACGTTTTCTCATCAACGCCATCCCCAAGGCTGACCCAGCCACACGCTTTGAGGAAAAGCCGCTTCTGACAGGGGAGCTGCCAAGTCCCACTGACCCACCGCCCGGCTGCCGTTTTCACACGCGCTGCCCTTACGCCACAGAGCGCTGCCGCCGCGAAGTGCCGCAGCTGCGCCCTGTCGCTGGCCGCCTTGTTGCCTGCCACCGTGCAGAGGAACTGCACCGATAGCGAATCGTCGCAGAGCGATGAGCTTCGCGAAAGAAACTGTGGCGTTTAAGGCCTTGTACTTGGTGGACGACATCTGCGTTTATCTGCCCACCGGGAGGGAGCGTAATCTCAAACACGGCGCCGCCATCCCCGTTGTAGGCGCGGATCGTACCCTTGTGCACATGGATGATCTCCTTCGTCAAGGCACATGCCTGAAAGCCCCTTCTTCTGATGCACGACCTTACTATTCTAAATGCTTCCGGGTTCTGCGCGAAAACCCATTCTCAAACGTTGAAAATGGGCTGTTGCAAAAACAGCCCATTAAAGTTCATGTATCGGCAAGCATATATTATTTGCTCTTTTCTTTGCTTTTTTCGTCTGCGAAAAGCGCATGGCCAAGCACCATCCCTATCATCGAAGCAATCGTTCCGATAAAGAAAAAGCTGAGCGTTTGCAAATCAACCCGATTAAAGATCAAGCTTTCTCTCATGCCATAGCTCGCATAGACGGAAAGCATGAGCATAAGGCCAAAACCAATCGGCACCAGCCATTTGTGCTTTCCCCAATAATTGTTTTTCCCGATCAAAAGAGACAGAATGATCGTGACGGCCGGGAGCACAAGCCACTGGACTCCGCCTGCCTGTGCTTCCGTAATACTTCCGGCAGAAAAGCGCCATGACGCCATAATATTAAACGCCCATATTACCAGATAGGACAAAACCAACAGCAGCTTTGATAACCTTGTCTTGCCCTTTACTGCATTTGTGCTTTCTTCAATATAATCCAGATAGTCTTTCATAGGGCCTTCTCCTTTCAAGAGGTAGTCAAGGCTGACACTATACAAATCACTCATTTTAAGCACACTTACAATATCAGGGTAGGATCTCTCATTCTCCCAATTCGATATTGTCTGTCTGCTGATGCCAAGAGCCTGTGCCGCTTGTTCCTGTGTGATCTTCGCATCCGTTCTTGACTTTTTTATCTTGCCTCCAATATCCACACGCTTGCCCTCCCAACATGAACTTCATCTGGATTATGCCCTATGCGAAAAGCGCTGTCTATCAAAACGCTTTTACAAGGCTAAATTTCTCTGTCAAAATGCTTTTACATTTCTCTGTCTTCCCCGAAACGCTCTGATTTATCTGCCCATCGGGAGCGTGATCTCAAACACGGCGCCGCCATCCCCGTTGTAGGCGCGGATCGTACCTTTATGCAGGTGAATGATCTCCTTCGTCAAGGCAAGGCCGATGCCGGATTTGCCGCTTTTCCCCATGTAGAAGCGCTCAAAGATGTGGGGCAGATCTCCCTCGGCAATGCCATCTCCATCGTCCTGTATCCGGATTATCACATTCCGTTTGTCGGGCCGGCAGGTCAGGCACAGCTGGCTGTGGGCATACCGCAATCCGTTGGTCAGGATATTCGTGACCGCCCTGCGGATCTGCGTGTCATCGCATTTGACCATGACGGGTTCTTCAGGGAAGTCCGGCGCGATGGTAATGCCGCTGGCAGCGGCTGCCGGTTCCACGGCGCGTATGCTGTCGTATAGCAGCTCCCGAATATCCGTTTCGGAAAGGGTAAGCTGCTGCCGCCCCATATCGATTTTTGAGATGTCCAAGAGCTCCTCCACCAGCTCCGTCATGCGGTCGCTTTCCTCCAGGATCACCTCCGCCGCGCTGCCTGTGTCCATCACGCCCGCCTGTATGCCCTCCGCATAGCCCTGTATCGCCATAAGCGGCGTTTTCATCTCGTGGGAGGCATTCTGGAAGAAGGTCTGCTGCCGCTCCGCCTCCTTCTCAATATCACGGCCAAACCGGAACCCCAGCAGACACATGACGGAGGAAATTGCCAGCAGCACCCCAAAGAACGCCCAGTTCAGCGTCACGATATAGCGGGTGATGGGCCCGATATCTATGTACATGATATAGGAATACGGTTCTTCCGAATTGCCGTAGTCCTCCTGCACAGGCATGAAGATCAGGTGGTGCTTGTCTGCCTTGAAGTCGTGGCATCGATTGGGCACAACAGACCGTTCACTGCAATACGCCAGCAGCTTTTTCTCCAGCCGATAGGTGTCCTGGCTCCATGTGTTGGGCTGGTAGCCGTTCTCCAGCTCAAGAAACACAATGCTGGGCGTGAAGAAATGCTCCTCCGCCCCGTCGTCCCAATCGTCATCATACACCTCGCCCTCATAGGTGTAAGGAATGGTGCGATTCTCATACTGCGCCTCGTTGCGCAGCGCCTTTTCCGCCTCGCTTACAAAGTGGGCGGGGATCACTACGTTCACCGCCAGCATGAAAAGGGCAAAGAGCAGCAGTGCCGCACCGAGGATCAGATACACGATCCGCAGCTTGATGTTCTTCATGTGCGCTCCGCCTCCTTTAGCTTATACCCAAAGCCCCATATGGTGCTTACGCTGACAGTGCTGCCTGCTTGCAGCAGCTTTTTCCGAATACGGCGCAGTGTTTCATCGGTCACGCGGGTCTCCACCTCCGAGTCGAAGCCCCATACTGCGTTAAGTAACTCCTCACGGGAATAGGCTTTCTCCGGCTGCTTCAGCATATAGCTGAGCAGCCGCAGCTCGGTTTGGGTCAGCGCAACAGGTGTATTCCCGCAAAGGACGGCATTTTCCGTGGCGGAATAGCGGAGATCTCCATAGCGCAATTCATCTACTGCCGCCGCTGGTTTCCCCCTGTCCATCTCCACCCGGCGCAGCAGGGCTCTCACCTTCATGAGCAGTATGGTGGGGCGAAAGGGCTTGGTGAGATAATCGTCACTGCCCTGACTGATGCCCATAACGTAGTCCAGCTCGCTGTCCTTGGCCGTAAGCAGGATGATGGGAATATCGGAAACAGAGCGAAGCTCCCGGCACACGGTAAGGCCGTCCGTGCCGGGCATCATAATATCCAGTATGACCAGCTCCGCAGGCTCCTGACGGAATGCCTCCAGCAGCGCGTCGCCGTTTTCAAAGGAGCGCACGGTATATCCGTCACTTGCCAAAAAGCTATGGAGCAGTTCCCGGATGCTCTTTTCATCGTCCGCCAAATAGATGGAATGTCCCATGGTGACCTCCTAGAAAGCAGCGCCAAATGCTGCGCACAGGCGCAGCATCGGCGTCGTATTTAGTTAATCATATCAGAAAAACTCTTTGCCGTCAAAAGGGGCAGATGCCGCTTTCGCAGCCGGTATTGCCCCAAATGGTGTCGTACAGCTTGCACAGCTGGTTATCAAGCTCTACCAGACGGTTGTAGTCAGCGATCAGCGCGTCCTTTTCCGCGTCGGTCAGGAAGCTCAGGCTGCGGATGAAGGCGGCCTCATCGTAGTTGTCGAAGTCGTAGTCGTCCGGCAGGTTGAAGTAAGCCTCGTCCACCTTGTCCCACAGGTCGGCGTTCTTCTCGCAGAGGCGGTCATACTCCTGCTCCAGCGTGTCGATCTCGTCCAGCACCTTGGGATCGGCCTTTTCCAGTGCCTTCTCGTAAAGCGGCATATTGTCGCAGGCGGGCAGCTGCCCATACAGCTTCTCCATCTGGGCATCCAGTTCGTTCAGCTCCTTGATGTCATTCAAAAGGGTTTCCTTCTCCGCCTCCGTCAGCGTAGTCATGCCGCGGATGAACGCTGCCTCGTCAAAGTTCTCGAAATCGTAGTCATCAGGCAGGGCATTGCAGGCCTCGTCTACCTTGTCCCACAGTGCTTCATTTCTCTGGAATACGGCATCGCTTTTTTCCTCCAGTGCCTCGATCTGATCCCAAATGGCATCCTCGTTTTCGGTAGCGATGAGGGTCTGCGGCTCTGCCTGATTGGGCGCAGCGGCAAATGCCGCAGTCGATGCTCCGATGGCCGTTACCGTCATTGCCAGTGCCAGTAAAAGGCTCCAAACTGTTTTCTTTTTCATGGTATGTTACGCTCCTTCTTTGAAATATTCAGGTCGTGTATCAACCTTGTCTGTATCATATCAGAAGAAGTCTCTGACTTCCCCCGCAAAAGTGCGGAGAAAGTGTCACAAAACTGTCACAAAGTCGGTATGCCGCCACTTTTCAAGGCGGCCTTGACATAGAACCGCCTTGACATCCATCGCTGTGATTGATAAGATAGACGCACCTTTCTGACGGGAGAGCCGTCGGAAAGAGCCGCAAATGACCCACACATCGCGGCGGCGCACAGGCCGTCCGGCATGCGAAGGAGCCTTCTGAACGGAATGCACAAGCAGATTTTTATCGTCATCACACAGACGGGTACGATGCTGTCCCGTATTCTGAAGCGTATCACCGGCGCGGAGTACAACCATGCCTCCCTCAGTCTGTCCCAGGATCTGACGAGGATGTATTCCTTCGGGCGCAGGCACCCCTATAACCCCTTTTGGGGCGGCTTCGTCATCGAATCCCCCCACGCGGGGACGTTCCGCCGCTTCTCCGATACCACCGCCATCATCCTTGCGGTGGAGATCACCGAGGAGCGGTACGCGGCGCTGGAGGCGACGCTGGAGACTATGTGGGCGCGGCGGGAGCAGTTTTCCTATAATTTGGGCGGCCTGCTCCTGGCGTATTTCCACATCCTCTGGAAGCGCTCGAACCGCTACTACTGCTCGGAATTTGTGGAGGATATGCTGCTGCACGCAGAGGTGCGCGGCGCAGGTGAGTTGCGCGCCCGTGTCGTCCAGCCCATCCACTTCCTAAAGCTGCCCCACACCCGGCTGTACGCCGGACGGCTGCGGGACTATCCGCATTGCACGGCGTCAAGGTAAGGGGGCTTTCGCCGTGCCTGATGCGATCTACAAATAGAAAAGACCTTCGCTGCGAGTGGACATTTCAGCGCACACACCGGTTGCGGAAACGAAAAAGTGCCAACGCCCTTTGCGCTGTGAACACTGTTTGCAGGCAGAAAGTGGATGTCTTATCATTTGCCTCAGACAACGCTCGCATATATTCAACATAGACTATACCGGAGCCAGACCATGAAACAAAAGACGCAGGGACGAGTGCTGATAGCTCTCGTCCCTGCGTCTTTTGTCTTTAGTGACTATGATGAATATGCGGTCATTTCCTATAGTTTTACCTTACGCTTCTCTTCTTGGGGTAATAATACATACCGAGCACAATGAATTCGCGGCCGCATCCATTTTAATGCCGGTTTGAGGGCATTGCGCTCATGCCGTGTTGTCAGCTATTTGCTGCTGGCAGTGATACATATACCTCATACGGGTACTGTGAAACCATAACGCCCGACAGCGGCTATCAGATGGCAGAAGGCTCTCTGACCTACTCGCTGGCGGTGGCAGGTGGTGAAACGGTCAAGATCACAGGCAACCGCTTTACCATGCCTGCAGGCAATGTGACCATCACCTGCAAGTGGGAGACGGCCACCACGACGGCCAAGGGCATCACCAGCTTCTCCATCAGCGGTGTGGTCGGTGCGGTGAACAACACCACCAATACCATTACCATCACACTGCCCCGCGGCACAGATGTGACGAAGGAGGATGGCAGCAGCAAAACCTATACTGTCACGGTCTACGTGGACAAGGGGACGCTGGCCGATCAGTTCTGGGACAAGCTGACGGACTTTGCCACCCAAGTTCCCTGGTGGGAGTATGCAAAGCATCAGCAAAGCACCAGCAAGTATCCCAAGTATTGGTAAGTAGTTTTCTCTACGCAAGGGAGGCTGTCGGCAACGCCGGCAGCCTCCTTCTTATTTTCCATCCTTCGCTGCTACGAACCAGCGGCCTTTTTCAAACCAGAGATAACTCTCCCTGCCCCGTATGCGGCAGGTATATCTCTCTCCCACGCCGCCTACACTTTGGCAGGCTGCG
>QWCB01002541.1_pt1 | contig 20081 bp, 17 predicted proteins | sample 1972511 | NCBI WGS metagenome assembly QWCB01 (sample SAMN09866719, study PRJNA288562) | Human gut metagenome isolate term5_stool, whole genome shotgun sequencing... | isolation source: gut | host: Homo sapiens | place: USA: California
TCAATTTCAATTGGGAAAATACTCATATAGGAACAATGGAAATGCACTCAATACGCTTACGCTTTCTTTAGGCAACACGTACTTCTGCAACTGGGCTCTGAATATTGCCTTCTGAGAAACAACATCCTTGTTTTTCGGGTTGGTTAAGATTCCGGTGCACAAAAAATTGGCCTTGACAACATTCTGCGTCTTTATGTAGTCCCAATTCTCTGTGCGTGAACGGATTTCATTTTCCGTTGCATCTCGCCTGGTATTCAATGTAAGGAAATCCAGACTTTTGTAATCGGAGAAACCGTCAGCCATATTCTTGAACGAACTATCCCTGCACTGTTGTCTGCTCACGGTATAGGTATAGAACATTGAATCTGGAAGATGCTTCGTGTATCTGATAGCCTCCACCATCGGATAGTTTATATATAACTTCCCGTTTTCTGTCTCATTGTCGAACATATCCAGCATCTCCGAAATCTGCAAGTTCATCTCTTCCAACAAGATGTTCCTATTGTGGAAGTCATAGTCGAATACCAGATAAATCTCCGAGAAATCAGAACTTTTAGCATCTCCGGAAAATGGGGAATCAGTTCGTCCGTCATATTTTTCGCGAAGCACGGAAACGATATCTCCCGAATCATCCAAATTCTTCAATCTCTGATAGAGTTCGTATATATTATTTCCGAAAGAGCACACAATGTGCTGACTGTCCTTGAAGAACAGTTTTTCAATCGCCCGGAAAAGTTCCGGCTCTCGTTTCTCGCCTTCAAAAACAAACAATATCATACCTTGAATGCGTCTCCCCGGAACAATTTTTCTATATTATGCCCAAACCGAAGTTCTTTCTCCGTACAGTCGCACAAAGCCTTGAGTTTATTGTCATTGACAATGAAATTACAGTCAGGGCGAAGCAAATCATTCGTCATCAAGTATGTGTTGTGCGAAGACGTGAATACTTGACAATCCAATCCGAACAGAAGTTTGCAGACCTCGAATGATAGTTTGAAATGATAAAACGCATCAAACTCATCAATGAACACAAATGCAGCATCTTTCATTCTCTTTATCCAGTAGAACAATAATTCCAAAGCATGTGTTCCCGTGGAAGAAATCGGATCAAACGGAATTTTCTTTCCGCCGACAATACAGAACAGATTTTTTTCTCCATTTGCAGGTTGTGCGAATTCGAAATTCTGTCCGCTGACCTCTTTAAGAAACCGCTCAAATTCGCGCACTAATCCATTCTGAATGATGAATTCATCCAGAAGTGCACTCGTGTTCTCCAATCCGATGAACTCACGGGTTTCCAGACATCTGAACCAGAGCATCCCATTCACGAACTTGTTCAGTTGGAGAAGATAATTATCTCCGGCAAGCGGATAAGACGTGATAAGAAAATTTACAATGGAAATATTGTTTGCATTGTCGGCAAGGTTGTGACGGACGGAGTCACCCATAGGAAACTCATCGTTGTAAAAAGATAGTTTGCCGTCAGCTCTTCTGAAAACAGGATTGCCGTCAACAGTCATATTCTCATACTTCAATACTCCCATAAAGTCCTTGCCATAGCAATATTCCACGACTTTTCCGTCAAAGATGAATGTGTATTCAAAATCGACAATCAGTTCCCGGCTGCCTGCGTAGGTAAAATTATAATAGTAATCCGGCTTTTTCCACTTTTGGGAAAGGTGATTGACTATATCAAAAATTGCAAGGCTCAAATTTGTCTTGCCCGAACCGTTCGGTCCATAGATAATACCGTTCTTGATAATACCATCCTTTATGGCAAAAGCATTGAACGTATAGTTGCTGTGGCGGGTCAAATCAATATCTATCCTATCTTTGAATCCGCGGAAATTTTTTACGGCAAACTTTGCAAGCATATCATTTCAGGTTTGGTTTCCGTTGCAAATATAATGATTTTTCAGAATATCCGTAAAAAAATTACGGATAAATCTAGCACAACTACTTCTCGCGCGCGGTACATAACAAATGCATAAAACCGGAAAGTGTGAAAATTACACGTAAAACATCACGGAAAATGTGAAATTTATGAGGGTTTTTAGTGCGGATTATGTGAAAATCTCGGTTGCGCGATTCGTCCGTAAAACCCAGCCTTCTTCCGGACAAGTTGTATTTTGAGCAACTTGTCCGTGAAACCCCGCCTTTTTCCGGACAAATTACTTTATATTCTACAAATTGGCATTATTTGTGGAGTGTGTGGAGCGTTAAATCAACTGTTCCTATGAATGTTAAGACATATTCAGAAAAAGAGAGACGCTGCAATGCGAGTTTTCTATCAGCTGGCCCATATTGGCACGCATATACTTCTGGAAAAGAAACGCCGTTGCTATTCTCTTGTACTCAAGACTTTGCATTTGCCCAAAAGGCATTGACTTGTCACTTAGGCAGATAGAAGTCCTCTCGTCATTGCGCAACTGTATCATTTACACAAATCGGAACGGATATGTTGCTGATCCTTCTTATACGCCGTTCAGTTACCCTTGGGGAACGGGAAGATGCTATTTTCTTGATGCTCCGAGTGGAGTCAAGTTCTCTGAAATGAAGTTTGATGATAGAAGACGAATCCTTCGAAGCCGTTTCCCCGGATTGCCGAATGACTGGGTGATTGTCAATGACTATGTTTCTCCATTTTCGTATTGCGCAGTCAAGTTTGGCATGGCTATGTTCCGAGATGCGCATCACTATTTTGCGATGCTCAGCAAGGGGGTAGAGTCATACTCTGAGTTTGCTGCTGAACTGGATGATGGCGAGTTTCTTACGGATGCTGAACTGTTTACGCAGATAATGAAGTGTCTGAAGCAGAGTTATGGCGTGACTGCTCTACATGACTTGACACGTCCACAGAAACTTGACCTTGCAAAGAAATTGCACTATGATTTCCGTTCTTCCAATGGCCAAATCCGCCGTGTACTGGCTCTGTCTCAATATGATGTGGATGCTCTGTTCCCACTTTCGTCCTAGTATTTTTTTGACAACTAACTGCCAACTTGTCTGTAAATTATTCCATTTTTCTGCGAGAGAAGTTTTCTGGGCGGAGTTTGTAATTCCTGATTTTGGTTGCTTTGTGAGGTAGCTGGCATCTGGAAAATTCAGGTAGCGGGTGTCTCGGAAATCCAAGTGGCATGTGTCTGGAAAATCCGAACTGCGTCGGTCAGTAAACCTCAAGCCACGTTTGTCCGTAAGACCACAGTCCGCGTCTGTCCGGGAGACCCTATCCCGCGTTTGTCCGGAAAATCCAGCCTTTTTACGGATGAGTTGGTCAATTTGACAACTTGTTTGTAAAACCCCGCCTTCTTCCGGATAAGTTATTGATTTTTAGCAACTTGTCCGTCAAACCCTGCCTTTTCCCGGACAAGTATTCCATTGTTTCTAAGCGGCTGAATACAGAAGCGGTTTTCACCATAAAACTGCCCTCGTCCTTCGTTCAAAGTCACAATCTGTGATTTTGAACATTCCTCCATGGTCAACTGAAACCTGCCATATTTATGTCCATTTTTAATTCCCTTGCACGGTCTTCCGTTACATGAGATGTCACCTTCAATGCATAAAACCGGAAAGCGTGAAGATCTCGGTTGAGCGATTCATCCGTAAAACCCCGCCTTTTCCCGGACAAGTTGTATGATTTTGAGTAACTTGTCCGTGGAATCCCGCCTTTTTACGGACAAACTGTAGATTCTGGGTCAACCAATATCAGTCATAAGACGCAAACCAATTGGATTACCCTTTGTTGATTCGTTCCACCAATTCGTCAGGTGTAAGTATCTCCATCTTTGAGAAGCCAAACCACTTCTTGCCCAATTCCTTGATAGATGCGCCAATGTGATAAACATCATCAATGCAGAGGAAGCGGTCATGTGACAATCGAAATGTTTCAATATCAACCGGTGCATATTGAGCGTTGTGGCGGTCAATGTCAAGCTGAAATTGACGGCTTATCTGCTGAGTATATATGACTGCAGAAACGCCTTCTCCTCTTTTATCAAGCAGTGTAAGTACAGTCTCGTCAACATAGTTGTCGATAAGGATAATACGTTTCTTTGCACTCTTAATCAAGTCGGACACGAAAGTATAGGCATCATAAATTTGCCCATTGTAGAACACACCTTGCTTCGGTTTTGCATTGCCCTCATCCAATCTGCGGAATACTTCTTCTATACGTTTGTCTGATTCGTGCAAGTGTTGTTGCATTTCCAATTGATGGTACTCCATTGTTGAAAGACGTTGGAAAACTTCTGCATTTGTCACCATGAAACGTCTCATTGCAACAAATGCATCCATAATTCGTATGCTTACCAGCCAAGTCTCTGTCTATCATAATCTGCTTTCCACGAATAGACATTATTCGACTTTCTACGGGAGTAGTAACTACGACTTCATCATTTTGTAACCGGTCGCAATTTGCGACCAGTTCGCAGTTATCAGTCTTTTCTGTTATATCTGCCATATTTATGTTCATTTTTGAGAGCACAAATTGTGATCTTAAACGTGTTGTTATTTATTGTTGCATGCAGCTGTGGTTGTACTTTTAGTAACCGTTTAACTCGTTGCTATGAGCACGTGTCCGTCAATCTTGGCACTGCAGCATCGACTCCGGTGCAATCTCGAGTATCTTGCACAACTTCGCAGCCATCTTCAATGTGGGCATGGCCCGTCCGGTCAGTGACTTGACAGATCTCAGGTTCTTATGTTCGTCCAATACGTCATCAGTCTGGACACTGCTCTGGTTTTTATAATTATCTCTCACATTCCCGTCGCGGAGTATTCCGTAATTTCGGTCTGGGGCGTAGCCGTCCACAATAGTTCTGCTATGACTGTGGTAATTCTCTTCGCGTGACTCTGCCAAACATCCGGAACACGGCTTGCCGTAGGAATCATTGTCAGTGCCTATAGAAAGCAGTTCATTTCCGATTTTGCGGATCTCATTGACAATCATTAACTCCCGCGATTCTGACGGACGCTTCATTCCGCTGGAATATGCGGCCAAAAGACTTTGCTGTATGCCGAGTCTTCTTGCTACTCCATATCTTCTTGATCCGCATAGCTTGCCTCCCGTATTTTCCATACAAAGTTAGGATATATTTTCATATCTATAATACAAAATTAAGAAATTTTTGCAACGAACAGATTTTCCGGCCGAAAAAACTTTCCAAAATTATCCGCGTTACAGGCGGTCAGGAGCAGGATTTTGCAAATCTGATTGAAAATGAACCAAATATGAACTTGACGGGGGGGGGTAAAAAACTATAAATTTGCAACGTTTTTTATAAGACGTTGCTGACGTTTTCGCTCAGACACTTCCTTGCCGGACAGAAGAAACGGCAGGTAAGTGTTGTATCGTGAACATTGGTAAGCCTCCCACGCCTATAGTATAGTATCCGCCAATTCCGGGAGACATTGGCGCATAAGATCATGTACTGATGAACAAGACCAATGAAAGACAGGCATATCAATGCCCCAAAATCAATGTCATCCCCATCAATCTCTCCAACTCCTTCGCAAGCAATGGGGGTGTTCCGGGAACAGGAACCGGAGACGGAACAGTCGAACCAGGTGGCGGATTTGGAGGTGAAGAGTAGCGGATATGCGTAGAACAATTGCAATGCTTTGTGTGCCGGCACTTCTTGTTTGCGCCGCGTGCACAGAAACGCAGAACTCCGAGGATGTCAGCCACGTCTCCATCAGTGTTGAGCGGATGATTGCGGGAGACGCTTCCACCAAGGCAACCATTGTTGTGGAAAACAACGCACCGCAGTTCTATTGGCAAGACACCGATGAGGTCGGCATCTTCCCAGACAAAGGCGGCTATCAGCTCGGTTTCTCACTTGAGGGACAAGGCGGGAAGAAAACCGGCACGTTCGATGGCGGCGGCTGGGCAATGCGCTCAGATGCCAAGTATTCCACATATTATCCGTTTGACTTCGACAACAGGAGTTCTTCGCATATTCCGGTAAGTTATCTCGGACAGAAACAAACCGGTGACAACAATATGAACCACATTGGTGATTATTGGTTCTGCGCGGCGACTCCTACTGCATCCGAAAACGGCAGATTGGACTTTTTCCTGAAAAATATCGGTTGCCTTTTCTGGTTCAAGATAACACTTCCCGATGCCGGTACATACACGGAAATATCATTGGTTACCGATGATGACCTCTTTACCGCTGAAGGATTCTACAACCTCAAGACATTGACCCCGGAAAAATTCGAGGACAAATATTTCAATGCCTTGACTCCCACAAAGATGTCAAGCCGCATGACACTTGAACTGGAAGGCGTCACCACCACAGCAGCAGATCAGACGATCATCGCCTACATGATGGCAGCTCCGTTCAATGTCACAGATCATAGATATAAACTCTATGTAAAATCCGCTGAAGGACTGTACTACAGTGCGGATCTCTCCGCGAAAAACCATCGCCTCAATCGAAACGAATCGCGACGCATTACCGTTACCGTCAAATTATCCGATGGATATAACATCGGCATAAACGACTGGAGAACAGGCGATTCTCTCGACGGCGACGCATACTAGCTTGGCGCTTTAATCATCAAAACTGCAGAAACTTAAAAAAACAACTAATAATATATCTGATATGAATTACAGATGCTTATTCCTTTTGGGGACAGCCATTGCGCTGGCAGGATGCGCCAAAGAGCCCGTGCCTGCTGTCGTCCCTGAAGACCCTAACCTCATACCGCTGAACATCGACGGTTCCATCAACCAGATTCAGACCAAGGTCAATGCTGCCGGCTTCGTGGATAAGGACGCGCTGGGCCTCTTTGCCGTGAACTACAGCGAGGAGAACACAGTCGCAGGCACACTTGCCGACAACGGGAACCAGGCCGACAACGTCAAATACGTCTTCGACGAGGCCGCCAACAAGTGGACCCCGACGAAGAAAGTCTATTACAAGGACGTCAATACCAATGTTGACCTCTACCTCTATTACCCGCACCAGTCATCCGTGACCGAGGTCAATGCCGCAAACTTCGAAGTGCAGAAGGACCAGAGCTCAGCCGCTACCGCATCATCCCTCTCCGGATATGAGGCCTCCGACTTCCTCTGGGGCAAAGCGGTCAATATCACCCCTTCCGAGAACAAGGTCGCAGTCCAGCTGTCGCACAAGATGGCCGCTGTCAATGTCATCCTCGTGGAAAAGGAAGGCTTCGCTGAGGGCGAATTCGCATCCCTCGAAAAAGGAATCATCCTGACCAATACCACACGCAAGGCCAAGATCAATTTCGCGACCGGCGAGGTTTCCGCTTTGGGCAATGCCCAGCAGGACGGTATCGTGATGTGCCCGCAGAGCAGCGGTGCATTCAGGGCAGTGGTAGTTCCGCAGACCGTGGAGGCTGGCGAGAAACTGTTTGCGATTACCATAAGCGGCGTATCATACGGCTTCAGAAACAGCGCTGCTTCAGTAACTTACGCTGCCGGCAAGCAGACTGACGTCACCATCAACATCAAGAAGAAAACTCCGGCAGGCGAATACGAACTCACCCTCGGCGACATTAAGATCGCCGACTGGACAGAGGACAAGAACACTCATGGCGGAGAGGCCCGTCAGTACTTCGTTGTGAATCTTACCGAAGCCGGAACACTTGGCAAGGTGATTCGCAGCTTCAAGAAGAATCCGGACAAGATCAGGAACTTGAAAGTGTCAGGTCTGATTACCACTGAGGATTTCTACTTTATGCGTGATTCAATGGCTATCTTGGAAGCGATAAACCTGAAGGAGGCTAAGGTGGTGAATGCGAAGTATTATGATAATACTCATGGTTGGACTACTCGAAATGATATTATTCCTTATTATGCTTTTTACAATAAAAAATCATTGTGCCATTTTACGTTTCCGGAAAAAATAACATACATTGGTTCACAAGCATTCTCTAACACAAGTTTATCAGGAGCATTGATAATGCCAGATGATGTTACAGAAATTGGTGCTTCTGCCTTTTCAACAACATTGATTGGTAGTGTTTCTTTTTCGCCAAGACTTAATAGAATCGGTGAGAATGCATTTTCTTCTTGCACTTCCTTGACAGGAACATTGACACTGCCAGAGACATTGACTTATATAGGAAGTTCCGCGTTTGCGAGTTGCTCCTTTACTGGAGAATTACACTTGCCTAATAGTTTGGAATATATAGGAGGTGCTGCATTTAGAAATGCTGGAAGTTTTGTCGGTAATTTAAGACTTCCAGATAAAATTAAAACCATTCCAAACGAGGCATTTTTTTGTTGCGGTTTTACTGGACAACTTGATTTAAATAATGCTACAGAATTGGGAAAATATTGCTTTTTCCGTTGCAATTTTTCTGGCGATTTAATTATTCCAGACGGTACTATTGAAATACCTGACGAATTTATGTACCTTGAGTATTTAGGTGGATTAAATAGTATTATCTTCCCAAAATCTCTTAAAAAGATTGGTTCTGCGGCGTTTATTCGTCATAGCAGATTAAGAAAAATATTCATACCTGAAGGAGTAGCCATTATTGGTGATAACGCTTTCGCTTTATGTCAATCTTTGACAGCACTGGAACTTCCCTCCAGTATGCAAACCATTCAGAGATCCGCTTTTAGTAGTTGCTTTAATCTCTCAAACATCGTCTGCAATGCCGTAGAACCCCCAGCTGTAATGCAAGATGCTTTCAATGGTGTCGCCAAAGACAATTTCACGGTCGAAGTCCCGGCACAGTCGGTTACCCGTTACAAGACAGAATCCGGCTGGTCTGATTTCCGCAGAATCGCGGCACATTACGAGTTCTCAGTAAGCCGTGACAGAGTTCGCACACTTAACGCTGCAGAGTCAAGGACATTGATCCTGCGTGCTCCTGCGAACTTCAACTGGAGCATAGAAAGCAAGCCTGACTGGGTGACTGTTACCCCTTCATCAGGTACTGGCAAGGCTGATATCACGGTGTCTGTTCAGCAAATGGCCCGTACAACTGATCAATTTGAAGTAAATGAAGGCTCGTTTACCCATCCAACATATAAGAAATATGCAGGCCGAAGCGGCGAGATTGTCTTCAAGCTTGACGGGAAAGACTATCGTTGTACATTGGATGTGGAGCAGTATGATGCAGATTATTCCGACGGTGAGGTCATGACATTGAACACCGCCACCAAGGGCCCCGGCATTGACATTGTCTTTATCGGCGACGGCTATGATGCCAAGGACATTGCCAAAGGCATGTTCAAGCAGAATACCGATGACGGCTTCAAACATTTCTTCGGCATCGAACCATATTCTACCTATAAGGATTATTTCAATGTCTATGCGGTCGTTTCCAAGTCTGACGATAGCGGCATCGGTACGGTCAACACTGTGATTGACACCAAGTTCGGCAGCTATTTCACGCAGAACCGCATAAAGGATCCAGCTGCTGACAAATGTTTCAAATGGGCGAAGCGTGCTGATGTGTCGATGGACCTCAGCAAGTCTCTCGTGATTATGCTGATGAACACTTCTACATACGAAGGTGTGACGATGATGTATGGAGATGGTTCCGCGATTGCCTGCTGTCCGGTAAGCACTGATGCCTATCCATATGACTTCCGTGGTATCATCCAGCATGAGGCAGGCGGACACGGTTTCGGCAAACTCGGTGACGAGTACATCTACCATAATGCATTTATCCAGACTTGTGACTGCAAGGATGGCTGCGAGCACCCGCAGGGTGACGATGACATAATGACCTCTTATGGCGTTTACAAGTCCAAAGGCTGGTACAAGAATCTCTCCATGACCGCCGATGCCAAGCAGGTTCCGTGGGCACATCTCATCTACCACAAGAACTACTCCGACAAGGTGGATATGTATGAGGGCGGCTATATGCACACACGCGGCGTATATCGCTCTGAGGCAACAAGTTGTATGAACAACAATATCCCATACTACTCTGCCATCAGCCGTCAGGCCATTGTCGAGCGCATCAAGGCTTATGCAGGCGAGGCATTTGACTTCGACGATTTCGTGGCCAAAGACTCCTTCGAAGTCGGCACCAAGTCATTGGCAAGAGACTTCGACTGGACCTTCGGCGTGAATCCGAACATGTTCCGCGCGAACGGCGACGGCCCAATCTACATGGGTGAGCATCCTAACGTCAAGTAAATCAAGTTTCGCAAGTTGTTAGACTTGCTGAACGCAAGTGTAAACTTGAGCCTGGTCTCTAGCTCGAAGGCGGTAAGCCCGACGCACTTTTTGTGTACGTTACCCTCACCTTGCCATCGCCCTGGCGGGCTCTAAAATCGGTGTTTCGCGCTTGCGAAACTTGAATAACATAAAAATTATCAGAACAATGAAAAAATCAATATACCTTATAATTGCGGCAACTGCATTGATTTCCTGCTCCAAGTCCGAGCCGGCCGAGGTCAATGCCGATGAACTCCGGTTCGACATCTCTTATCCTGCCACGAAAGCGACCGCTTCCTCTTTCGAGAACGGTGACGCGATTTCGCTCTATGCAGTGGAATATGCCGCTGATGGCACCCAGATGCCGCTTCAGGTCGGCGGAAACTATCTGAACAATGAGAAGATTACCTGCAGCGGTTCGTCCTGGGCTCCAGAGAGAAAGCTGTTCTGGAGCGAACGTCCATGCGATTTCTACGGCATCTACCCGTATCAGAATGTGACATCCATCGAGAGCTATCCGTTCTCGGTGGCAACTGACCAGTCCGGCGACGGCTACGAGGCTTCCGACCTGCTGTATGCCTATACGCAGAACGTTTCCCGTTCAGCGGGCGCCGTAAGTCTTCAGTTCCAGCACATTATGTCCAAGCTTGTGGTGAAGCTTGAGAAGGGGCCGAAGTTCGAGGGCAAGATTCCTGACGACGTGGTCGCGCATATCTACAATACCAATGTGGAGTGCACTGCGAACTTCATTACCGGTTCAGTGGAAAAGAACGCTTTCGGAGCGAAGAACACCATCACGATGAAGAAGCTCAGCAATGAACAGTTCGAGGCCATCCTGGTTCCGCAGAACCTCGAAAGGAGCACCCCGCTCATCGAGCTGACCATGGGCGGCATCGCCTACCTTCTCGACTACTCCCTGAGTTTCCGCGCCGGCTACGTCCACACCGTAACCATAACGCTGAACACTTCTCCAGACCAGGAACAGATCGAGATCTCCATCGACCCGTCAGTCAATCCTTGGAAATAATTCCGGTTCCCCAGACGTCATGGGCGATACCCGTGACGTCCCGGTTTTTCAGGTCAGATAGACACCGCTGTCTTCTCCGAAACTCCGGCTGAATCTGAGGTTTCCGACCATATACCTTGTCCCGTGTGCAGATCCGTTCATTCTGCATACGGGACTTTATTCTTGTGCATTATCCTGATCCTGGTTTACCCTCGGTCGCTTGACCCCCGGTTGCGCGATTCGTCCGTAAAACCCAGCCTTCTGCCGGACAACTTGTTGGTTTTGAGTAACTTGTCCGTGAAACCCTGCCTTTTTACGGACAAACTGTAGATTCCGGGTCAACCAATATCAGTAATAAGCAGATCCGTTTATTCTGCACACGGGACTTTATTCTTGTGCATTATCATGATCCTGGTTGACCCTCGGTCGCTTGACCCCCGGTTGCGTGATTCATCCGTAAAACCCCGCCTTCTTCCGGACAAGTTGTTGATTTTGAGTAACTTGTCCGTGAAACCCTGCCTTTTCCCGGACAAACTGTAGGTTCCGGGTCAACCAATATCAGTAATAAGCAGATCCGCTCATTCTGCACACGGGACTTTATTCTTGTTGCGCGATTCGTCCGTAAAACCCCGCCTTCTGCCGGACAACTTGTTGGTTTTGAGTAACTTGTCCGTGAAACCCTGCCTTTTTACGGACAAACTGTGGATTCCGGGTCAACCAATATCAGTAATAAGCAGATCCGTTCATTCTGCACATGGGACTTTATTCTTGTGCATTATCCTGATCCTGGTTGACCCCCGGTCGCTTGACCCCCGGTTGCGCGATTCGTCCGTAAAACCCCGCCTTCTTCCGGACAAGTTGTTGATTTGAGTAACTTGTCCGTGAACCCCTGCCTTTTTACGGACAAACCGTGGATTCCGGGTCAACCGATATCAGTAATAAGCTGATCCGCTCATTCTGCACACGGGACTTTATTCTTGTGCATTATCCTGATCCTGGTTGCCCCCCGGTCGCTTGATCCCCGGTTGCGCGATTCGTCCGTAAAACCCCGCCTTCTTCCGGACAAGTTGTTGATTTTGAGTAACTTGTCCGTGAACCCCTGCCTTTTTACGGACAAACTGTGGATTCTGGGTCAACCAATATCAGTAATAAGCGGATCCGCTCATTCTGCATACGGGACTTTATTCTTGTGCATTATCCTGATCCTGGTTGACCCTCGGTCGCTTGCCCCCCGGTTGCGCGATTCGTCCGTAAAACCCCGCCTTCTTCCGGACAAGTTGTTGATTTTGAGTAACTTGTCCGTGAAACCCTGCCTTTTCGCGGACAAACTGTGGATTCTGGGTCAACCAATATCAGTAATAAGCGGATCCGCTCATTCTGCACACGGGACTTTATTCTTGTTGCATTATCCTGATCCTGGTTGACCCTCGGTTGCGCGACCCGTCCGTAAATGCCAGGCATCACATGAGGTACTTGCTCATGTCTTCGCCACGGCTCTGGGCCTCGCGGATTTCGGTGGAGGAGATATCCACGATCGGCGCATCGAGAAGCTGGATGTGATAGATCTGCCGGTCGGCATCTTCCAGACTGAACCGTTCCGCTCCGGAAAGCGACTCGTCCAGGACGTAGAAAGCGGGGAAGTGCTTGCACTCGTTCATGAGCGCTGCCCTCAATGCCTTGATGTCGAAGCCTTTACGCGGATATACAGCTACTCCGTATTCGGACAGGATACGGGGAAAGTCACGCCATTTGTGTATGGAAGAGAGGTTGTCCGCGCCTATGACCAATGTGAAGTCGTTCTCCGGCTCACGTCGCTTGAGCGCATCCAATGTGCGGATCGTGTAGTGCGGAGGCTCCATTTTCAGTTCAATGTCATCCACCCACACGTTCAGTTCAGGATGTCGGCGGACAGCCTGGACAGCGGCATTGTACCGGTCCTGTCCGGAACTTGCATCAATCGAGTCCTTAAGCGGATTTTTTGGCGATACCACCAGATAGACCCAATCGAATTCCTTCTTTACGGTAAGGTATTCCATTATGGCCTGATGACCGATATGGAGCGGATTGAAAGAACCGGCGTAAACGGCAATGCGCATGATCAAAAATTATTGTAGGAAGTCGTCAACCACTTTTTCAGCTTCGGCATAAGCTTTCTGCAAATCATCATTGACAAGAATATAGTCGAACTTGTCAGCGTAAGTCATTTCCTCTGAGGCCTTTGCAACGCGCTTTGCGATGGCCTCGGCGCTGTCGGTGCCTCTGGCGACGAGCCTCTTCCGCAGCTCTTCCACTGACGGGGCCTGGATGAATACTGACAATGCCTTGTCTCCGAAGTATTTCTTCAGGTTCACGCCGCCTTTCACATCCACGTCGAAAATGATGACATGGCCCTTGTCCCAGATTCTCTGGACCTCTGACTTGAGCGTGCCGTAGAACGAACCAGCATAGACCTCCTCGTACTCCACGAACTTGTCTTCCGCTATCATCTTGCGGAACTCGTCTGCCGTAAAGAAGTGATATTCAATGCCGTTGCGCTCCTGTCCGCGTGGCGCGCGGGAAGTCGCCGATACAGAGAACTCCATCTCGGGATGCAACTTGAGAATGTGGCTCACAATGGTGCTTTTCCCGGAACCTGACGGGGCTGAAAATATGATTACTTTATTGCTCATTCTGATAATTGTTGGATTCTGACGCAAAAGTAAGCATTTTTTGCTTAACTGCCCGTAAGTTGGTAACTTTACCGGACAAACCAACTGAAAAAGTAGTTAACCATTCATCGGACACGAAAATTTATGAATTCAGACAAATACGTCATCGGCATTGACTTCGGCTCAGATTCGGCAAGAGCTGTCATCGTGAACTGCGCGGACGGCTCGATAGTCGGAGAAAGCGTCAGTTTCTACAAAAGATGGAAGCAGGGACTCTTCTGCGACCCGTTGAAATCACAGTTCAGACACCATCCGCAGGATTACATTGACGCGATAGAGTCGGCAGTGGGCTCGGTCACTTCCGCACATCCGGAGCAGGCTCGGAATATCGTGGCATTGTCAGTGGACACTACCGGAAGCACACCGTGTTTCGTGGATGAAAACCTCGTTCCACTCTCCCTGAAGCCGGAATTCAGCGAAAATCCGGATGCGATGTTCATCCTGTGGAAGGACCATACGGGGACCGATGAGGCTGCCCGGATCGAGGCTGCCTGTCATGCCAATGTCCCTGACTACACCATGTTGTCAGGCTTTGCCTACTCTCCTGAGGCATATTGGTCCAAGGCCCTGCATGTGCTGAGGACTTCTCCGCAGGTGCGTGAGGCGTATTTTACGGCGATTGAGCTGTGTGACTGGATTCCGGCGCTTCTGACCGGATGCCACAACATTGACAATTTCTGTATCAGCCACAGCTGTGTGGGCGAAAAATCGTTCTGGTGCGAGAAGTGGGGCGGCTATCCTCCGGTGGAATTCTTCGAAAAGATAGATCCGGTGCTCGTGAAACTCAGGAAGAGTCTGTCTGACAATGACCGGACTCCTGATGTGCCGGTGGGCAATATCACTGATGAGTGGGCCGACAGATTGGGCGTTCCTCGCGGAATCGTAATCGGTGCAGGCAATATCGACTCGTTCTCGGGCTCGTTCGGCTCAGGCGTGGAAGAAGGCGTGCTCGTGATGAGCTTCGGTACTTCGGCTGCCTATACCACTGTTTTCAGGCCGGAGGCTCTGGACAATGTGATTGACGGCGTCATGGGACAGGTGGACGGGCTGATTACTCCCAAGATGATAGGCATCGAGACCGGACTCAGCGCTTACGGGGATGTTTACGCTTGGCTCAAGCGCCTGATAATGACTCCGGTAAACAATATTCTCGCGGACTGCGACGTGCTCCCGAAAGAAGATGTGGCAGCGATTGCGGACTACATTGACGATAAGATGATGCTGGAGCTGAACCGGTCTGCGGAGCGGGTGAGTCCGAACATCCACAATCCTTTCGCGACGGATTTCCTTAACGGCCGTAGGGCGCCGGCTTCGAATATGCGTCTGTGGGGCTCGCTGATGGGTTTGAAACTGTCCACGGATGCGGGGGCGATATTCCGTTCACTTGTCGAGGCGACTTCGTTTGCTTCCAAAGTGATAATGGATGGCGTGGAAAGTGCCGGGCTGAAGATCGACAAGGTGATTGCGACCGGCGGCATTGCCCAGAAATCGCCTTTGGCCGTGCAGATGGTGGCCGATGTGCTCAACAAGGAAATAGAAATCTGTTCGTGCAAGCAGTCGGGAGCGCTCGGGGCTGCCATTTTTGCTGCTGCCGCTGCCGGAGTCTATCCTGATTTCAGGACAGCGCAAAGGTCAATGATACATAAGAATTCCAAGGTCTATTATCCTGATACTGAGAACCATAAGTTCTTGCTTGAACGTTTTGGACTCTATAGGAGGGCAGTGGATTATACTGAAAAAGTTCAGGAGGAATTCTTTAATTTTGATGAAATTGACTAATTTTGTGGAGTTTTGCTGAACCGTGCGGAGAAATTATATGACATTTTGTCGGTAAAGTAGCAAGGTGGCAGAATTATTGCAGAAAAGCCTGCGGATTCAGTAAGCGTTTAGGGCTTACGTAATGTTCATTGAAATAATTTCTAATTTTTATAGAATATGGTTTCTTATAAAGAATTAGGCCTTGTAAACACAAGAGAAATGTTTGCAAAGGCTGTAAAAGGCGGATATGCTATTCCTGCCTTCAACTTCAACAATATGGAGCAGCTTCAGGCTATTATCCAGGCTTCAGCAGAGTTGAAGTCACCAGTCATTCTTCAGGTTTCTAAGGGTGCCCGCAACTATGCGAACCAGACTCTTCTCCGTTACATGGCAGAAGGTGCTGTACAGTATGCCAAGGAACTCGGTTGGGAACATCCTCAGATCGTTCTTCACCTCGACCACGGCGATTCTTTCGAACTCTGCAAGAGCTGTGTGGATATGGGCTTCTCTTCAGTTATGATCGATGGTTCTGCTCTTCCATACGAGGACAACATCGCTCTTACAAAGAAGGTTGTTGAGTACGCTCACAAATTTGACGTTACCGTAGAGGCTGAGCTCGGTGTTCTCGCAGGTGTTGAGGATGAGGTTGCTGCTGAGGAATCTCACTATACAAAGCCTGAGGAGGTTATCGACTTCGCTACCCGTACAGGTTGCGATTCACTCGCCATCTCCATCGGTACTTCACACGGTGCATACAAGTTCAAACCAGAGCAGTGCACACGTGACCCTAAGACAGGTCGTCTCGTTCCACCGCCGCTCGCATTCGACGTTCTCCACGAGATCGAGAAGAAGCTCCCTGGATTCCCTATCGTTCTCCACGGATCATCTTCAGTACCACAGGAGTATGTAGATATCATCAATACTCATGGCGGAAAACTTCCAGATGCAGTAGGTATTCCTGAGGAGCAGCTCCGCGAGGCTGCCAAGTCAGCTGTCTGCAAGATCAATATCGACTCAGATTCACGTCTTGCAATGACTGCTGCAATCCGCAAGGTATTCGTTGAGAAACCGGGCGAGTTCGACCCACGTAAATATCTTGGTCCGGCACGTGACGAGATGAAGAAACTCTACGAGCACAAGATCAAAGACGTTCTCGGTTCTGACGGCAAAGCTGAATAATCAGCCGAACATATAAATAAAAAGTCCAGATATCTGTAACGGATGTCTGGACTTTTTATTTGTGTCAGATGGATAATTTTGCAAACAAATTTTTCATGTCGTCTATTGTCTTGGTAGTGACATACGGCTGAGGTGCGACCTTGGTTACTGAATTATGTTGCGTCTTACTTACAACTTCAAGCATTGCGGCCAAATCGTTACTCATAGCCTCAATATGCACAACTTTTCCAGATGGTTTCTGGAATAGTATTATGTTGTAAAACTCATCCATAAAGCTTCGAGTGGTAAACTGGACACCCTCAAAATTCAGTGTGATGGTTGTATCATCCAAATTATTGATTGCATCCAAGATATCCCTCGCGGAAATTCGATTCAATATGTCTCGACCGATTAAGTCTTTAATGTATATAACTGTCATAATTCGATTCTTATTCTACGTAATTGAGATAATAAAACCCATTACCAACATGCGGGATTCTAAAAGCAACGATCGTGCCTTCAAATCTGATACCATATGGTAGTATAAGTGATTGCCCTTGAGTCTTGTTCACTGCAAAAGCGGAGTCGCCCGAGACTAAAAGGTATTCTCCTCCCAACCCTTTTGTCAGCATATTTATAGATGTTCTGAATCCATATCCTCGATTTTCAGCATCAGGTAGATTCTTTGCCGAAATACCATTAATAGCTGCTTGAATAGCCTCTATGTCGGAAGAAATCTCTGATGTGCGCGGATTGCTTGCGTAACTGCCTATCAGTGTGTTACCTGTGTCTGCAATGCAGATGTCGGTATAGCCTCCATTTTCATAACTTTGTGCTACAATATAGCCGAACTTCGAATTTGCATGTTCGACAATATTGTCAACAGCTTCTCCTATAATATATTTCAATGCTTGACGAACATTGTTTCCGAATTTCACTTGTCTTCCCAGAATGTTATCAATGCAATCCAGAATCGCATTGCGAGTATCACTGCCGGAGAGATCTGTAGGAAATTTAATAATCGGTATGAAACTTTTCGATGCATATGACTCCATATAGGATTTGAATGCCGAGCTCCTTAAAAAACGGGACGAATCTACGCCGCCGTTTTGAAAAGATACTACGGATAGATAAGTACCTATATTTGTCATATTTGGCCAATATGGCAGATTTTGCAAATATACCATAGCGGGGAGTAAAAATGATGGAGACACAAATCGCACTTCTGACATATCCAAGTCAGAATCACCGGTGTTGCGACTTAATTCTCTGCAAAACTCTATTGCTTCTGTGAAGCCAGAAGACAATTTGTTTGGTTTGACATTGACAACTGGTTTTGGACTCATTATTGCTCCTCCTCTACTGCAAATATACTTAATTTCAATTATTTGAGCAATTCTTGTCTATTGTCTGGCCGAATCTTGAAATGTTATGACGGCGTGTGGTGGCTGTCGGAGATGCCGAAATGGCGGCGGTACTCTTGGACTGAATTCTGAAGGTGCTTTTCCACGGCTCTGGTGGAGATTCCGAGAATCTCGGCTATCTCGCTGTGCGTCATGCCCTCAATGCGGCTCATATAGAAGATATCTTTCGTACGCTCCGGCAGGAAATTCGAAAAATCCAGAACGTCCGTAATGTCAGGCAGCTGCTTAACTTTTTCTCCGGGGATATCGCTCTCATCTTCGAAATCAGCAGCTGCGATTATTTCCCTTGCCGACAATGGCAGTTCATCAAAACGTATTGCAGAATTTTCTTCCTTGTTCCGGCTGATGATATTGTAACATTTGTTTCTTACTGCCTTGAAAAGATATGCCGGAACATTGTCTGAACTGATTTCAATCCGCTTGTCGAGAAATGCGCAAAGAACATCATAAAAAATGTCTTCGGCGTTGTTCGATGTAGAGCATTTTTGCCCGCCTCTGGCTAGTAAACTGTTGATATACGGCACTATACGCGGGTGGATCTTGAGAACGAGATCCCTCACTTCATCTTCTGAATATGTAAATAACCGCGTGCCCATAGTTCAAATTTGTCGGCAAATATAAAAAAAATTGAAAAAACGGGTTCGGGATTTTCAAATGTCGTGTCTATTATGATGAACCCGGAAAACTGAGGCCGGCCAATGAATAAGATGAATGAATATATTAAAATACTGATAAGCAAATATGTCAGCGGAACTTTGTCGGATGAAGAAGCCGTGAGACTTGCAAAATGGATAAAAATGTCAGGGGACAATGCGGAATTGTTCCGCAATGAAGTACGTGCCATGGAGAAAAACCGGACAACGACCTCCGATGCAGTCGAATTCTGGAATCGCCTCGCGAAAGACAAATTCTCTGGCAAGGATAGCACCAGAAAATCTTTCAGGAGAACGTGGACAAAATATGCCGGTGCATTTGCCGCTGCAGTAGCGGCCATCGTCAGTGTCTCAATATTGATCATGAACATTGACAAGAATGGTATTCCGGAGCAGGACATTGTCGCTGAGCAAGTGCAGGCGCAGGAAAATGCAGTCCCGGCCCGTAAGGAATCGCTCATTTACACGGCAGCTGCCGGTGAAAAGAAAACCGTGATTCTCCCGGACAATACGAAGGTCATGCTCAATTCCGGAGCGAAATTGATGCTTTCGGATGATTTCAATGAAACCGAACGTCGCGTGGACCTGGACGGCGAAGCATTCTTTGATGTCGCGAGGAATCCGGAGAAGCTGTTCATCGTATGCTGCCGTGACAATGAATATATCGTACGCGGTACATCATTCAACGTCTCCTCATATGTGAACGACAGATTCTCTATCGTGACACTGCATACCGGACGTCTTGAAGCCCGGGTTCATGACGATGTCATCATGCTGAAGCCTGGTGACGAGTTGAGAATCGACAGGAACATGAACCAGATTACCAAGCAGACGGTCGATATCTCCAATTCTGCGAAGTGGAGGGACAGCGGAAAGTTGTCTTTCTCATCACTGCCGCTTAAATACGTCGCCAACCAGGTTTCACACAAGTACAATGTGAAAATCAATGTGCACAGCTCGATTGAGGACATTGTCTATGACGGATGTCTTGACCGTGAATCCCTGCAGGATGCTCTGAGGCTGATTTCAATGACTTCTCCTGTTGAACTCTCCGTCACGGAATTCAAGGGCGAATACTACATCTCCAAAAAATCAACAAGACAACAATTAAATCACTAGAATATGAAACCAAAAGTTAAAACACTAAAACCGAGTTATGAAGCACCGGTCATTACCGGCATCGACTTGTCGCTTGAAGCGGATATCTGTAATATCGTCAG
>QWCB01002052.1_pt1 | contig 20067 bp, 25 predicted proteins | sample 1972511 | NCBI WGS metagenome assembly QWCB01 (sample SAMN09866719, study PRJNA288562) | Human gut metagenome isolate term5_stool, whole genome shotgun sequencing... | isolation source: gut | host: Homo sapiens | place: USA: California
AACTCAAACCAGAGCTTACTCATCTGCTGATATTTATGATAGAGAATTTAATGATTTGATGCGTTGGGATACAAACACTACAGACACAACCAAATTTAAGATTTTCGGTGCAAATACTAAACGAGATCAAAGAGCGGATGGAGTTTTGGGATATGATAAGAATGCTTACGGTCTATTTGTGCTAAATAACTTCGACCTTAAAATGGATGGAACTTCAAATGGAGTTTTTGGAGGAATCGCCAAAGAAAGATATGAGTTTAACAACGATTATAAATCAAAAGAAGATGCTTTAACAGCACAAATAGGATATTATGTAGATAGAAAAGTTTTAAACGAAGAAGTAAATCATCTTTTAAAAATAGCTGCTACAGGAAGTGCAAGAGAGATGAAAAGATATACTTTAGATAAAGACTTTTGGGCAAAATCTAAGTATTACACCTTAGGCTTTGATGTCAAAAACAGCTTTTATAAAGAGTATAAATTCGACTCAGGTTTTAAAATTTCACCATATGCAGGAGTTGATTTAGGATATGGTATTATAGACAACATAAAAGAAAAAAGTGGCAATACTCTTCTTTTAGATGTTGATTCAAAAGATTATTACAGTATCAGACCAGATCTTGGAATTGAGCTTGGATATACACATTTGCTTGATGAGAATTCATATTTTAATATACTTCTTGATAGTAGAATTTATAAAGAATTCGGCAAGATAAACAGAGCAAATAACTTGGCAAGATTTAAAGATACAAACAGCTATTTTTCACTTCCAAAAGAGGATAAGGAAGATAAAGGTGCAGAATTTACACTTGTAGGCAAATACGAAAATGGAAATTTCGGTGCATCTTTAAAAGGTGGATATCAAACTCAATTTAAAGATAGATTTATAGGACTTGATTTAAGAGTTAAGTTTTAAAAATTAAAGGCTTGAAATAAAACTTTTAATACTTATAATTTTAAAAGTTCTTAATCAAGCCTTTGAAATTTCAATCTTATTTTTTGAATATTTGTAAAATTTAAAATATTTTTATTATCGTTAACAGAATTTAAAATAAATTTATATCAATGTCTTTTGCTTTCAAACTGCTTGAAATTATTTTTTTAATATCGATTTTATTTAAAAACAATAAAACAAAGTAAAAATATAAATATGAATTTTGGCGAGAGAGTGAGGGAATCGAACCCCCCAAAGAACGGTCAACCGCCCTTTCATCGGATTTGAAGTCCGCGATCGCCACCGGCACGACTTACTCTCCATTTAAAAAATTTGTAAAATTATACTCTGTTTTAGTTAATTTTTTATTTTAGAATTAAATTTATAAACCAGGAATAGTACAAAAAAACTGATTAAGAGCATTATTCCTGAATAAATATGCGCATTTTTATAATCAAGAATTTCCACGTATTCATAAATTGCAATGCTTGCGACTTTTGTTTCACTGCTTACACTTCCGCCTATCATAAGCACAACGCCGAATTCTCCCATAGTGTGAGCGAAACTTATTACAAGCGCACTTAATAAAGATGGTTTTATTGCAGGAAGCGAAACGTGAAAAAGCGTATAAATTTTGCCTTTTCCAAGAGAATAACTTGCTTCGACTAAATTTTTCGGCATAGAGCGAAAGCCCGAAATTAAAGGATTTAGCATAAACGGCAAAGAATAAATACAACTTGCAATAACCAAGCCGTAAAAATTAAAAACCAGGCGAAGTCCAAGAGTTTTTTCTATAAATTCACCGAAAAATGAATAAGGCGAAAGAAAAATTAAAAGGTAAAAACCAAGAACCGAAGGCGGCAAAACTAAAGGCAGATTTGCAAGTGTTTCAATTGTGGCGCGTCCTTTGAATTCATGCGTAGATAAAAAATATGCAAGCGGCAAAACCAAAAAAAATAAAATTAATGTAGTAATGCCTGCAAGTTTCAGTGAAAGCACGAAAGGAGCTAAATCAAGCGCTTTTAAAGTTTGCAAAAACTCGTTCATATTGCTTCCAAAATTATTTTTTGTGTCTTAAAATTTATAAATTTTAATGAATACTCTATATTTTTTTTGATTGATTTAATTATAAATTTTATACCGTAACCGTCTAATAAAGCAAATTTTAACATTTTTGGCATATTTAAAAATATAAATTTTACAAAAACGGATTTTTTTGTTAATCCAAAAACAGTCGCTATAATCATATTTCCGCCTTTTTTAAATGCAGACCGAAAGCTTTTGATGAAATTATGACATTGTCATTTGTTTGTAGTTCATCAGCTTCGGCAGGGCTTAATACGATTTCGCTGATTTGGTTTGCAAATCCGACAACAGCTACGAAAATCGCGCCGTTTTTACGGATTTCCAAAATCCGGGCCGGAAATGAAAATTTTTGTGAACCGCTTGTTTTTAGGAAAATTTCACTTGGCGATCCGCTTTTTAATACACGCCCGTTTTCTATTTCAAAAACAACTTCACAAAGTTTGTAAATTTCGCTTATATCGTGGCTTACTAAGATTATTGTAATTTTAAAATTTTTATGAACTTTAATTAAAAAATCCTGTAATTTCGATCTGATTTGCGGATCAAGCGCTGAAAGCGGTTCGTCAAGCAGCAAAATTTTCGGTTTTCGCATAAGAGCTCTTGCTAAAGCGACGCGCTGTTTTTGACCGCCTGAAAGCTCACTGATTCTTGCATTTGCATGATTTTCAAGTTCTACAAGAGATAACATTTCACGCGCAAGAGCTTCATCTTTTTTGGCAAAAAGCAAATTTTTTATAACGCTTAAATTTTCAAAAAGCGCATAATCTTGAAATAAAAAGCCGATATTTCGCTTTTGCGGTGCTAAAAATTTATTGTTATTTTGAAAAATTTCATCATCAACTGAAATTTCGCCTCTATCTGCTTTTATAAATCCGGCAATCAGCCTTAAAATTGTAGTTTTACCGCTGCCGCTTTTACCATGCAAACAGACGAATTTTCCGTTTTGTATTTCAAAATTTGCATTTATTTCAAAATTTTCACTGATTTTTTTATTGCAATTAAATTTTATCATTTAATGCTTTCTATAAATAGTGATGTAGCTTTTATATATGCAAAAATTTCATCTCCTATTGCCAATTTTAAACGATTTGCCGAGTTTGCGGAAATGATACTTTCGAAAATAAAATTTTTAATTTTCAATCTTACGCAAGCCAAAATTTCATCTTTTTTAATATCTGAAATTTCGGCTTTTATTTCATTTGTGAGAGAGCAATTTTGCAGTTTTTCGCGCGATATTATAACGTCGCTGCTTTTAAAATTTAAAATCGCTTCTTTATTGTTTGAAATTCCGTTTGGAATTTCAAGACCTAGCATAGCGAATTCGCCGAAATCGGAGTTGAATTTTATAAAACAAATGCCTGAATTTTGGCGAATTTCAGTTATTTTTGCATTAAATTTCATATCCGTATTTGCGGAAAATTTCTTTGCATTTATCACTTAGTATAAAATCATAAAATGCTTTCGCATCGGCATTTTTTTCAGCTTTTTTCAAGATAACTATTCCTTGAGAAATAGGGTCGTAAAGTGATTTATCTACCAAAACGAAATTTTTACCTTCCTTATATTCGGCAGTTTTTTTAGAAAACATAGAGCTTGCTGCTACCAATCCTATATCACTTGCATTGATTGCTTGATTTAGCGCATCTCCTATACTTTTCGCTTCGATAATTTTAGGTTTTATATCATTCAAAATACCTGTTTTTTCAAAAGCTTGTATGCTGGCAACACCGTAAGGCGCTGTTTTTGGATTTGCAATCGCGATTGTCTTTACTTTATCGTCTTTTAAAATTTCAAGTCCTTTGCTGAGATCAAAATCGCGTGCTGAAAATAGTGCCAATTTTCCGTTCGCATATATTTTTGCAGCTTCAACGGCAAATCCCTCTTTAAAAAGATCGTCGGCGTATTTCATATTTGCTGCTAAAAATACATCAAACGGTGCGCCGTTTCGTATTTGTGTAGCAAAATTACCACTGGCTCCAAGGCTTACATTAAGTTGTATGTCAGGGTGCAGTTTTGCAAATTCCGCTTTTATATCTTCTATAGGATATGTAACATTTGCGGCAGCTGCTATATTTAATTCGCCCGCATTCAGACCGAGCGCAAAAAATAGCGCAAAAATAAGTTTTTTCATTTTTACTCCTTATAAAATTTTAAATCCCCACCATAATTGAACTTGCTTTTATCACAGCAACGACTTTATCACCTTTTTGAAGTTTCATATTGGAAACGCTTTCTTTTGTGATAATCGCCACTATATTTTGATTTCCTTTTATATCAATTGTGATTTCGGCATTTACTGAACCGATGTCTATATTTTTTATCACGCCTTTTATTTGATTTGCAGCGCTTATTTTTAAATCTTTGCCGTCATCTTTGCCTACAATTACGCTTGGCGCTTTAAAAATAAATTTCGCCTCATCGCCTGCTTTTATATTCAATTCACTTGCTGATTGTTGCGTGATTATAGAGCGCATAGTATCACCGCTATCAAGTTCGGCTACGATTTGCGTATTTACAGCACCTTTTTTTACATCTTTTATTTTTACTAAAAGTTGATTTCTTGCACTAAGTTTCATACTCATTCTCCTTAAATTCGGTAAATCCGTGAAGTTTTCCAAATCAATATTTTCCAAGTTATCTAAAATTTTTTGTTCTATAAATTTTATCCTATCATAAGTTTCTATCAGTTTTGTGGCGTAATCGCTCAGTTTGCTTCCGCTTTTTTTACTGTGTTCTTCTCGAATTACCATTTTTTGCGGAGAAATGGTATCTATATAATTTAGGCTATCCCATGCGTTTTTGTATGAGATACCGACTTTAGCGGCTGCTCTAGTGATACTTCTTGTTTCGGCAACCGCTTTTAATAGTTTTATGTGTTTATTTGAAAGTTTTTCATTTTCACTGACAAAAATTTCAACATCTGCATTGAATTTCAAAATATACTCCTTAAAAATTTTCGTTTAATTTTACACATAAAAATTAAATTTTTAGCTTACAAAGTAAAATTTATAAAGTTTAAAGTCTAAAATTTGTAAAATCTATAGTTTTATAAAAAATAATTTTTTAATTTAAATTTAGAGGTAAAATAGTGAGAAAACTGGTAATTTTGAGCTGTTTTTTTAGTGTTTTCGCTTTTTGCGAAGATATGAGCGATTTTGAAAACGAATTTAAAGAAAAAGAGGTTTTCGATCCACTTTCAGGATACAACCGTTTTATGACAGGATTTAACGATATTGTCTGGGATTATGCTTTTACGCCTGTCTTACAAGGATATGATTATATAATGCCTGATCCTATTCAAGGAGCATTTAGTAATTTTTTTCACAACGTGCTTTATCCGGTCAGGCTTGTAAATAATCTTTTACAGGGAAAATTCAGCAACTCTTGGGATGAAACTAAAAGATTTTTGATAAATACTACAATCGGATTTGCAGGTATGAGCGATGCGGCAAGTATGCATTTTAATATTCCGCGTCATGATGAGGATTTCGGTCAAACGCTTGGATATTGGGGAATTCCTGCCGGTCCGCATATTGTATGGCCGATTATCGGCCCGTCAAATTTGCGCGATACTTTCGGTCTTGTTGGAGATTATTTTTCAAATCCGGTAAATTATATAGAAGATGACGCGACAAGAATTGGTGTATCTGTCGGATATAGATTGAATGATTTTTCTATAGATCCGCTATTTTATAGAAATCTAAAAAAAGACGCCGTTGATTTATATCCGTTTTTACGTGATACTTATGAGCAACGAAGAAATTATTTAATAAAGGAATAAAATGAAAATTTTAAAAATTTTATGCGCGTTTGCCATATTTTTTGCAGTTAATGCTGCCGCTTTAAGTGAAAATGAAATTGCGCCCGTAATGAGCGGAAAAGTGGAAGAGGCAGTTTCGATTTTAAAAAATGAAAGTATCGCAAAAGATGAGAAACCTGCAAAAATTTTCGCACTTTTTGATGAATACTTCGATTACGTTACAATTGCTAAAATTTCGCTCGGTAAACACCTTAAAACCTTGAATGATAGCCAAAAATCACAATTTTTCAGCGCATTTGAAAAAAGATTGAAAAGCTCATTTATAGATAAATTGGCTCTTTATACAAATCAGGATATGAAGGTTTTAGGAACAAACAAACCAAAAAGCAACAGATTGAATTTGGAAACGCAAATCATAGGAGAGGATAAAAATTATTCAGTAGTTTTTAAATTTTTCCCGGATAAATCTGACAACTGGCGCGTTTATGATGTCGATATTTTAGGAGTTTCGATCGTTCAAACATATCGTTCGCAATTTGGCGATGGCGCTCTAAGTTTTAATGAAATTTTAGATCGCTTAAATAATGCGAATCTGCCTGAGGATAAATGAAACATATTTTCCGCTTAATAGTCACGTTTCCAAAAATCACTCTTGGCTTTTTTATTATAGCTTCAGTGATTTTGGGTTTCGGCTCTGCAAAACTTGAAATTGATGCAAGCAGCGAGAGTCTGCTTTTGGAAAATGATAAAGATTTACAAATTTGGCGTGATGTATCAAAACGCTATGCTACGCCGAATTTTTTAATAATCGCATTTTCGCCAAAAGACGATCTTTTTAGTGAAAAAAATTTAAATAAAATTCGCAAAATTTCAAGTGAAATCGAAAAATTTGACTTCGTGGAAGATGTTTTAAATATCACAAATGTTCCTCTTCTTTTAAATAAAAAACAGCCAATTACCGAACTTGTGAAGCATGTACCGACTTTAAACGATAAAGACGTAAATTTAAGTGCCGCTAAAGAAGAGTTTAAAATAAATCCTTTTTATGCTTCAAATCTTGTCAGTAAAGATTTTAAAACTACGGCTATTGTAATTAATTTGAAGCAAAATTTTACATATGAAAATTTCCAGAAAAAACGTGCAAACTTAGAACAAAATTTAACTACAAACGAGCAAAAAATCGCGCTTGATAAGCTAAATAGTGAATTTAAAATTTATAGAGATACAGTTAGATTGCAAGAACATGAAGATCTTGAAAAAATAAAAAACATAATAAAGCAAAATTCTAAAAACGATCTGTTTTTGGGTGGAATAAATATGATCGCGGACGATATGATAAACTTTGTCAAAAACGATGTGGCGATTTACGGTGTAAGCAGTTTCGGATTGCTTTTATTATGTTTTTGGATATTTTTCAGACAGCTTGAGTTTGTATTTTTGCCTATTTTGGTGTGCGTTGTAAGCGTAATCACAGCAAGCGGACTTTTTGGATTTTTAGGTTTTGAAATTACCGTAATCAGCTCAAATTATATCGCTTTGCAGCTTATAATAACCGTTTCGGTTACTATTCACTTAATCGTAGCTTACCGCGAATATGCGCAGAAATTTGCCCATTTTACGCAAAAACAAATCGTTTATGTGGCGCTGAAAGATCGCTTCGTTCCTTGTTTTTTTGCGATTTTTACCACGATAGTCGGCTTTTTTTCACTTATTTTTTGTGATATAAAACCTGTAATTATGCTTGGAATTATGATGAGCGTCGGAATTTTACTTTCTTTAGTTGTCGCATTCGGTGTATTCGGAAGTGTAATGAGTATAGCAAAAAAAAGAAAAATAGTCAGAATTTTTGAAGAAGGATTTAAATTTACTGAAATTTGTGCAAATTCAGCACTAAAACATCGCGGTGTAATTTATACGGTTTGCGCGTTTTGCGTAGTTTTCGGAATTTATGGAATTTCAAAACTTAAAGTTGAAAACAGTTTTATAGGATATTTTAAATCTAATACCGAAATTTACAAAGGAATGGCCGTTATTGATAAAGATTTAGGCGGAACCGTGCCGCTTGATATCGTTGTGAAATTTAAAAATAATGCCAGCCATGATATAGATGAAAATGATCCGTTAAGTGAGTTTGAAAGCGAATTTAAAGAAAGTGCGAATGATCCTAAATATTGGTTTGACAATACTAAAATGGCCGTTATAACTAAAATTCACGATTTTTTGGTTAAACGCGAGTTTGTAGGACATGTCGGTTCGCTTGCAAGTTTGTTGAAAATCGGCAAAATGCTGAATGACGGAAAACCGCTTGATATTTTTATGCTTGCCGTTATGTATAATGAATTGCCGCAAAATTACAAAGATATCGTGTTGAATCCTTATATAAGCATAGAAAATAATGAAGCGCATTTTGCAATCAGAACTCTTGATAGCGATAAATCACTTCGTAGAGGCGAGTTTTTAAACAGTTTACAAAAAGATCTTGAAGAGATAACTAAAAATGATGATGTGGATATTCAAATAAGTGGACTTATGGTGCTTTACAATAATGTATTGGGCTCTCTTATCCATTCTCAAATAGGAACTTTAGGATTTACACTTTTGGTGCTTTTCGGCGTTTTTATTATAATTTTCAGAAGTTTAAAATTTTCAATAATTGCAATTTTAGTAAATTTAATTCCGTTATCTCTTGGTTTCGGAATTATGGGATTGGTAGGAATTCCGCTTGATATTATGGGAATTACGATTGCGGCTATTTCTATAGGAATCGGCGTGGATGACGTGATTCATTATATATTCCGTTATAAACGTGAGTTTAAATTTTTGAAAGATGCGGATAAAGCTGTTATGGCAAGTCATAAAAGCATAGGATATGCGATGTATTATACATCTTTTGCCATTGTGCTCGGTTTTTCGGTAATGGTTTTAAGCAATTTCTGGCCTACGATTTATTTCGGAATTTTGATTGATTTGATTATGATTTTACTTTTGCTTGGAGCTTTGATAGTTTTGCCGGCAATGATCTTAAGCACGAAACGGATAAAAATTTGATTCAAATTTTAAAACTTAGCATAAAAGATTTTTTAAGTAAAAAATATATCGCGCTTTCTATTATACCGTTAATTGTTTGTATTGTTCTATTCGGCATTTTTTTGTATTTTGGCGGAAATGAGCTTTTGGATGCTTTGGCTAAAAGCATTGACAGCGGCGATTTTTCATTTTTAAATAAATATCCGCTTATTGCTGAAATTCTATCTTATACGGCGATTAAATGGCTCGTTGGATTTATTTTTTATACGCTTGGAGCATTTTTTGTTTTGATTTTGTCCGTTTTTGTAGCGAGCATCGTGGCAGGATTTTTAACGCCTGTAATTGTAAATGATTTAAATGAAAAATATTATCGTAGAGTGCGAAATAGCGAAATTTCAGCATTAAAAGCGCTTAAAATTTCAATTATTGAAATTTTAAAATTTTGCGGAATTTTCATTATTTGTTTGCCTTTACTTTTTGTTCCGATTATAAATTTATTTATTATAAATGTTCCGCTTTTTTATCTTTATTATAAATTTTTACTGATAGATATAGGTTCGAATACGCTTGATGAACTAAATTTTAAAATTTTTTATCGCAAGGGCGGAGGATATAAATTTTTGGGCGTCTGCTCTATTTTTTATATTCTTTGTTTAATTCCGCTTGTAGGATTTTTCGCACAACTGTTTTTTGTAATTTTTCTTTCTCATTTAGTTATGTCAAACGAAAAAAATTATTTTTTAAGACTAAAGGATATATAATAACAAAATTTTTAATGAAAGGACAAAAAATGAGACAATACGAAGTTTATAAATGCCCAAAATGCGGCAATGTCGTAGAAGTTCAAAATGTTGGCGGCGGCAAACTGACCTGTTGCGGAGTTGAAATGGAATGCGTTACAAAAAACCTTACCGAGGTCAATTTGATGAAAGCTTTCGCCGGTGAATCTCAAGCAAGAAATAAATATGATTTATACGGAGATATAGCGGACAAAGCCGGCTTTAAAGCAATTGCGGATCATTTCCACGAAGCTGCGGATAATGAGAAAAAACATGCAAGAATGGAATTTCAAAAATATTGCGAACTTACAAAAAAACCGCTTGATGATATGGTTGAAAATCTAGTAGATGCCGCTAACGGCGAAAACTACGAGCATACAACTATGTATCCTAATTTTGCTAAAATCGCGGAAGAAGAAGGTATGAAAGATGTCGCTACATTGTTTAAAAATATTTCAAAAGTGGAAACAGAACACGAAAGAGAATATTTAGAGCTAAAAGAAATGTATGAAAAAGACGCATTTTTCAACGACGAAGATGCAAATCAAGCATGGGTTTGCAGAAAATGCGGTTATGTTCATCGCGGTAAAAAAGCTCCAGGCGTCTGCCCGGTTTGCAAACATCCTAGAGAATTCTTCAAACGTGAATATTTAGGCTGAAATTTCAAGTTATATATGGCGGAATTTTAAAATTCCGCCTTTTTTATTTATAAATATATAATCAAAAATATGCTAGAATTACCATTTTTAAAGGAAAAGAATGGGAAAATTTAAGCAAATTTTATGTGATATAAGCGAGCTTATCGTTTTTAAACACTCTATTTTTTCGCTTACATTTATTTTTACCGCTATGATTACAGCTTCCAAAATTTTAAATAACTCTATGTGGTTCGGTTTTAAACTTTTGATTTTAGGAATTTTATGCGCTGTAAGTGCGCGAAATTTTGCTATGGCGTGCAACCGTCTGATCGATGAAGATATAGATCGTCCAAATCCGCGCTGCGCAAATCGTCCCAGTGTAGATGGCAGAATAGGGCGCGGAAATTTATTTTTGTTTATTGTTTTAAACGGCATATTTTTTGTGGTTGTATCATATTTCATAAATTCACTTGCTTTTAAACTTTCATTTGTTTTTTTATTTTTACTATTTATTTATTCGTTTTTTAAACGCTTTTCTTCTACAGCTCACATTATGCTCGGGGTTTGTTCGGCTCTTGCGCCGCTTGCAGGTGCTATTGCTGTTCTTGGATATATTCCGCTTTGGTCCTTGCTTTTAGCTTGCGCTTCAGCTTTTTGGGTTGGCGGATTTGATATTCTGTATTCTTTACAGGATATAGATTATGACCGTAAAGCCGGGCTTTACAGTATTCCATCAATTTACGGAGAAAATGCAAGTTTATTTATTTCAGCTTTATTTCACGCAGTTACCGTTCTTTTCTGGTTGTTTTATGCAGGAGCGGCAGGTCTTGGATTTTGGGCGTATTCGGGCATTATTATCTCCGCACTTATTTTGGTGAAAGAGCATAGAATAGTTCGTAAAGATTTTAGTAAAATTGATAGAGCATTTTTTACATTAAACGGCTATTTAGGTATAATGTTTTTTGTTTTTATTTTTATTGATTTGTGGAATTAAGGGGTTTAAATGGATTATTTAATTATTTTGGGACTTTGTCTGGTGATTTTATTTGTTATGATTTTTGTGTATATAAAAGATCGCCAAAGCGACAAAAAATTTGAGCGTTTCGATATTTTAGCCGATGATTTGGCAAGACAAATTTATAATCTCAAAAAAGAATTTTTGCAATATAAAGAGATTATCGACGATATGCCGCTAGATGGCGTCAGCGATAGAATAGATGAAGAAATAAAAAATAAAATTGAACCGATTGTAAATTCAATAAAAAGTATTGATGAGGTTATGCATAATTATTTAAAAAGCAGGGGTAATGGTTGATAGTTTTGGACGCAAAATAGATTATTTGCGTGTTTCAGTAACCGATAGATGCAATTTAAGGTGTGCTTATTGTATGCCTGATCGTCCGTTTGAATGGATTGAACATAATAAAATTTTAAGTTTTGAAAATATTTTCAGCTTTGTTAAAATCGCGATTGACAACGGTGTAGAAAAAATAAGAATTACAGGCGGAGAGCCTTTGGTGCGAAAAGGCGTTGAAAATTTCGTAGGTTTGATTTCAAAATATGCTCCGAATATTGATTTGGCGATGACAAGCAACGGGGTACTTTTAGCGCAAAAAGCTGAAATTTTAAAACAAAATGGACTGAAAAGGGTGAATATTTCCCTTGATACTTTAAAACCTGAAATTTTTGAAAAAATATCTAAAAGAAACTTGCTGGACGAAGTTTTAAAAGGTATAGATAAAGCCGTGGAAGTCGGATTTAAAGTAAAGTTAAACTGCGTTGTCGTGCGCGGAATAAATGAAAATGAAATATCTGAAATTTTAAATTTCGGAATTTCAAAAAATGCGGAAGTGAGATTTATAGAATTTATGCAAAACTCGCATGCTTTGGATGCCATAAAATGTATCGGGGCAAATGAAATTTTAGAAATTTTATCTCGTGATTTTAAAATTTCACCGCTTAAAAAAGATCCGCATTCGCCAAGTTCGCTTTTTTTGGCGAACGACAAATATAGATTTGGCATAATAAGTCCGCACGGCGAAGAATTTTGTAAATCATGCAATAGAATTCGCCTAAGTGCGGAGGGTTTGCTTATTCCTTGCCTTTATTTCGATGAAGCGATGAGTATTAAAAAAGCGCTTGCGGATAATGATTTTGATGAGGTCTTGCGTATTTTTGAAAGCGTTGTGGCAAATAAACCGGAAAAAAATCGTTGGGCTCAAAGTGAAGTTTCAAACCGCGCATTTTACGAAACCGGCGGATAATGTTAAGTTTAGTCGAAAGTTTTGCAAGCATTCAAGGCGAGGGAAAATTTGCCGGCAGACTTGCCGTTTTTTTTCGTTTTGCAGGATGTAATTTAAATTGTGCCGGTTTTAATTGTGAATTAAAAAGCCCTAAAACAGGTGAAATTTTACGCGGTTGCGATACGATAAGAGCTGTAAAAACAGCCCATTTCGATTATGAAAAAATTTCAACCGTTTCGCAGCTTTTGAATAAAATCGGGACGAATTTTAAAAATTCTTTGCCGATTATTGTAATTACAGGCGGCGAACCTTTATTAAATTATGCAAATTCGCTGTTTTATGAGTTTATTGATGAAATTTTAAAGCGAAATTTTGAAGTTCATTTTGAAACCAACGGCACTATTTTTGTTGATTTTCAAAAATTTCCGCTTTACAAAAATTGCGTTTTTGCTGTTTCTGTAAAACTTAGCAACTCCAAAGAACCGCGCGAAAAAAGGCTGAATTTTATTGCACTTCAAAATTTAAAAAATAACGCTAAAATCTTTTTTTACAAATTTGTAATTTGTAAAAATTTTGACGCAAAATCTGAAATTTATGAAATTTTAGAGCATGTTTACGGCGAAGTTTGGTGTATGCCTTTGGCGAAAAATCGCGAGCAACTTTCACAAAATGCGCTGTATTGCGCGAAATTTTGTTTGCAAAACGGCTTTAATTATTCAGATCGTTTGCATATAAGACTTTGGAATGATAAAAATGGAGTTTAGATGATAATTAGAAAACTTTATGAGTTTGAAAATGCCCACATTGTGCGTTTCTGCGGCTCTAAAAAATGTCGCGAGAGTATCCATGGACACAGCTACAAAGCTGAAATTTTACTTAGTTCGAACTTCCTCGATAATGCCGGAATGGTTTATGATTTCGGTTATATGAAACTTGCGATAAAAGATATTGTAGAGAGCTTCGATCACGCTACAACGCTATTTAGCAAGGATAGCGACGAATATAAAAATGATATAAGAAAACACTCTTTAAGAGTTGTGGAAATTCCTGTAAATCCAAGCGCCGAGCAATTTTGTCGTGTTTTTTTCGTTTTGATTGACAGGCTTTTAAATCTTACGACTTTTAAAAACGGAGAGCAAGGTGTCAAACTTCATAGCGTTATCGTTCATGAGACCGCGACAGGATATGCGCAATGCTTTAAAGATGACGCCTACAATGAAAATATGGGAAAAATCGAGTTGCGCGATATAAAATTCAGCGATGAAATCAGGCGCTCATGGAATGATTGTAATTTAATGCAAAAACTTATAAACGGTGAAAAAATCAAGTTCAGCAAAGACTGTTAAACTTATCTGTTTTCTAAAATTTAAATTTTAATACTCATTTTAAAGCTTTCAGCAAAGCGATATTTTAATGATTTGCCTGTATTGATTTTTTTAGTCTTTAAACTTGCTTTAAAATTTCAGTTTTTTTTATTATCGTCGGTATTAAATGAAAATTTACACTACAAAAAATAGATTTTTCTACTATTTTAAAGATTTCGCATTCGGCTAAAATTTACCGTTTGAATTTTCAAATACCAAAAATATTTATATAAGCTATCGAATCTGCCAAAAATGCGTTTATAATGCTATTATGTTTATTTATGAAATATTTTAATTTTGGACTTTATTTTGCATTTAGTGTTTTTTGATTCTATTTTTTGTCACTATTATTTTTTGTTTTCCGATTTTTGTCTCTACGTTACTTTTTAAAATTTAAATTAAAATAATTAAAATATTTTCTGTAAAATTACAATGAATATTCATTATTAATTAAATTTAAATGAAAATTCAATTAAAATTTGCAAAATTTACGAAGTTATAAATTTGCATTATTTGACCAGTTTCCACATACAAAATATGTGGAGACGGTAGCGTTATTGTCCAAACTTGATGTCGATAAACATATAGATGTTGAAATTAAGCTTGATGAGCTTGATTTGACAAGTGCTGAAAGTAAAGCGACTTATGCACAAATCAAGGAATATATATTGGAAAAATTTAATTTAAAGGTTTCGACACTCTATATTGCACAGATTAAAAAGAAATGTGGAATTGTACTGAGGGAGCATTATAATAAATCAAAAAAAGAGAAACAGGTTATTCCACAATGCACACCTGAAAAAGAGGAAGCTATCATGGATGCGTTAAGGCATTTTAAAATGATTTAGTAGAAATGGAGGGTATTTATGAGATGGATAATAAAAATAATCTTGTTTCCAATTAGTTTGGTGTTAAGTATCCTCACAGCATTTCTGACATTTTTACTTGCCATAGGAACAACAATACTGTATTTGTTAATGTTTATGTGTGTCGTTGTTGGAGTTGTATCATTGTTTCAAAAGGATTTTTCAATAGGCATAGAAGCATTGATAGTAGGATTCTTATTAAGCCCATACGGAATACCGATGGTTGGAGCAGCAGTTATAGCTTTTTTACAAGGGATCAATGAAGCAATAAAATCAATTTAAATAAGAATATAGAAGAGCGATGGTAGATATAGAGAACATAGAAAGATCTAAATAATGGGTTTGGTTATTAACGTCTTACAACGTTGTTTATACTATCTAAAAATCAAATTATGTTAGGAGTTATTTTGATGGATGGAGTAAAAGAAATAATTTTGCAGACCAAAAATGTGGAATATATAAAGAGAAATTTAGGAAAAGAACAGTGGATACAGGTATCCGGTCACAAAGATATGAATGGTTCAGATGCAGGATTTTGGTGTGGATTAGTTTCGCTAAATCATATAGATGATGTGTATAATGATGTTGGGTGGGATGTTTCTGCTAACGAGCAAGGAAATCCCGGATTTGAAGGAAATGGATACGCATATGAGTATAAAGCGAATTTGCTAAAAGATGGTTTTGAATCTATTTTATATTATCGTGATTTTTATGGTGTTGAGGAAGATTATATTGAGTTATCACAGGAGTTTATCTTATTAAATAATCTTCGATATAACAAAAATAGTAAATCATATTTGGCTATGTATGAAAATGGGGAAAGTGAAGAAGCGGTTAAATATATTGATGATACAACGATTCAAATTAAAATGAAGTTTTTACGTAATTATTCAGCAGCAAAACAGATGGCAATTCTACTTTTTTTTGATATTAGAACTAAGTTTGATGGGGAAATATCTGATTTTGGGCTAGAAGAGTTTAATATCGAATCTAAAGATAATGGTCTGTTTTATAGATTATGGGGCGGTGATATGAATTTTCCAACATATGTGTATAGTGTCTTAATGGGTAAAAAAATTCTTATGCCAGCGCCAATTGAGGAATGTGGTTATTGGCCGTATGAAAAAGAAAAAAGTTACGAGGACTTTATTATTGGTGTTGACGAGTTTGGAAAAGAGATTTTTAACACGTGCAATCCAGATAAGTTGAATAATTATTTTGGGTCTAATCCAGATGCACCTATGTATTTAACACCAGTATTTTTTAAGCGTGATGTATTACAAAAATATGTAAATAAACCTGAGTTATATGAGATTAGAGATGGATATTTGAGTTGTCAATCATTATGGGGTATTGAAATAGATAATCATCATAAAAATTGTATAGCAGTTTATTTGGGCGATTTAGGAAGAGATTTACCTGAAAGTGAGCGTGGATACTGGAAAAGTTACAATATAGTAGGTGAAGAAGGAGTAAGCCAGGTATCTTTCCAAAGGGATTTCTGTAATATATTTACGGAGTCAAATATGGAAGATCATAAATTTCAAGATTTTTATGGTTCTTTAATAAAGCAATGGAACGAAAAATATGGCTGGGATTTATATCTGCCATTATCTGCGGAAGATCAATATAATCTAACTCAAATTAGAATCCCGCTTGGGGAGAGTCAGCCAGAATTCGATCAATTAGTTTTGTCGTTAGTTAAAGTTTTGATTGATTCACTTAATGAAAAGCAATTAATTATTCCTGGAGATGTTCAAACTGATATTAAAGGAATAAGTAAACTTGAAAAATGGATAAAATCAAACGAGGCTATTGGATATGAAAATCATATTAAGTTTTTAAGGGATTTACAGAAGTTAAGATCTACTGGATCTGGACACAGAAAAGGTAAGGAATATAGTAAGATTTCAAATACATTTGGCTTATTAGAAAAAAGTAAAATAGATGTATTCGAAGAGGTTCTTCGAAAATCAAATGATTTCTTGAAATATATGAAAACTACATTTTTAGATTAATTAGAAGCATGATGTAAAGAACAAGTAGGGCAAGAATTCTTCTTATATAGATACTTTATATTATGCTTTAAACTAGGGATGGTACAGTATTCACATCATTCATACAAATTCCAGTTTTGTAAAATAAAAAATTTCATAAAAATGTTTAGCAAGGGCGATAGAGAAAAAACTATCGTCTTTTTCTTTGCAAATTTTTAAGGAGGGAGGTGATCCTGTATGGACTTTGACTATTTCTATAACAGAGAAGCGGAAAGATTTAATTTCTTAAAAGTTCCGGAGATATTGGTTGATGGAGAAGAATTTAAGGGATTATCTGCCGAAGCAATTATCCTTTATTCCATGCTTTTGAAACGAACAGGAATGTCCTTTAAGAATAACTGGATAGACAAGGAAGGTAGAGTATTTATCTATTTCACAGTCGGGGAAATTATTAAAAGAAGAAGTATTTCAAAGCCTACTGTCATAAAAACATTAGATGAGTTAGATAGCAAAAAAGTGATAGGACTGATTGAAAGAGTAAGGCTTGTACTTGGTAAGCCGAACGTCATATATGTCAAAGACTTTATGAGCATATTAGTGGTAAAAGACAATGACTTGCAGAAGTCAAAAAACTTTACTTCAGAAGTAAAAGATGTTGACCTCAGAAGTAAAGAAAATGAACTTCAAGAGGTTAAGAATGTTGACCGTAACTATATAGAGAATAATAAGAGTAAGTATAGTAAGAGAGAATATAGTTTTGGTGAAAACGGACTTGGAACATTTCAAAATGTCTTTTTAAGGATGAAGATATAGGCGAATAACAAATTAAAATGGCAGGAGAGCTTGATAACTACATTGAGAGATTATCAACTTATCTTCAAAGTACTGGAAAGACATATAAAGACCATAAAGCAACAATCCTTTCTTGGTTTTATAAAGATCAGGGAAGTAAGAAAAAATCCAATATCCCTACATGGGAGGAATATAACAACTGCTTGTAAATGCGATAGAAATAGAGAAGCAAAAGAAAAAGAAAGACAAAAGCAGCTGGATGTAGAGCGATTAAAGAGTAGCTGCTTTAACTCTGTTATTCAGTGGTCATATACCTTTGAAAATTATCAGGGAGAAGAAAATCAAAGCCTTATTATTGCCAAGAATTTTGTAAAAGATTATGAGGAGATGAAAAAGGAAAATATAGGACTTTTGTTTTATGGTTCGGTAGGTAGTGGAAAGACATACCTTGCTTGTTCTATCGCCAATGCTCTAATTGAACAATATCAGGCAGGGGTTAAGATAAGAAATTTTGCACAGATTATCAACGAACTACAAAACGGCGGATTTGATCTTGATAAAAACGCATATATTGAATCTCTTGTAAATACTTCCGTTCTTATCTTGGATGATTTAGGAATTGAAAGGGATACAAGTTATGCAAAAGAACAGGTATATAACATTGTTAATAACAGGTACTTAAAACAAAAACCGACTATTTTTACCACAAACCTTTCCTATGACACAATTCTAAATTGCACAGAAAGTGTGGAGTATCAGAGGATTTATTCACGAATCGTAGAGATGTGTATTCCTGTTATGGTTGTAGGAGAAGATTTTAGAAAGGTTATTCAAAAGGATAAGCTTGCTCGTAATAAAGAGAGGCTACTGAATGGAGGTGAGAGAACTTGATCAATGAAGAGATAGCAAGAAAAACGCTGAATATGGAAGTAAGAGCTGCTAAGGTAACAGGGAAACTTCTATTGGATTTACTAAAGAAGCTGATGAAAGAGGCAGAAAAACTTGGTGGACTTGAAAAGCTGGTTAATGCTAATGGAAATGAAGTAAAACTCAAAGATATGGTTAAAAAAGGACAGCTTGAAGAAATTCCGGTAGAGGAAGCAGAGATTAAGGAATTGAAAAAGAGCTGAATAGATATGGTGTTAAGTTTTCTGTGATGAAAGACAAGGAAAGCGGGAAATATTCAGTATTCTTTAAGCTAAAGATATGAAAGTTATGGACAAAGCATTTAAGCACGCTCTTTCCGAATCAGAAAAGAAAACGGAAAGAAAGGAGTCCATTCATAAGAATATTGAAAAGTTCAAGGAAATGGCAAATAACTCTGTTTCTAAGGATAAAGTTAAGAATAAACAGAAGGAGCAGAGCCTATGACAGATAAGATATTAAAGGACATCAAAGGCTTATTTAAGGTTCAAGATAAGGCAAAGTTTGCAAAACAAAACATTCCCTATCTTGCATTTTTCTATTTAGGAAACATCTTTTCCCATCATGTAAGAAGCTATGTTGGAGGAGATGTGATAGATAAAATATTTCAGGGGATATTGGAGCTTAACACAATGAGCTTTCTTCCGAGTATTCATCCAGCGGATATTTTAATAGGTATAGGTATGGCTGCTTTAATCAAATTCGTTGTCTATACAAAAGGGAAAAACGCTAAAAAGTTTAGGCAGGGAAAAGAGTATGGATCAGCAAGATGGGGGAACTAAAAAAGATATAGAGCCATATATGGATGAAAAGTTTCAAAATAATATTTTGCTTACACAAACCGAAAGACTGACAATGAATGGCAGACCGGCAAATCCAAAGTATGCAAGAAATAAGAATGTACTTGTAATCGGTGGTTCAGGAAGTGGAAAAACCCGATTTTATGTAAAACCTAACTTAATGCAGATGCACAGTAGCTATTGTGTAACTGATCCCAAAGGATTAACCTCTTAGGGACAGAGAAAATAATAAAAACTTGGAAAGGAGGTAATTCTCATGTCAAATACGAAAAGAACAGGACAAACGGCACTTTATGAGCGTTTAAGTCGTGATGATGAAATGCAAGGAGAAAGCAATTCCATCACCAATCAAAAACAGCTGCTTGAAAGCTATGCGAAAAGAAACGGTTTTGTAAATATCTATCACTATACCGATGATGGAGTAAGCGGAACGACCTTTGATAGAGAGGGATTTCAAAAGATGACAAAAGCAGTAGAAGAAAACAAAGTATCTACTGTGATAGTAAAAGATATGAGCAGGTTTGGCAGAGATTACCTCAAAGTAGGCTTTTACACCGAAATACTTTTCAAAGAAAAGGGAGTAAGATTTATCGCCATCAATAACGGAATAGACAGCGAAAAGCAATCAGAAAGCGACTTTACCCCATTTCTAAACATTATGAACGAATGGTATGCAAGAGATACCTCAAGAAAAACACAGTCTATCTTCAGAACAAGAATGGAAGAAGGTAAAAGAGTATTTCCAATCGTTCCATACTGCTATTATAGAAACCCTAAGAACAAACAGCAGTTACTTGTCGATAAAGAGAGTGCAAAGGTCGTAAAACGCATTTACCATCTTGTTATAGAGGGATATG
>QWCB01001749.1_pt1 | contig 20040 bp, 17 predicted proteins | sample 1972511 | NCBI WGS metagenome assembly QWCB01 (sample SAMN09866719, study PRJNA288562) | Human gut metagenome isolate term5_stool, whole genome shotgun sequencing... | isolation source: gut | host: Homo sapiens | place: USA: California
ATTTAAAAAAAGCTGATGCTTTAGCAGTTGACTTAATGCAGGCTGCGAATCAAGGATTAACTTTAGAAAGTAAATATGTTCCTATAACAGAGGAGAAATATTTAAAAACTGAAGATGAAATGAAAATGCTTTTTGATGCTGAAATATTAGCAGAAACGAGAGAGGTTGTTCAAAACTGTAAGGCAACAATCCCTTTACAAGATAAACATCTACCATCTTTTCCAGTTCCACATCATGGAGAAGCATCAGAATATTTAAAAGGGCTTTGTCAAATGGGATTGAAGAAAAGATTCCAAAATCAAAAGATTCCATCTCAATATGTCAAAAGATTGCAGTATGAATTAAAAATAATCCATCAAATGGGATTTGATGATTACTTTTTAATTGTATGGGATTTTATAAATTATGCTAAAACCCATGGAATACCTGTAGGACCAGGACGTGGATCAGGAGCTGGTTCGATTATTGCGTACGCTATTGAGATAACAGATATTGACCCTATGAAATATGGATTACTTTTTGAAAGATTTTTAAATCCGGAAAGAATAAGCATGCCTGATTTTGATGTTGACTTTTGCTATGAACATAGGCAAGACGTAATTGATTATGTATCAAGAAAATATGGACATGACCATGTATCACAGATTATAACTTTTGGAACAATGGCTGCTAAAATGGTTATTAGAGATGTTGCAAGAGTTTTAGATGTACCATATTCAGAGGCTGATAGTTTAGCAAAAATGATACCTAATGAACTACATATTACTATAAAAAAAGCATTAGAACAAAATAAAGAGTTAAAAGAAAGATATGAATCTGATGAATTAGTAAAAAAAGTATTGGATATTGCAATGGGATTAGAAGGAATGCCAAGGCAGGCTTCTACTCATGCGTGTGGAATTGTTATAACAAAAGAGCCAGTAGATACATATGTTCCATTATATGTTAGAGACGGACAAATATCTACACAATATATAATGACAACTTTAGAAGAATTAGGACTATTAAAAATGGACTTCTTAGGATTAAGAACATTAACAGTAATTCAAGATACTATTGATTTAGTAAAAGAAAATAGAGGAATAGATGTAGAATTTGATAAAGAAATGGCAGATCCTAAAGTATATAAACTATGGCAAGAAGGAAAATCATGTGGAATTTTTCAGTTTGAATCGCAAGGTATGACAAACTTCATGAAAGAACTAAAACCAGATTGTTTAGAAGACTTAATAGCAGGAGTTTCTTTATATCGTCCAGGACCAATGGACCAAATTCCAAGATATGTAAAAGGAAAATTAAATCCTGGACATAATGAATATACTCATCCAAGATTAGAACCAATATTAAATGTAACATATGGATGTATGGTATATCAAGAGCAGGTTATGCAAATTGTTCGTGATTTAGCAGGATATTCACTTCGGAAGAGCTGATTTAGTAAGACGTGCAATGGGAAAGAAAAAGCTAGATGTTATGGCAAAAGAAAGAGAAATATTTATTAATGGACAAGTAGATGAAAATGGAAATATTATTGTACCAGGGTGTGTAAGAAATGGAATTGATGCAAAATCAGCGAATAAAATATTTGACGAAATGGCAGAATTTGCTAAATATGCTTTTAACAAATCACATGCAGCATGTTATGCAGTAGTAGCCTATAGAACAGCTTATTTAAAAGCATATTATCCAGCTGAGTTTATGGCAGCAACATTAAATAGTTTTTTAGGAAATTTAGATAAAATTCCTCAATATATTGATGAATGTAGAAGTCTTGGAATTGAAATTTTAAAACCAGAAATAAATAAAAGTAATACAAAATTTACTGTTGAAAATGGAAAAATAAGATTTGGACTTCGGAAGTATAAAAAATGTAGGAACAGTTCCTGTTGACAACATTGTAAAAGAGAGAAATACAAATGGTTTATATAAGGGTTTTACAGATTTTTGCGAAAGAATTGCAGATGAATCAGTAAATAAAAAATGTATAGAAAGTTTAATTAAAGCAGGAGCATTTGATGAATTTGAACAAACAAGAAGTACTTTATTAGCTTCTTTTGAAAAAATAGTAGATACTATTCAAAGTGGAAAGAAAAAAGGTCTTGAAGGTCAAGTATCTATGTTTGATTTAGGAACAAAACAAGAACAGGAAAAATTAAATGAAATAAAATATACATTTGAAGAACATGAAGAATTGCCAAATAAAGAAATATTATCATTAGAAAAAGAAATGTTAGGAATTTATATTTCAGGACACCCACTAGAAAAATTAAGAAGTCAGATTGAACAACAAACCAATATTAATACAATGCAAATAAGAAATATAGATGAACAAATGACAACTAATATTGAAGAAAACCAAATACAGCAAGAGACGAAAATAAAATTTAAAGATGGACAAAGTGTAAAATATGCAGGAATTATAACTTCCATAAAGAAAAAGTATACTAAAAACAATAAGATTATGGCATTTGTAACAGTTGAAGATTTGTATGGAACAGCAGAAATAATTGTTTTTGAAAATGCATATATAAAATCCGGAAAGAGTTTAGTAGAAGAAAATATTGTGATAGTAGAAGGACGTTTAAGTATAAGAGAAGATGATACAACTACAATCATAGCAAATGAAATTAAAAATTTTGGAGAACAAAAGCAGAAAGTATTGATATTAGATATTAATGATAGTACAGAAGAACAGAAAAATAAATTAAGAGGAGCTATAAAATATTTTTGTGGAGATAAAAATAATATTAATGTTCAAATTAAAATAGATAAAGAAATAAAGCCTTGTGGACAGATTTATTTAACAAAAGATATAATGAAAGTAATTCAAAATATATTAGGAGATAATAGAGTTAAATTAGAGGAAAAATAAAAAGGAACATCATAAGTGTTCCTTTTTTAATTTTTTAAAATATTAAATCCATTCTCCATATTTTTTAATATAAACTTTTTTTGCAAACATAGCAACAAAACAATATAAAATTGGAACTCCAATAATAATTGACATGTAAGGAAGTGGGATAGGTATTAAACCAATAACATTTCCAAGCCATGTAAATGGAACGAGAATTCCTAATACACATAAAGCAATTGATGAAAAATATACCATTTTATGTGCGTTACTTTGAATAAAAGGTATTTTTGCAGTTCTAATTATGTGCATTCCTAAAAGATTTGATACAATACTATAAGTAAACCAAATTGTTTGGAAAAGTGCAGGATCTCTTAATTTAAATACAAACCATAAACATGCAAATACAATTAAATCAAAAGCAGAACTTAAAGGTCCCATAAATAGCATGAAATTTTTTAAACTTTTCAAACTAAATGTTCGAGGCTTTTGTAAATATTCTTCATCAACATTATCAAAAGGCAAAGTCAATTGACCAAAATCATAAAGCAAACCTTCAACTAATAATTGAATAGGAGTTTCAGGTAAAAAAGGTAATGCTACACTAGCAACTATAACAGACAAAACTTCACCAAAATTAAAACTTGTTGCCATTTTGATGTATTTCATTAAATTTCCAAAAGTTCTTCTTCCTTCAGTTACACCATCTAATAGTACATGTAAATCTTTTTCAAGTAAAATGATATCAGCAGATTCTTTTGCAATATCAACTGCAGTATCAACTGAAATTCCAACATCTGAATTTGTAAGAGAAGGAGCATCATTTATACCATCACCCATATATCCAACAACATTACCAGACTCTTTTAAAAGTCTAACAATTCTTGCTTTTTCTATAGGAGAAAGTTTTACAAATATATTGGTCTTTTTTAATAATCTTAAAACACCAGCATCAGCCAAATTTTCAATTTGGTTACCTTGAACTATATTTTTAGAATTAATACCAACTTTTTTACATATACATTCTGTTACTTCAGCGTTGTCACCAGTTAGGACAATAACTCTTATTCCAGCCCTGTTTAATTTTTGAATAGCAGATTTAGCAGATTCCTTTGGAGGATCTAAAAATCCAATAAAACCTAAAAGAATCATATTTTTTTCATCATCAATATTAAACATTGTAGTATCTCTTAAATCATTTTTTTGGCAAACAGCAATAACTCTTAAACCATCTTTATTTAACTTTTTGGCTATTTGTTTTATATTATCTTTAATTTTATTTGTAATAGGTGATAATTGTCCCTTATAATCTACCATATTACATATTTCAAGTATTTCTTCAACAGCGCCTTTAGTTATCATTTGTTTTTTTACACCGTCTGAAACAATAACAGATAAACGTCTACGTGTAAAATCAAAAGGAAGTTCATCTACTAGTTTATATTTCGTAGTGTAATCATTCATATCATTTTGCAAAGCTCTTGCAACAACTGCTTCATCAATATTTCCTCTTAAACCTGTTTGAAAATATGAGTTTAAAAACGCATGTTTTAGAACTCTTATATCTTCGTTACCATTTATATCTAAATACTTTTCAAGCACAATTTTATCTTCTGTTAATGTTCCGGTTTTATCAGTACAAAGAATATTCATAGCACCAAAGTTTTGAATAGAATCTAGTTTTTTAACAATTGTTTTCTTTTTTGACATTTTTACAGCACCTTTAGAAAGACTTGATGATAATATAACAGGTAAAAGTAAAGGTGTAATACATATTGCTATTGCAACAGCAAAAGTAAATGCTGTTACAGGAGCATGTTTCCATGCATTAAGTATAAAAACTATAGGAGTTAATATAAGCATAAATTTTATTAATAATTTACTGATATTTTCGACACCTTTTTGAAAAGAAGATTTAGGCTTTCCTGTTGTTATAGTGTGAGCTACTTTACCAAAATAAGTACTATCAGCTGTTTTTATTACAGCACATTTAGCAGAACCACTAATTACATTTGTTCCCATAAAACAAATTGTATCTAAATCAGATATAGAATCTAACTCATCTTCAGTTAATTCAGTATGAGAAAGTTTCCTTACAGCATCAGATTCACCAGTTAAAGAAGATTGTCCTACATATATATCTTTAGATTCTAAAATTCTTAAATCAGCAGGAATCATACTTCCGGCAGATAGAATAACAATATCTCCTAAAGTAATATCTTTTATTGGAAGTGCAACTTCTTTTCCGTCTCTTAATACGGTAGTAGTAGTAGCTACTAGTTGTTTTAATTTTTCAGCTGCTTGATTTGAACGAAATTCCTCAAAAAATTCAAGCAAAGTACTCGCTATAACCAAAACCAAAATAACAATAATGTTTGCATAGCTAGGAGTTTCAGGTAAATAAACATCTGTGTAAAATAAAATTGCAACAATTCCGAAGAAGAATACTGTTAAAAGGACTAAATAAACTTTCTAACAAATAATTGTACCATTTTTTTGGTTTAGTTTGTTTTATTTCATTTGGGCCATATTTATTAAGTCTTAGTTCAGCTTCTTGGCTTGAAAGTCCCTGTATATTTATGTGGTATTGTTTTATAAAATCGTCTTTAGGCAGAAGACATTCATTACCATATAATTTTTTTACATTAACTTCCTCTCTTTGATTTTTTGCATTTTGCATTATAAAATCATCTCCATTCTTTTGTATAAAGTTTCTTTAAAATTATACCACTAATTTAAACTAATGAAACAATAAAGTTGAAAAATTTTTAATTTATTAGAATAAATATAGAGAAATAAGACATGATTAAATTTATATTAATCATATCTTAAAACATTCAAACGACTAAATTATAAATAAGAGTAGTTAACATACAAATTAAAACACCACAAACAGTAGGAATAATAAAACTTAGTAAAGTCCATTTTAAACTACCAGTTTCCTTCTTTATAGTAAGCAAAGTAGTAGCACAAGGAAAATGAAGACAAGTGAAAATCATAACATTAATAGCAGTAAGCATAGTCCAACCATTATTAATAAGAATTTGACCAATTTGATAAGTATCTTCTAAATTAACTAAAGAACCATTACCCATATAGCACATTAAAATAATAGGTAAAACAATTTCATTAGCAGGAATTCCTAAAATAAAAGCAGTTAAAATATAACCATCCAATCCCATTAAATTAGCAAGAGGAGTTAAAAAATTAGCAATAATATCTAATAAACTCATATCTTGAAAACCAATATTTGCAAAAAGCCAAATAACCAAACCAGCAGGAGCGGCTACACTAACAGCTCTACCTAATACAAATAGAGTCCTATCAAAAATTGAACGTATAAAAACTTTACCAAATTGAGGTTTCCTATAAGGAGGAAGTTCTAATACAAATGATGAAGGCATACCTTTCAAAATTGTTTTAGATAATATTTTTGATATTAATAAAGTTAAAAATATTCCTAATAAAATAACAAAAATAACAGCTAAAGTTGATATAAAAGTAGCACCAATACCATTCATTGTGCCTGCAATAAATATGGTGGCAACAGCTATTAAAAAAGGAAACCTACCATTACAAGGAACAAAATTATTAGTAATTATAGCAATTAATCTTTCTCTAGGAGAATTAATAATTCTACATCCAACACAACCAGCAGCATTGCAACCAAATCCCATGCACATTGTTATCATTTGTTTTCCTGTACAGCAACATTTTTTGAAAAATCCATCCATATTAAAAGCAATTCTAGGAAGGTAACCAAGATCTTCTAAAATTGTAAATAAGGGAAAAAATATAGCCATAGGTGGTAACATTACAGAAATTACCCAAGTTAAAGTCTGATAAATTCCTAATATTAACATATTAGATATCCAATCAGGAATACCTATCCAATTAACAAATAAAAACAATTTTTCTTGTATCCATTCAAACAAGCTAAATAAAATTTGAGAAGGATAATTTGCACCAACAATAGTAAGCCAAAAAATTAATCCTAGAAATAGAATCATAATAGGAAAGCCTAAATACTTTGAAGTTAATATTTTATCTATTTTTCTGTCTCTAGAAGAATAATTTTCATTTTCAAAAGTACATACTTTTTTACATATTTTTTCCGCTTTATCCATAATACTAGAAACAATAACATCTTTAAAATTTTCATTGAATTTTTTAAAAGCATCGAATTTATTAATATCAATTAAAAAGTTTTCTTGAATAGAATTTAAGATTTTTGGTTCACCATCTAATAATTTTAGTGAAACCCATCTATACAGTTGTTTAGGAAGAGATGTTTCAACTTCTAATATATTTGATATTTCTGAAATAGACTTTTCAATATCTTTAGAATATCTAACTTTTTTAGGATTAGGTTTAATGTTTCCATTACATACTTTTTCTAAAGTTTTAATTAAATTAGTTAAAGTTTTTTTCTTTCTTGCGGTTGTACCGACTACAGGGATACCAAGTTCACTAGATAATTTATCTAAGTCTATTTTTATCTTTTTCTTTTTTGCCTCGTCAAGTAAATTAACACACAATATAACATTATTAGTTATTTCCATTACTTGAAAAACTAAATTTAAATTTCTTTCAAGGCAAGTAGCATCTACTACAATAATAGTACAGTCAGGTTTACCAAAGCAAATATAATCTCTTGCAATTTCTTCTTCTTCAGAAGTAGATAATATTGAATATGTACCAGGAATATCGACTAACAAAAAATTTGTTCCGTTATAAGAAAAATCACCAGTAGCATTAGCAACAGTTTTTCCTGGCCAATTTCCAGTATGTTGATGCATTCCAGTAAGACTATTAAAAATAGTAGATTTTCCAACATTAGGATTACCAGCTAAAGCAACAGTAAAACCATTTTCGTTTTTGAAACATTCAAATTTATTCTCAAGTAAACGTGTACCAGTTGAAGATTTTGTAAGACCCATTGTTCACCTCCTAAATTATATAATATAATGTATGACAGATTTAAAATAGTGTGATAAAAACTATAATAAAATAAGAGACTAATAATAATAGATGCTGTTAAAACTAAAGTTCCTAATTCTATAAATATTAAAGAAATAGGAACTTTTATATAATGCATAAAAATCTTAAAAAATAACTGATATAAGAGAAGTGTCTTCATCTCTAATAGCAATTAAAGTACCTCGTATATCAAAAGCACGTAACCCTTTAGAAGGACTATTTAAAATAGGGGTAATATACGAATTATTAACTAGACCTAAGTCTAAAAGTCTTCTTCTAACACTACCAGTACATTCCATAGATTCTATTTTTCCTTTTTTCATAATAGGCAAATTTGTAAGTAAAATAATATTATTCATTAGTCAAGCCTCCCTAAAAAGTTCTATAATAATATTATATTCTGTCGAAAAAACAAATGTTACACTTGACAAATTATTTTAATTATGAAAAAATTACGAAGAAAAGAAACGTAGGGAGGAAATAAACATGGAAAGAATAAGAGGTTTTGAAGTTGCAAAAGGATTTGAAGACAAAGAAATTAATTTGCCAGAAAGAAAAACAAAATATTCAGCAGGATACGATATTGAAGCTGCAGAAGATGTAATTATTCCAAGTTTTAAAAAAGGAATAAATCCAACATTAGTAAAAACGGGAATAAAAGTTTACATGCCAGATGATGAAGTAGTGCTATTATATAATAGAAGCTCAAATCCAAAGAAAAAAGGATTAATCATGGCAAATAGTGTTGGGGTAATAGATAAAGATTATTATGGAAACCCAGATAATGATGGTCATATTATGTTTGCATTTTATAATATAAAAGAAGAAGATATAGAAATAAAAAAAGGAGAAGCAATAGGGCAAGCATTATTCCAAAAATATTTGATAACAGACGATGATAAAGCAGAAGGAAAAAGAATGGGTGGATTTGGTTCGACAAGAAAATAAAAAAATAAAATAAAAAAATTTAACCTTAGAGCCCCAACGGAAACAGCTATAATATACATAAAAAAACCAAGGTAAAGGCTTTGACTTTTACCTTTTTTTGTTGTATAATAAATATGGTTAAAAAATCCAATAAAGTTATTTAAAGTAAAATATTTACATAACTTTATTATCTTTTTTTCGCCGAAAAATATAATAAATGCTGAAAGGAGTTGACTTACATGTTTAATGTAGGAGACAAAATTGTATACCCAATGCATGGAGCAGGGGTAATTGATTCAATAGAGGAGAAAAATATTTTAGGGGAGAAACAATCTTATTACATATTAAAAATGCCTGGAGAAGTTAAGGTAATGGTGCCAACTGCAAAAGCAGAAGAAATAGGAGTAAGAAATATTATAGATAAAAGTTCAGCAGATAAAGTTATAGGTGTACTAGAACAAGATGAAACAGTAATGGATAAAAATTGGAACAAAAGATACAGAGACAATATGGATAAAATGAAAAGTGGAGACATATATGAAATTGCAGATGTAGTAAGAAACTTAAGTTTTAAACAAAAAGAAAAAGGTCTTTCTACTGGTGAAAAAAAGATGTTAAATAATGCAAAACAAATATTAGTAAGTGAATTAGTATTAGCAGAACATGCTACTCAAGAAGAAGTAGAGCAATTAGTAGAAAATAAAATAAATACATCATACATGATGTTTAGAGCAGATGATATAGAGCCAGAAAGTGTAGTAAATAAATTCATACCTTTTGATGGTACAGGAACATCAGATTAAAAGTTATATCGTATTAAATAGTAATAATATTACTATTTTAGTACGATATTTTAAATTTTTTAAATAAAACATGGAAAAGTTTTAAAAATGTATTGACAAAATTAATAGTTCATATTATAATAGCAATTGTCGTAAACAGACAGCCAGTTCAAAATAATATATGCAGATGTGGCGGAACTGGTAGACGCACAGGACTTAAAATCCTGCGGTTGAATAAACCGTGCCGGTTCGATTCCGGCCATCTGCACCATAAGAGCACCAAGCTTTTCGTAAGATATGACTTGGTGCTTTTATAATAAAATTGATAGAATTTTCTAACAAATTTCTAACAATTTGAAATATTTATCTAATTAGATGTATTAGAGTCCAGATCTAATATATCTTTTTTATTTGTGTTAAAACTTAATGCATTTTCAATAGCTGTAGCAGATTTAATCTTTGTACTCGAATCTAAATGTGCATATCTTTCTGTTGTTTTAGAACTAGAATGTCCTAGCCAATCTTGTATTTCTCTTAATGAAATTCCTTTTTTCAAAAGCAGTGTTGCACAACTATGTCTTAAATCGTGAAACCTTATTTTTCTTAAATCATTATCTTCTAATATTTGTTTAAATTTATGACTTACATAGTCAGGTTTTCTTAAATTACCCATTTCATCTACACAAACAAAATCTTTAAATTGCTTATTATAACTTTCTTTAAATATAGACAGATAGTATTCTTGCATTTTTCTAGTGTATAGTAAAAGTTCTTCTATTTCTTTAAATAAAGGGAATGTCCTATAACTAGATTTATTTTTAGTTTTTCTTTTAGTAATAGTTTTGGTCTTGGTTTTACTATTTTCATTTTCATCTGTAACTGTTACTACTTTATGACTTATTGTAATTGTTTTATTTTCAAAATCTATTGCAGACCATCTAATACCTAGAACTTCACTTCTTCTTAATCCATAAAAAGCAGTTAAATAGACTATTAGTTCTAAAGTAGTATCTTTTACAACTTTAAATAAATTATTAAGTTCTTCTTCATTGTAATAATCAGCAATAAATTGTTCTTGCTGTGGTCGTCCAACTTTTATAGCAGGATTATTGTAAATTAAATCAGTTTGTACTGCATAATCTAAAGCCTTTCTAATATTAGCATGATATTTTGTTACAGTAGTTCCTTTTAATCCTTGAGAATATAACCAATTATAAAAATCTAAAATATGCACTGGTTTTAAATCTTCAAGCATTACTGGATTTTTAGTAAAATATTCTTTTGTTCTGCCTTCAATTTGTCTTTTATAACCTGTATATGTAGATTCTTCAACTTGATGTTTTATCATATCAAGCCATTTAATCATAAAGTCTGCAAATAATATTTGTACCTTTTTATCTTCTGTTTTTGTAGTTGTAATTGTTTCTAATTTATTTATAAATTCATCTCTAATTTGAATAAGTTTCTTTTCAGCTTTTTTCTTACTTTCGTGTTCCTTAATTCCTGTAGATACCCATTTTAACTTTCTTGAGCCTTCTACATAGTAAGTTAATACTGTATAAAAAGTTTTATTCTTAATTGTTAAATATGCTGTTATGTTATACATTAAAATCTCCTTTCTTAAATTTAAACAGTATTTTTATTGAGTTAAAAAAGCGATAACATTTATCTTAGATATTCTGTATAGCTTTCCAACTTTAATTGCTTTAATAGTACCTTTTCGTACTAATTCGTATGCTGTTTGTTTGCCAATATTACCAAGCATTGATTGTAGTCCAGATACATCAACAACATCAGGATAATCTGCAAACATTTCTTGAGTATAATTGTTATTTTGCATCGCATTCCTCCTTATCTTTCAAAATCAACATTTTGCATATGATTAGTAGATTATATTTACGCTGTCCCATCTACTTAAGGGAATATTATAGATAGTTTTACCTACATAGGAATTTCACCTCTCCGCTATCAGCCGAGCGACTCCTCAACATCACGTTAAGCCAAGCCGAAGTATCATTATTGTGTTCCATAATACTTTCATATGACACTATTTTTTAGTGTATTTTTCAATGTGCTTTTCTTGTTTGCAATTTTTATTTACAAAACTATTGTAATAATGATAACATTATAGTATAATAATTATAAGATGTCAATAACAAATTATAAAAAAATAATAATTGTTAACATTGAATTGGAGGAAATAATGAAATGAAAGCAAATTTACCAGAAAATAAATTTTTTGATAGTTTTTATATATGGTTTAATAAGGACACCAAACAAGAATATTATGCAACACCAATGTATTTTTATCAAAATGGTATTAAGATGGATAATGATAAAAGAATAGTAGAAATATTTTATAATAAAAAAGCAAAATTAGAAAAGTCAGAAGAAGGACTTAAATTTCCAGGCAATACTTATTTTCCTTACATTGAGAAATTTGGTATGTTTTTGTTAAGATTTTTAAATGCAAATTTAGAAACATTTGAAACTGCCTATGAAACCTTCTTTTTTGCTTATGGTTTTGAATTATTAAAAGAATTAGATGAAGAATACACTTTTGAATTAAAAGGAAAATATAAAGACAATGCCGAATATATAAGTAAGGTTTCAAAAATTTACAGCGATTTACAATATCAGATTCAAGAAATACAACAAGAATTAACTTTTGCAGTAAATTACATATATAATATTGAAGAAAAGGAAAAATTAAAAGCATATACCCCTAGTCAAAGATTTGCTGTTTATTTAATAAAAAGAAAAGGTGAACTTTACACTTACAATAAAAACGACAATATAATTAGAGATAGTTATTCAAATAAATATCTTGAATTTATGGGCGATAGCGAAGAAAAATTACTTAATAGCTTAAAAGATAATAGTATGTTTGTTTCAATGATAGATACACACAAAAGCAACGACTTATCAAGTATATGTTATGCAGTATTAGAAGAATTAGTAAAAACAGCCAACTACCCTATTAAGAAATGTCAAAATTGTGGTATGTATTTTATACCAAGTTCAAGACTAGATGAAATATACTGTGATTATCCAAAAGCAAACGGAAAAACTTGTAGAGCACAAGGAGCTGTACAAGCATACAATGAAAGACTAAAACAAAACAAGGCATTAGCAGAATACAGAAGATTATACCAGTTGAAATCTATGGCAGTTGGTAGAAATAAAGATAATAAGCAAATGAAGAAAGATTTTGATAAATGGAAAAAAGATGCTAAAGATAGAGTTAATAAATTGAAACATGGAGTTTTAACAGAAGATGAAGTGTATGAGTGGTTAGTAAATAATAAATAGAAAGAATGAGATTATAGTATGTATATAAGTAAATTAATTATAAATAATTATAAAAGTATAAAAGATGAAGAATTTATATTTAACAAAGGTATTAATATATTAGTAGGAAAAAATAACGCAGGTAAAAGTAATATTGTTTCCGCCTTAAATGAAATATTAGCAGACAAATATAATACTACATCATATGAAGATAAAATATTTTATACAGATTCTTCAAATAAAATTAAAAAGGAATTTAAAATAATTGCTGAAGTTCAAGATATAAATAATTTAGATTATTCATTGTTAGATAATATTAAGAAGAAAACAGCATTATTGGATATAACAGAATTTTTTCATGAAAATATTCAAGATTTTAATAGTGAATGGCTAATAAATGATGATGATGAATTAAAAAGAGATTACCCAGAAAAGTTCCCATATAGAGAATCAATTTTAAAATGGTGCAGTAAAGAAGAATTAGTTACTATTTTCGAAAATACAGACAAATTGTGGATATACAAGTATTACAATAAAGATGAGGATATTAACTTGTATAATATTGTTTTTAAACTAATAGAAAAAAGCCATACTCCTAATATTATTCCAGATAAAGAAAGATATTATAGAATGTTATATGTTAATCCAAATATAAAATCTACATTAATAACAAGTCTACTTATTCCTGCTTTTAGAACTACGGAATCAACATTGAGAATAACTAAATGGACTTGGTATGGTAAGTTGTTACAAAAAAGTGGAATGATTCTTGTAGTCCTCAACATCAACAGAATATAAATAAGGCATCAAATGAATTAAAAGAAACCATAGGAAAGGTTTATGGGGACTTAAAAAAAGACATTAATCAACAATTAAGAAAAACATTAACTTTAATGAATATAAAAATAGATATTAATATGCTAGAAAGCAAAAGTGAAGATTATTATAAAAACATAAGACTTTCTGTAGATGATGGAATAGAAACACCTATAGAGAATAAAGGAAGTGGCTTACAAAGTCTTATAATGATAGAGTTATTCAAATTTTATTGTAAGGTATTTAATCAATCATCACTATTAATATTAGAAGAACCTGAATTGTTTTTACATCCTCATGCAAAACGAATGCTTTCGGATATCTTAAATGATTTTATAAAAAATGATGGAAAAAGTTCAGAAAACCAAATAATAATTACTACACACTCTGAAGAATTTATACATAATGTTGATATTGAAAATATAAATGTTATAAGAAAAACAAAAAATGGAACTAAAAAGAGCAGGATAAATAAGGAGAACTATGGAGATGGAAAAGAACTACAAAAATTAAAAATTGAATTACAACATAAAAATACAGAGATGTTTTTTGCAGAAAAAGTAATATTAGTAGAAGGTGAAGAACAAATTCTTATACCTAATATTGTTCACAAAATATATGGAAAGAATATATTAAATAATAATGATATTTCTATTATCAAAGTTGGAGGTAAATCTTATTTTGGTATATATAGAAAAGTATTAGATGAACTTAATATAAAAAACTATATTATAGCTGACTATGATATATTAAATAAAGGTTTAGAAACTTTATTGGATGATAACAATAAAAATAAGTTAAATACAATAAGAAGCAGAATAAATGAAGAAATAAAAAATAACAAATCGATAAACAAGGAAACTAATAGTAGAGATTGGAGTCAGTTGGCTAATATATTAGACGAGATGACCGAAAAACAAATTTATGATAGTAGAATAAACGAAGTATGGAAAAATTTTAGGAATAGAATATTTAAGAAAAATAAATTAGAAGATTTAGATAAAGAGTTAAAAGCTGAAATGATAAATTTTATAGCAGAGATGTATAATAGAGATATATTTATTATGAAAAATGGTGAACTTGAAGATTATTATAAAAGAGAAAATTTTGGCGAAGATTTTAATAATATAAGTGGAAAAGGAATAATTGCCTATAAGATTTCGGAATTGTCCGAAAAGTATGGAATAGATAAATATATGAACATAAATGAGTACAGAGAAATCCTAAAACATATTATTAGAACAAAATGTTTGAATATAAAAGGTTACAAAAAAACAAATAATATTCATTATTTTGGTAGTATTAAAAGGAGGTCTAACATTGATAAATAATAGCGAAACAAATAGAATTGAAAATAAAGAACAATTAAATGAAGATTTTGAGCAAGAAGTTATTGCCTTTCTTAATTACAAAGAAGGTGGAATTATTTATGTAGGTATTAGAAAAGATGGACAAGTAGTTGGGATTAAGGATATTGATTTAACACAATTACAAATTAAAGACAGAATAAAAAATAATATACAACCTTCTACTTTAGGATTATTTGATGTAGTTGTGGAAATAATAGACAATAAAGAAGTAATAAAAGTAGTAATATCAAGTGGAACTGAAAAACCTTATTATTTAAGAAAAAAAGGAAGAACTCCAGAAGGATGTTATATTAGAATTGGTAGTAGTAAAGAAAGAATGACCGAGAGAATGATTGAAGAAATGTTTGCTAGACGAATAAAAAATTCTTTAAAAGAAATAGAGTCTCCTAGACAAGATTTAACATTTAGGCAGTTGAAAATCCATTACGAAGGAAATGGAATGATTCTTAATGATAATTTTGCTAGAAATTTGAATTTATTAACTGATGAAGGAAAGTATAACTATAATGCTTATTTACTTGCTGATGAAAATAATATCTCAATAAAACTTGTTAAATATTTAGGAACAAGCAAAATGGAATTAATAGAAAACCAAGAATATGGTTATTGTTGTTTAATAACTGCTACTCAAAGAATTTTAGATAGGCTTACAGCGGAAAATACTGTTTATGCAAAAATTGAATACAATGGTAGAAAAGAAGTAGAAATGATAGATAGTAAAGCATTAAAAGAAGCTGTTATAAATGCAATGGTACATAGTGATTATACTTTAAGTACAACACCAATAATTGAACTTTATTCTGATAGAATTGAAATCACATCAGGAGGAGGACTACCACAAGGATTATCACAAGAAGAATTTTTAGAAGGTGTTACTGCTCCAAGAAACAAAGAACTTATTAGAGTATTTAAAGATGTAGATTTAATTGAAAATATAGGTTCTGGAGTTTTGAGAATTTTAGATGCTTATGATAAAAGTTGTTTTAAATTTATGGATCATTTCTTAAGAGTTTCATTTAAATACAAAGAAAATCCTTTTGAATATGATGATACTGCAAAAACAAAAAGCAGTAAGAAAAGCAGTAAGATAGCAGTAAGTGAACAACAAATATTAGAACTATGTAAGACAGAAAAATCACTAAAAGAAATTACAGAATACTTTGGTTACAAAGATGTATATAAATTTAAGAATAATTATATAAATAAATTGTTACAAGATAATAAATTAAAAATGACAATACCAGATAAACCAAAAAGTAGAAATCAAAAATATGTGACAATTTTACAAAAATAATTATTTATGATATAATATTAATATATTGTGAAAAGGAGAAAATATATGGAACAATTATCAAGTCAAGATAAAAAAGAATTATTTATGAGCATGGTAGAAAAGGCTAAAAATGGCACTCTAGACATGATGAGAATGACAGAATCTAAAAAATATGATGAAATATATAGCAAATTAGAAAATAACAATGGACCATTTGGATTAGTTGTTGGTGGAATTACTAAAGATGGGAAAGTTTCAGTTTACCTTGCAGAATTAATGTATAAACAACTTCCAAGTGATATGGTGGGAGGTTCAATGATTTCATCTTTGGAATTTGAAGAGTCTGACTTAAGTGATTTTTTAGATAGATTTTATGATATGAATAATATGGAAATATTAAATGAATTTTTTAAAAATCAACCTGATTATGTAAAAAATGCTAGTCTTCAAGAATATAAAGATAATGAATACAATCGCTTCTATAATAGATTAGTAACACTTAATGGTTTAGATTACTTAACTCAAAATGGAACAAAATTAGCAGAACCACCAAGACATGATTTATATGTACTTGAAAATGGATTAGAAATAAGATTAAAAGACGATAAGCCTTATATAATGTTTAGAATAGATGGTGATGCTGCACTTTATGATATTACTACTGGTGAGTTTAAAAAGTCATTTAATGATCCTAAATTTGGAGAATATTCGTCAGCATTTTTACAATCAGTCGAAGCTTTACCTAGAGTATATGAAACTATTACGAAAGGAACATATAGAAGAGAAGATTTTATGACTGCGGTACAGACTCAAGGAAAACAAACACCTTTACAACAAAGAGAAACTGAGTTATCTGCATTAGAAGCAGAAGCTAGAGGATATGACGAAGCAGAAGCATTAAAAGATAAATTAGAACAAAAAGAAGGTCAAAATATAGGAGAATAAATATTATGAAAGAAAACACTCAAGATAAATCATTAGTACAAGTTAATGAGAATAGTATATTTTATAAAATAAAAAAGTTTTTTAGAAGCTTATTTTATAGAGCTAATAGTAATGTTGAATCAATTAATGTTACAGAAACAACTACGATTAACAATAATGAAAGTAATAAAAATTCTTTTATGGAAGAAATTAGAAACATTGAAAATGAAGAAACTAAATTGTTAAAACTTCAGAAACAATATCGTAGTGGAGAAATAAAAGAAGAAGAACTTACAGAAGAACAAGTTAATTCTTTATGTGCTTTATATGATAAACAAATTGCAGATTTAAGAAAATCAAATGAAATTAGGAAACAGAGACTTTTAGAATATAGAAGAAAATTACAAACTGATAATTAAGTTAAATGGAGTGATAGTATGAACTACCACTCCATTTCTTCATATTCTAGCTCTTCCTCATATCCAATTTGCTTTTCTGGATCAAGATAAGTGTCATTTTCTATTTGAAAATCTCTAATAAATTCTTCTTCAGAAGAAACTGAAAACTTCTTACAGACCCAATGTATAAATTTATATACTGTTTTTTGAAATTTATTTATAACTTTTCGTAAAAAATTATTTTCGTTTTCAAGTTGATAAATTTCATCTTCATATTTGTTTTCAACTTTTTGTATTTCTTCTTTAAGTTTAACAGAATAGTCCTTTTCAATATTTTCGCACTTTTCTTTTAGCTCTCTATTTTCACACATTATACATTTTCTTTCTTTTTCATATTTTGAAGCTCTTTCAACAGTATTAACTTGATTTTGTAGTGTTAAATAAAGCAAAGAAATTTGTTCTTGTTGTTCTTTAATCATATTATCTCTTGGCTGTACAACTAATTCTTGTATTTTTTCATCTCTATTTCGTACTAACTTACCAAAACTTTTAACATCAGGAGTTTCTGGTAATTCTAGTTTAATATCTTTAAGTACGGTTTTAGTATTTTCAAAATTTGTAATTCTCTTATAATCTTCAACAGATAAATGTACTCTTTCACTTGGATTTCCTCTTTCTAAATCAAATCCATTTGCAGTTATATAAGAGTGAAAAGCATTTTGTAATTGTCTATAACTATCTTTTGCTTTCCAAAATTCACTACAAGCAATTTTATCAATAGTATTTCCTTTTTTATCTGTAGTATGAACAACAGGTATAAACACCAAATGCATATGTGGACTTTCTTCATCCATATGTACTTTTGCAGACAAAATATATTGTTCTCCTAAATCTTTGTATTCACATACAAATTTATAGGCAGTTTCAAAATATCTTTTAGTTTCATATTCTCCAATTGTATTAAAGAAAGTTTTATCAGATGTAATTATATATTCACAAATAATATTACTAACTGTTTTAATTTGACCTTTTAAATTATATTTTTTTCGTATTCTATCAAATTCTTTTTCATAAGTAAATTGAGTATCTTTTAATGAATAATTTAAATAGGATTTTTCCTTATTAATATTTTTATTAGAATAGTTTTTATTCCTTCTTTCATTGTGCCTAAATATTCCTTTTAAATTTTCTCTTTTGTATTTTGCATTTCTAATTATTGCATAACTCATATATAAATTTCTCCATTTCTAGCACAGATAAATAACACTATGCTGGTTAAAATTCTTCTCTTTTTTAGGTTGTGTTGTAACACACTACGACACTTTTTTACCCTTATAGGAAAAAGTGTCAGTGTGGTAGGGACACCCTACACCCGTTTTCCTAAAAAATACACTTGGTATTTTTTAGGTTTTAACTAAATATGTTATTGCAAATTTAGTTAAAAAATAGCAACATAAAAATTTGATAAACAATTTTTACATTGCTATTTCCACAAAAACATAACTACTTTTGTGCTTTGCTAAAGTCATTACACATTAGCATATAAGCTGTTTAAAAATTCAGGAGAATAATCTCTACCAGAATATTTCATTGAATTTTTATTAGCCTTATTACTTTTATAAGTATAATTATTATTAGTATTGATTGGTCGGAAATTTTCCGATTCGGTAATCGTAGAATCTCCGTTTATATAATCGTAATTTTTACGATTATGTGAAAGTTCTATTTTTTGATGTTGTATTTTTGCAACATATATAAGTTTAGGTTTGCTAAAACCTTGTTTCTTTTCATATATTAAATTAACATTTGATAATTGTTTAAATGCTTTAGTAACAGTTTTATCAGATAAATTTAATTTGTCTTGTACTTCTTTTCTAGTAAATATCAAATACACATTTCCATTTTCATCATGCCAATTATTCTTAATAGATAAAGATAATCTATCTAATAGAAAACCATATAACAATTTACTATCAGAATTTAATGTGTTTTTATATAAAGGATTTATAAATAATTCCTGTGGTATTTGATAGTATTTGTGATTTAAAGTTTCATTAACTTTATAAAAATTAAAATCTTGCATATATTTTCCTTTCCTTCGCACGACAATCAAATCTGTGGCAAAAAATTAGAACAGGTAATAAACTATGCCTGTCCGTTTTGAATTTTTAAATATGCAAAATTTGATTTTAAATAAATTTGAGACTTTTTTAGAATAAATACTGTTTTAAATTTTTCTAACAGATTTCTAACAAAACTTGAAAAAGTTGTGTCAGATTTATATAAATTTTTAAGTCTTTATGTTACAATAAAAACAAACGAAATAGTTTGAAATAATAAGGTTTTGAGTACATAAATAATGGGATTAAAGAGTGTTATTCATCACTAACTATTAAAATGATAGAATAACTTAAAATCCTGCGGTTGA
>QWCB01001750.1_pt1 | contig 20039 bp, 17 predicted proteins | sample 1972511 | NCBI WGS metagenome assembly QWCB01 (sample SAMN09866719, study PRJNA288562) | Human gut metagenome isolate term5_stool, whole genome shotgun sequencing... | isolation source: gut | host: Homo sapiens | place: USA: California
GATAATCATGCCCATCATTATCATCGGTGGAATTGTTGGTGGTTTATTCACGCCGACGGAATCCGGTGCAATTGCATGTATCTACGCGCTCATCATCTCCATGTTTGTGTATAAGAAATTGAAGCTAAGCATGCTGCCGGGCGTCTTGCTCAAATCGGCTTCCATGACAGGAATGTGTCTCTTAATTGTTGCCGGTGCTTCGATTTTTAGCTGGTTGGTGGCTTACGAGCAATTCCCATCCATTATAATTAAATTTTTTACAAGTTTGACAGACAGCAAATACGTCATCATGATCCTTTTGGTGCTGTTCCTGCTCTTTGTCGGTATGTTCATTGAAACTCTGTCTGCAACGATCATTTGTGCACCGATTCTGATGCCAGTTGCCTTGCAGTACGGTATTGAGCCCATTCAGTTCGCACTGATTATGGTTATCACACTGGTCTATGCCGGCGTGACGCCTCCAGTAGGCGGCGTGCTCTTTATTACTATGGGCATTGCCAAAGCGAAGATGAAAGATGTCTTGCCATACTTGCCGGCGTATTTGATTGCCGTGGTCGTGTCTATTCTTCTGTTTATCTTTGTACCGCAAATTGCTTTGTTCCTGCCGCATTTGCTTTTCTGATTGGAGAGAATATGAAATTTGATTTTCAACAAAAAGCTGTTGCGATTACCGGCGCCGGAGGCATTCTGTGCAGTGAGATGGCTATGTTTTTAGCGAAACAGAATGCGCGTGTATGCCTTCTGGACATTGATGTTCAGGCCGTAACCGATTTGCAGGAAAAGATTCGGAAAGCGGGAGGCGAAGCATTAGCCATAGCATGTGATGTGTTGGACGAAGAGGCGATTCGAAAAGCACATGAAACCATATTAAATACGTATGGGCCGGTGAACTTTTTAATTAACGGTGCCGGAGGAAATCATCCGAAGGCGACAACAACAAGCCCGGTGTTTTCAAAAGAACAACTTGGTCAAGAGAAGACCTTCTTTGATTTGAGCAAATCGGATTTTACGTTTGTTTTTGACATCAATTTCATGGGTGCATTTCTTGTCATCAAGGAATTTGCCAAGGATATGTTGGAAAGCGATGATGCGGCCATCATCAATATCGCTTCGGTAAACAGCTTTTTACCATTGACGAAAATTCCGGCCTATTCTGCAGCAAAAGAAGCCCTGAGCAATTTTACAAAGTGGCTGGCTATGTATTTTTCGGCTGTGCCCATTCGGGTGAATGCTATTGCACCGGGCTTTTTGTTAACAAAACAGACGAAGCCGCTCTTCTATAAACAAGATGGAAAGACACCGACTAAACGCTTAAGTCAAATTATCGAAGGTACACCAATGAAGCGTCTCGGCGTACCGGAAGAGTTACTCGGAACCATCGGTTATCTTTTGGACAAAGATTTGTCCGGTTTTGTGACGGGAGCCATCATTCCGGTGGATGGCGGATATACCGCCTATAGTGGGGTGTGATATGAAAGCAATTCAAATTTTAGAAAAACAGAATATTCAAGTTGTAGAAGTAGAGGAACCGAAAATTCGCCCGAACTACAGCAAAATCAAAGTGCTGTCGATGGGTGTCTGTGGGTCGGATGTACATGCCTATGCCGGAAAAAGTCCGAATGTGGAGTATCCTGTGATTATCGGACATGAGATTATCGGCGAAATTATAGAGATTGGTGAAGGGGAAAATCCGCGAAAACTGCGCATTGGTGATCGTGTGGTTCTCAACCCGTATCTATATTGCGGAACCTGCTACGCCTGTGAACAAGGACAAACCAATGCCTGCGCAGCGCTCAAATGTCTCGGTGTCCAAACCGACGGTGCGATGTGCGATATATTCGTGCATCCGACGAAACTGATGATTAAGGTGCCGGATACGATTGACAACGAATTGGGCGCAGTGATTGAGCCAACGGTGATTGCGCTTCATGCATTGCACCGCATGGAAGCAAAAGTAGGGGAGCATGTGGTGATCATTGGTGCAGGGTGTATTGGGCTTCTTACCGCCATTGTGGCCAAGGCGAAGGGGCTGAAGGTCATCGTTTCCGATGTGGTCGATGAGCGTTTGGAGGTCGCCACCTCTCTCGGTGTTGATGGCACAATCAATCCGATGAAAGAAAATGCCGTGGAGAAGCTGTCAGAAATGACTAACGGCAGAATGGCAGAATGCGTTTGCGAGATGTCTGGGTCTGCCGCGGGTGTGCGCAGTGTTTTGGATTATGCCGCATCGACAGGAAGAATCGCTCTCACTGGGTGGCCGGATCGTGAAGTGAAGCTTCCCACCGCTGTTATTACACGGAAAGAATTGAAGATTATCGGGTCCCGAACAGGTGTCACCGAAGAATTTGAAGAAGTGGTTTCCATGATTGAAGAAGGAAAAATTGACCCGCGCAAGATTATTTCCCGTGTTGTTGATTTTAACGAGTTACCGGAAACTATCGCAGCGCTGGATAAAGACCCCGGTATGGCGATAAAGGTGGTCGCACTGTGTTAAGAAAGTCGTCGTTGCGATGGATAGATTTCTTGGTCGGCTATCCCTTTTAGCGAATAGACGGAGAAGAAAAACAAGAATCAAAAGAGGCAAGGAGAAAAAATGAACGAAGTCAAAAAAATGAAATATTGTGTAAATGGAGAATGGAAAACATCCAAAGCAGAAAAATATTATGACGTGACGGATTCCAGTACGGGCGAATTGCTCGCGCAGGTTCCAAGCTGCACAAAAGAAGAGGTCGAAGAGGCGATCGCTTCCGCTCATGAGGCTTATAAGAGTTGGTCTGCGCTGTCTTTAAGCCGCCGTACACAATATCTGTTTACCTGGCGTAATGTGCTGATGGATCATCTTGAAGAATTAACGGTGCTTTGTGCAAAAGAATTGGGCAAAAACTTGGCCGAAGCAAGAGGAGATGTCCTAAAAGCGATTGAGCCGACAGAATTTGCCACAGGAATTTCCTTTGCTTCCCAGGGGCATGCCTCTCTTAACGTTACAACCGGTTATGATACGGCCACCTATCGTGAACCGCTTGGCGTAGTCGGCGGAATTGTTCCGTTCAACTTCCCGGCGATGATTCCCTGGGGATGGATGGTTCCGGTTGCACTGGCAACAGGAAATACGGTTGTTCTCAAGGCAAACACGCAGACGCCGCTTACTTCCATGCGTATGTTGGAACTCTTTTATGAAGAAGCCAAATTTCCCAAGGGCGTGGTGAACTTGGTGACATGTAGCCGTCATGAGGCGGAGCTTTTGCTGACCGATCCACGTGTAAAGGCGATCACGTTCGTCGGTACGACTAAGGTCGGCAAGCATATCTATTCGGTCGCTTCTGCGAATGGTAAGCGCGTACAGGCGCAATGTGAAGCAAAGAATCATGCTCTTCTGTTGGAAGATGCCGATCTGGAAAGCGCGACCAAAGCGATTATCAACTCCACATACGGCTGTGCCGGCATGCGCTGCATGGCGCTTCCGGTCATCGTTGTCCAGGAGAGCATAGCAGATCGTTTTGTCGCTCTGCTCAAAGAGAAGGCACAGGCTATGAAAGTGGGCTGCGCATACGATGAGAATACGGATTTGGGTCCTGTCGTTTCGCAAGAACACAAAGACTCGATTATGCGCTGGATTGACCAAGGGGTTAAAGAAGGTGCGGAGCTGGTGCTGGATGGACGAGATATCGTTGTACCGGGCTATGAAGGCGGCTATTTTGTCGGTCCTACCATTTTCGACCATGTCACGGAAGAAATGTCTGTGGGAACGCAGGAAATTTTTGGACCGGTTACCCTCATTAAACGGGTGAAGAACTTCGAAGAGGGACTGAAAGTCATGAATGACAATCCCTTTGCGAACGGTTCGGTTATCTTCACGCAGAGCGGATACTATGCACGCGAATTTGAAATGCGCACGGATGGCGGCATGGTAGGAATCAATGTCGGCATTCCCGTACCGACGGCCTATTTCCCGTTCTCTGGAAATAAAGATTCGTTCTTTGGCGATTTGCACGTACTTGGAGCGGATGGAGTCCGTTTTTACACGCGCGCAAAAACCGTTACCAAACATTGGTTTGATGATCGTTCTAAATATAGAGACGTCGGCACATGGGAAGGGTCTGTCGACCGCTGATCGATGGTCTCTTTCCCAAGGTCATGAAAATGACCTGAATCATAGAACATTCCTTTGTCGAAGAGAAACAGGACGCCGTGGCGTCCTGTTTCTCTTTATGTACGAGGAAAATCCCTCTTACCTTTCTTTCCATCGCCTCTCCCACGCCAACAGCCGAGCCTTTCGTTTTAATCCACCTGCATAACCGGTTAGCGCGCCCTTTGCACCGACCACACGATGACAGGGAATAAGGAGGAGGATGGGATTGTGTGCAACAGCGTTGCCGACGGCTTGGGCGGACATGGTCGGACGGTGCAGGAATTTTGCCAATTCGTGAGCGATATCGCCATAGGTTTTTGTCTGACCGTACGGAATGTTTAACAGAATATCGTAGACCAAATGGCGAAAAGGTGTCGATGTTACGCGAAAAGAAGGAATAAAGTCTGGCTGTTGTCCTGAAAAATAAAGATCTAACCAGCGTTTTGTTTCTCGGAAAATGGACGGATCAGACTGGCTTTGAACCATTTTGGGGAGTGGAGATTTGGGGGATAAAGAGCACTTCTCAGAAAAGTGTTCCTCCATCGAATGCCCTGAAGAAATTAGGTTATCGGTGGGAAGCGCATCCGGAAACGGCTCATCAAAAGATAGACCGAGAAGTGCGTTCTCATCGAAGGTCATCCGGAGGAGTCCGAGTGGAGAAGGATAAAAACGTTCGATAATAGTATAGGCAGAAATAGAATCTCTTTGATTCGTCTTCATCCTCCATCATCCTTTATGTAGGATTCGCATTTACCCCTGCTCACCCTTCCTGTTCCGAACAGAGGCGAGCCTGCATCACCAGTGGTTCACTCTCGGTTCTTGCCGGCTGCACGTCTATTTTTTGTGCCAATTCGCGGCTGATGCCCAGGCGCGTTTCTTTGACCACAACAATGTAGTTGCCCTGCACTTCATTCACGAGACGGATGCGGCTTCCGGGAACAAATCCAAGATTCATCAGCTGTTTTTGTAGTTTTTCGCGTCCTCCGATATGTACAATTTCATAGGTTTCACCCGGATTCGCTAAGAATAGTTTCATGGTACATCCTTTCAACGCCTATAACATAATGGCGATTATGTTTCGCCGACAACTTCATGCAAATCGTTCTACGTCCGTGACGAGATGATGCCGGATGACACCGGAAAACTCGTCTATTGCTCAAGAGATAGTTAGCTTTATCTAACATGATTTTACGCGCGACGTTGTTCTACGTCAAGGGCAATTTGCGCGGATATACGTCTATTGTGACTGGAAAAACCCATTCAAATAAGCCAAAATAGAATCGGGAGGAAAGACGGATGACGCAATGGACCATACATGCCACGGCAGCTTTTGGACTTGAGGCTGTGGTAAAAAGACAATGCGAAGCACTCGGCTTGGGACCTTGCCGTATTGAAGAAGGACATGTGCTGTTTGTCGGTGGAATCGAAGAGGTGATGCGAGCAAATTTGTATTTGGCAAGTGCCGATCGTGTGCTGGTTGAGGTAGGGCGTTTTTCTGCTGAATGCTTTGATGCACTTTTTGAAGGAACAAAAGCGTTAGATTGGACGATGTATTTGCCGCGCAACGCTCGTTTTCCGGTGCGGGCAAAAACGGTGCAATCTAAATTGGCATCGCCTTCGGATGTGCAGAAAATTGTAAAAAAAGCCGTGGTAAGCGCTTTACAACGCCGCGATGCATTGGAACATTTTCCGGAAGACGGCGCACTGTTTCCCATCGATGTGCTCCTTCGCCATGATGAATGCGTTATATGTCTGGATACCACCGGCGAAGGACTGTTTAAGAGGGGATATCGGTTGGAAAAAGGTGGAGCGCCATTGAAGGAAACTATGGCAGCGGCGCTGATCGATCTTTCAGTTTGGACAATAGATCGTCCCTTCGCCGATGTTTTTTGCGGTTCAGGCACGCTTGTGATTGAAGCGGCGCGCAAAGCGCGAGGCATTGCGCCCGGATTGGATCGCACTTTCCTGTTTCAACAATGGCCATGGATGGATGCCAAACAGTATACGCAGTTACGACGGGAGGCTCTGGCAAAGGTCAAGACGGATTTGCAAGCCGAAATGCTTGGTTTTGATATCGATCCTGCCATGGTGCGTATAGCGCGCCATAATGCCGAGGAAGCGGGCGTTTCCGACATGGTGCGTTTTGTTAAACGGGACATGCGTGAAGTGGGACTGAGCGAAAACTTTGGGGTTATGGTGACCAATCCGCCGTATGGAAAACGCCTCTCGCCATTGGAAGGAGTAGATGTGCTGATGCGCGATTTCGCTCGGCGTTTTCTCACGCTGCGCACATGGTCGGCATACGTCATTACCGCCATGCCGGAATTTGAAAGAATGGTAAGAGAAGAGACCGGAAAAGAGGCGAGTCGCCGGCGAAAATTGTTTAATGGCGGAGAAGAAGTAACCTACTATCAATTCGTAGGACCTGACCCGAAACGATTCCGCTAACCATAGTGTTGCAAACGAATTCGCTGCACTGCGGATTCTCCTTTGCAACAGCCTTCGCTATGATAAGATAATGACGGGAAAGGTGAGGGAGAAGCGCATGAAAAAAACGACAACAAAAGAGCCGATCTTTCTTACCGACACCACGATGTTGAACGCCATGGAAGACTATGTGCGTGTTGTTGATCGCAAAGGACAGATTCTTTTTGAAAACGAGGCTCTGCTGCGCTTTAATCAGGCGGAAAGCAAGGGGAGCCCTGTTTTTCCGCTGTCTACTGCGACAGGCCCGTTTTTGGAGCATACCGTCACAAGGACGGAGTTTTGTGTTGCCGGACACGTTTTTTCCGTGATGAATTCGCCTATCTACGAAGACGGCGAAGTGGCTGCAGCGATTCAGGTGTTTCGCGATACAACCATCCAGAACAACATTACGCTGCAACTGCTCAATCGAAATCGAAAATGGCAGAAAGAAATTGCCTTGGCACGCACCATTCAGACCAAGATGCTGCCTCGCATGAAGACGTTTGGCAATTTGCAGTTTGATTTTGCCTATATGCCCAGCGAAGAGCTTTCCGGAGACTTTTTTGACTTCGTTCCGCTCGGAGAAGGTCGTTTGGGGTTCTATATTTCCGATGTGGTAGGGCACGGTGTTTCCGCTTCCATTTTGACCATGTTCGTTCGACAGACGATGCGATCCATTCTCGAAGAAGAAAAAATACGTGAACCGGCGCAGGTTTTGGGTGCGCTCCGCGATCGGTTTTATGAAATACAAATGGATGACGGTCAATACTTTTCTCTGTTTTATGCGGTTTTTGATACCATAAAGAATACATTGACCTATGCGAATGCCGGGCATCACTGTTTGCCCATGGTAGAGTGTGCCGGTGAGTTGGAGACATTATACGCCACAGGTCGGTTGATTTCTCCCGTTCTCTTGAAAGGGTATACGTACGAACAGCATTGCCGTCCGATGCGCAAAGCCGATCGCTTTCTCTTTTTCACCGATGGCGCGGTCGAAGCGAAGAATGCATTGGGAATGGAATATGGCGAAGAAAATTTGCGCCGTTTATTGTTACACACAACCAAAAACACATTATCGACAATTGTCCATGATTTGCGTCAATATACCGGAGAGCAGCTCAAGGACGACATTGCCATTGTGTATGTGGAAAATCAAAGGAGGAAGGTATGAAGCTCGATTTGACACAAGCGGGAACTGCGAAGGCACGGGAAGACAAAAAAGAACAGGTGTTGGCTGCGCTAAAAACACTGGTGGAGAAAACCGGCGCGGGCAACGACTTTTTAGGTTGGGTAGATCTGCCAGAAGAGATAGATCCGAAAGAACGGGAACAAATTCGCCAAGCGGCGGAGCGCATCCGAAACGAAGCCGAAGCATTGGTGGTTATCGGCATTGGTGGATCGTATCTCGGTGCACGCGCTGTGATCGAAGCGCTTACGCCTTCCTACAAAAAAAACGAACCGGAAATCCTCTTCGCAGGAAATCAGTTGAGTGCCGAAGAAACTGTTGCGCTGTTAAACCATCTTCGCGGTAAGCGTTTTGCTATTAATGTCATCTCCAAGTCCGGCACAACGACAGAGCCGGCGGTAGCGTTCCGTCATTTTAAGGCATTATTAGAGGAAAATGTCGGCAAAGAAAAAGCAAAATCCCTCATTTTTGCCACGACCGATCGGGCGCGTGGCGCACTAAAGACCATGGCGGACGCGGAAGGCTATGAGTCTTTCGTTGTTCCCGACGACATCGGCGGACGCTTTACAGTACTGACGGCGGTGGGACTTTTGCCGATTGCCGCCGCAGGGATCGACGTAGATGCCCTTATTGAGGGAGCAAGAACCATGCGCAAAATCGCGCTCGAGGCCGATTTTGAAGCGAATCCGGTGCTGCGTTATGCGGCTTCGCGGCTGGCACTCATGGAACAGGGCAAAAGCATTGAAATTCTCGTTGCCTACGAACCGAAGATGCACTATGTTCAGGAATGGTGGAAACAGCTGGCAGGCGAGAGCGAAGGCAAAGAGGGAAAAGGACTATTTCCGGCGTCGGTCAGCAATACGACCGATTTGCATTCGTTAGGGCAATGGATTCAAGAAGGCCCGCGCGTTTTATTTGAGACCGTAGTATGGTTTGCCGAAGCGAAGGAGGATGTGGCAGTACCACCGACCGCAGATAATTTAGACGGTTTGAATTATTTGGCAGGCAAGACCATGCACGAGGTCAATGAGCAGGCGATGGAGGCGACCCGTCAGGCGCATTACGATGGGGATGTGCCGAATCATCTGCTGGTTTTCCGAAAATTGGATGCAGAAAACCTCGGCACTTTATTGTATTTCTTTGAAGCGGTGATTGGCGTAACTGGTTATGCCATGGGCGTTAATCCCTTTAATCAGCCGGGTGTTGAGCAGTACAAGAAAAACATGTTCCATCGGTTGGGAAAACCGGGCTTCTAACCCTGGATTTCCCCTACGAATAAGGTAAGGAGGAAAAATGGCGACTCCCCATATTCAAGCAGAGAGAGGCGAAATTGCCGAGAAAATATTGCTGCCGGGCGATCCGCTGCGGGCAAAATTCATTGCTGAGACGTTTTTGACAGATCCTGTGTGTTTTAATCGCGTCCGCAATATGCTGGGCTATACCGGCACGTATCGCGGAGAGCGCGTTTCCGTCATGGGGACGGGCATGGGGATGCCTTCCCTTTCCATCTATGCGTATGAACTCATTTACACCTATGGCGTTAAGAAGCTAATCCGCGTTGGTTCGGCAGGCGCAATGCGTGAAAACCTCAATATCTATGATTTGGTCCTTGCCGAGGGGGCGTGCACCGATTCGCGCATTGCCTTTCCCTACGATTTGAATGGAACCTATTCTGCCATCGCTTCGTGGGCATTGCTTTCACGCGCGGCAAAGGCGGCTGAAGCACAGGGAAAAACGGCACATGTAGGGAATGTTTTTTCCACAGACGTCTTTTACAATCCCTTAAACAGTCGGGAAGACCATTGGAAAAAATGGGCAGAAATGGGCTGTCTGGCAGTGGAAATGGAAACCTATGCGCTGTATGCGTTAGCCGCTGCTGCCGGCGTAGATGCCTTGAGCATTCTTACCATTTCCGACTCACTTGTCAGCGGAAACGAGACTACGGCAGAGGAACGACAGAACAGTTTTCAAGCCATGATGGAGATTGCACTGGCGGTATAACGAAAACAGCACTGTGGCGAGGAAGATCGATTAACCGTTTTCGCCGTATTGTAAGGCAGAGAGCACTCGAAAACGGTTTGTTTTGGGAAGAAAATAAGGGAAAGAAACAGGAATGAGGAAATTATGCAGATCAATCGAATGATCGATCACACGTTGCTTAAGCCGGAAGCACAGCCGGAAGAGATTGAAAAACTTTGTGTTGAAGCATTGCAGTATCACTTTTATTCGTGCTGCGTGAATGGTTCGTTTGTCGCCCAGGTACACGGCAGGCTTGTTGGTTCCGACGTGAAGACATGCTGCGTGGTCGGTTTTCCGCTCGGCGCAATGTCCACAGCGGCAAAAGCGGCTGAGGCGCGCGATGCGGTAGCAAACGGCGCAGACGAAATTGATATGGTGATTCACATCGGCGCATTGAAACGTGGCGATACCGAATACGTTCGTGAAGATATTGCCCAAGTGAAGAAAGCCTGCGGGAATCGTACATTAAAAGTCATCTTAGAGACCTGCCTGCTGACCGATGAAGAAAAATCGCTGGGCTGTGTTCTTGCCATTCAGGGCGGCGCAGATTTTGTAAAAACCTCAACCGGTTTTTCGACCGGCGGAGCAACTGTTCACGATGTGCGCCTGATGAAAGAGACCGTGGGCGATACGGTAGAAGTTAAGGCTTCCGGCGGAATTCATACTGCAGAAGAAGCGATGGCAATGATCGAAGCCGGTGCGACACGCATCGGAGCAAGCGCAGGCATCGCCATTGTAGAAGGAATGAAGTAACGAAAACGAGGCATTCATGCATCGAAAAGAAGACGTTCAGCTGCTCAACATGGTTATGTTGGAACGTGCAGACGGGGCGGTTTTGGTTTTGGACAAAGTGAAAAAAGAAGGTTGGGAGGGACTCACTTTTCCGGGTGGAAAGGTAGAGCCGGAGGAGAGCCTGACCGATGCCATGCGTCGTGAGGCATGGGAAGAAACAGGGCTTACGTTGGGGCGTGTGGAACTTGTCGGCATGGTACATTGGCTGCATCAGAATAAACCATTTCGTCAGCTTGGTCTGTTATATCGATGTGCTGATTTTTCGGGCGAAGTGAAAGAAAGTCCGGAAGGCACTTTACAATGGATGTCGTTTACCACGTTTCTCACTACGCAGCCCAAAAGCGAATCCATGGACGAGATGCTGGAAGTGTATCAAGGAAGAGCAAAAGAGGTGTTGATTACCGTTGCCGACGGAAAAAAAGGCGAGGTCACCTTTATTCGGTGATGGCGCGCCGTAGAGGAGGAAGCCATGGATCAAACGGAAGCGATGCAAAAAGCAAAGGCGTGGGTGAAAACGAGTTCTCACATTGTCTTTTTCGGTGGCGCAGGCGTTTCCACGGCTTCGGGCATTCCCGACTTTCGCTCGGAAAATGGACTGTATCATACCATGAAACGGGCGCATTTGCCGGAATACTATTTCAGCCATGAATTTAGCGTGGAAGATCCGGATGGCTTCGCCGATTTTACGCGCGAATGTATTCTCAGTTATCAGGTTGAGCCCAGCGGGGCACATATTGCGCTGGCGCATTTAGAACAGCAAGGCAAGTTAGAGGCGGTGGTCACACAGAATATTGACAGTCTCCATCAACGTGCAGGAAGTCGACGCGTTTTGGAAATCCACGGCAATATGGCGCACATTTACTGTCCCTCCTGCGGTCATGTGATGGCAACGGATGACTTTATGGCAAGAAAAGGGCGCGTATTATGCCCTGTCTGTGGAGATATTCTGCGTCCCGATGTAGTGCTATACGGAGAAGCTCTACATGAAGAAGTGTTTCTCGCAGCGATTGAGGCGATCCGCCGAGCGGATACGCTCATTGTCGGCGGAACGTCGCTTGTGGTATATCCTGCCGCGGGATTAGTAAACTACTATCGCGGTCATCAATTTATTCTTCTTAACCGCGATCCGACACCGGCAGATTCTCTTGCGGATATTGCCATACATGGCGATATTGCAGAAATATTGCCCGCTTTGGTAGAAGATGGCGAAGAAGGCGAATAAAAGAGACTCTTTCCGGCAGGAGGAAGGCATTAAATTCGGACAGGAGGGCGGAATGACGTTTACACACCTCCATTTGCATACACAGTTTAGTTTGCTGGACGGTTTTTGCCGCATTGATCGGTTGATGGATACCGTGCGCGAACAGGGCATGGATGCCGTCGCCATAACGGATCACGGCAACATGTTCGGCGTGATTCAATTTTATAAAGCGGCCAAAGATGCCGGCATCAAGCCCATCATCGGGTGTGAAGTATATGTGACAGAGGACCGTCTCAATCACAAAGACCGCACGCGCTATCATCTGGTTTTGCTGGCGGAAAACGAGACCGGTTATCATAATCTTATGAAAATTGTCTCCACAGGTTGGGTGGAAGGCTTCTACTATAAACCGCGCGTAGACTTTCCCACGCTGGAGAAATATCACGAGGGTTTGATTGCACTCTCGGCGTGCCTTGCCGGCGAATGCGCACAACGTGCGCTGGATAGTCCGTATGACGTGGCAAAAGAAACCGCATTGCGCTATGAACGCCTTTTTGGGAAAGAACACTTTTATTTGGAAATTCAATCGCATGAATTAAGGGAAGAGGCGACGGTTGCCCGCATTTTTGCGCGCATACACGAAGAGACCGGAATCGGTTTAGTGGCGACCAATGACTGCCATTATTTGCGTCAAGACGATGCCGAAGCCCATGATGTGCTGCTCTGCATTCAAACCGGCGCAACCCTGGAGCAGGAAAACCGGATGCGTTTTCCCAACGATTCCTTTTATGTAAAAAGCCCCGAAGAAATGGAGACAATCTTAGGCGATTATGACGGTGCTATTGCCAACACGGCGCAGATTGCCGCGCGCTGCCATGTTGATATTCCTTTTCATGAGCCGCATTTGCCTAATTTTGAAGTTTCTACGGGGGAAGACCATGAAACCTTTCTGCGTCGGCTTGTTCGCGAAAATCTGAACAAGAAATATCCGGATTCTGCCGAGGCACTTGCCCGCGCAGAGCATGAATTGGATGTCATTTCTTCTATGGGATTTGTGGATTATTTCCTCATTGTGTCTGATTTTGTGCATTTTGCGAAAACGCACGGTATATCCGTAGGTCCGGGACGTGGCTCTGCCGCCGGTTCCCTTGTTGCGTACGCGCTGGGCATTACCGGTATCGATCCGCTGCGCTTTGATCTTCTCTTTGAACGCTTTCTTAATCCGGAACGCGTATCTATGCCCGATATTGATATTGACTTCGATGATGTGCGGCGAGAAGAAGTGATTGCGTACGTCAAACAGCGCTATGGTGACGAAAAGGTAGCGCAGATTGTCACGTTTGGGACATTAGCCGCTAAGATGGCGATTCGCGATGTCGGGCGCGTGCTGGATATGCCGATTGCCGCAGTCGATCGTATTGCCAAAGCTGTTCCCAACGCCCTGAAGATGACGTTGGATCGGGCGCTGGAAGAAAGTCCCGATTTTCGACAAATCTATCAGGAAAATGAAATGCACCGCCGGTTGGTGGATTTGGCGCGTGCCATTGAGGGAATGCCACGCCATACCTCCACACACGCCGCAGGCGTGTTGATTGCCGGAGAAGCGGTAGAGAATTTGGTGCCTCTTTCGACAAACAGCGGACAGGTCACGACCCAGTACAATATGATTGAGTTGGAGGAGCTGGGGCTTCTCAAGATGGACTTTTTAGGGCTGCGCAATCTCACGGTCATTGACGATGCCTTAGATATGATTGAAAAAAGAACCGGAACACGACCGGATCTGGACAACATGGACGTCAACGATCCGCAGGTGCTGAAACAATTTCAGGATGCCGAAACCATTGGTCTCTTTCAATTTGAATCACCCGGTATGCGTCGTTTTCTTTCCCAATTGAAACCGACACGCTTTGATGATCTTGTTGCCGCGAATGCGCTGTTTCGACCCGGTCCTATGGAACAGATTCCGACGTATGTTCAGGCACGGCATAATCCGACGCTGGTGCGCTATCTCGATCCGGCGCTTGCTCCGATATTGGAAAAAACCTATGGTGTCATTGTCTACCAGGAACAGGTCATGCAGATTGTGCAGCAGTTGGCAGGCTATACGCTTGGCGGTGCGGATAATTTGCGCCGTGCGATGTCGAAGAAAAAAATGGCGGTCATGGAGGAGAATCGAGAATATTTTGTGCATGGCAAAATGGCAGCGGATGGCAGCGTTGCTATTGAAGGATGCGTGCGAAGAGGAATCCCTGCAGAAGTGGCAAACGAAATCTTCGATCAGATGATTGCTTTTGCCAAGTACGCTTTTAATAAGTCGCATTCCGTGGCATATTCCTTTTTGGCGGTGCAGACCGGTTATTTGAAACGGTATTATCCCTGCGAATATTTTGCGGCGCTGCTTTCGAGCGTCATGGGGGATTTTTCCAAGATGTCGCTTTATATACGCGAAGCGGAGCGAATCGGCGTAAAGCTGCTTCCACCGGATGTCAATGCGTCCTTCGGAAAGTTTTCTGTCGAGGAAGGTGCTATGCGCTTCGGGCTGCTGGGGATTAAGCATGTTGGCAGCGCCATTGTTGAAGCAACGGTGAAGGCAAGAGAAGAAGGGGCATTCTCATCGCTTGAGGAGTATATGCGGCGTATATGCGATGTGGACAGCAACGCGCTGAATCGCAAATCGGTGGAGAGTTTTATTTATGCGGGCGCGTGTGACAGTCTGGGTGGACATCGCGCACAGTTGATGGCGGATTTGGAAATGTCCATTTCGGGAATCCAAAACGCACATCGACAGAATTTAAGCGGACAGCAATCTCTTTTTGATGCCTTTTCTACTTTGGAGAATTCGGGCGGCTGGCGAACAAAATCCATTCCGGAATATGGCATTCCCGAACGCTTGGCATATGAAAAGGACGTATTGGGGGTCTATCTTTCCGGTCATCCTTTTGCACCGTATGAAGCGGAATTTGCTCCCTCTCAGACGTTTTTTACAGAAGAACTATTTGAAGAGGAAAATCGCGACCATCTCGATGGCAGGAAAGTCCGCTTTGCCGGCATCGTTCGCGGAAAGCGCGATTTGTTAACCAAAAAACAGGAAGCTATGTGTTTTCTGGAGGTGGAAGATCGTACAGGCAGCTTACGCTGTGTGGTTTTTCCGCGCACGTATGCCTTGTATCGTGATCGTATCCGTATGGATCAGCCGTTGCTGGTAAGCGGCACATTACAGGTGCGCGATGAGGAAATCAATATATTGGTGGATCAGCTTTGGACAAAAGAGGAACTGCCGACAGCACCGAAAAAGGGGAAAAGCGAAAAGACGTGTGCGACGCTTTATGTGCGGATGCCACGCCAAGATCGCGTGCAATACCAAGCGATGACAGATATTTTGCGAAGCCATTCCGGATCCATTCCGGTCATTGTATATTTTGACGATCAAGCAAGAGCGTATTCCATCCCGAAAGGGTATTATGGGGATGGTTCTTCCGCATTACTGGAAGAACTTACGGCGCGCTTCGGTGAGCGCAATGTCGTATTAAAAAAGACACAGGAGGACACAGAATGAAGACGATTGGCATACTCACCTCAGGCGGCGATGCGCCCGGAATGAATGCGGCGATTCGCGCGATTGCTCGTACCGCCTTCGATGCCGGACTGCGCGTCAAGGGCATTCGTTATGGCTATGACGGCTTGATGAGCGGCGACATTTATGAAATGAATGTTGCCAGCGTCGCCGATATTATTCAAAAAGGTGGAACGATTTTGGGCTCTGCGCGTTCCGAAGAGTTTCAAACGCCGGAGGGGCAGGACAAAGCGGTGCGTATCCTATCGCAATTCGGCATCGATGGATTGGTCGTCATTGGTGGAGACGGTTCATTTCAGGGTGCTGCACAACTGCATCAGCGTGGCATTCGCACGGTGGGCATTCCTGGCACCATTGATAACGATTTGGGTTACACCGATTACACGATTGGTTTTCATACGGCGGTGGAGACGGTGATTGAATCCATTGGCAAGCTTCGTGATACGTCCAACTCGCATGGACGCGCCAATATTATCGAAGTTATGGGACGTCACTGCGGTGATATCGCTCTTTATGCAGGACTTGCAGGAGGAGCCGAAACCATTCTGGTGCCGGAGCATTCTTTCTCCATGCAGGAGGTAACCGACCGCATTATTCGCGGAAGAAAGCGTGGAAAGCGCCATCACATTATTGTCTTTGCCGAAGGAACGGGTGAGCCGTATAACATGCGTAAAGAGATTGAAGCAAAGACCGGTGTCGAAACCAAACTGACGATTCTGGGGCATGTGCAGCGTGGCGGAAGTCCCAGCTTTACAGATGCCAAACTGGGCTGCGTGATGGGCTATCGTGCGGTGAAAGAGCTCTTGGCAGGATCCAGCTCGATTGCGATCGGGGTTCGCGGAGAAGAAATTTTTACGATGCCGATTCTCGAAGCGATTGCCGTAAAGCATACGTTTAATCAGGAATTGTACGAAATGGCGCAGGTGCTGTCCAGCTGAAAGGAGTGCCTATGAAGCGAACAAAAATAGTTTGTACGATCGGCCCTGCTTCGGAAGAAGCGAGCTGCTTAAAAGCGCTGATCCACGAAGGGATGAACGTAGCACGTCTCAATTTCTCCCATGGAACGCATGAGGAACAGAAGCGTAAACTGGATACGTTGCATCGGGTGCGTGAAGAACTGCACGTGCCTCTTGCCGTTGCCTTAGATACCAAGGGACCGGAGATTCGTTTGGGTACGTTTCAAAACGATGAACCGGTTGAACTGGCAAGGGGGGATCGCTTTACGTTAACCACGCGCGATGTGGAGGGAACCAAAGAAATCGCACATATTTCGTATGCCGGACTGCCAAACGATGTGCAGGAAGGAACCCGTATTCTCATCGATGACGGTCTGGTCGAGCTGGAAGTGCTTTCTGTGGAAGATGGCACGGAGATTCATTGTAAAGCCAACAACAGCGGCGTGATTTCCAACCGCAAAGGCGTGAATGTTCCGGCGACGGATATTCAGCTTCCGGCGCTTACCGAAATGGACCAAGAAGATATACTCTTCGGTTTACAGGAAGGCGTGGAAATTATTTTTGCATCGTTTATTCGCTCTGCTAAGGATATTCTTGCTATTCGGGCGCTTTGTGAAGAACACGGCGGCGAGAAGGTGCTTATTTTCGCCAAGATCGAGTCGCAACAGGGCGTTAATAACTTAGACGATATTTTGCGCGTTGCTGATGGCATCATGGTTGCGCGCGGCGACCTTGGTGTGGAGATTCCCACCGAACGTGTGCCGTTGGTGCAAAAACAGATTATTCGCAAAGCCAATTTAGCCGGCAAACCGGTCATTACGGCTACGCAAATGTTGGACTCGATGCAGCGAAACCCTCGTCCGACTCGTGCAGAAGTAAACGACGTTGCGAATGCGATTTTGGACGGCTCAGATGCGGTGATGCTTTCCGGAGAAACTGCTGCAGGCAAATATCCGGTGGAAGCGGTGCGCCAAATGCGCGTGATTGCGGAAACCACAGAGAAATCGCCGGATTTTCTGCGCACCATCGAAGACCGCGACATGTGGGTAAGCGTCGATGTGTCCAGCGCCATCTCTCGATCGACATGTATTATTGCGCAACAGATACAGCTTGCCGCAATTGTCGCATCGACAGCAAGCGGATTCACCGCTCGTCAAATTTCTCGTTATCGTCCGGTAACCCCCATTATCGCTGTTACACCGCAGGAGACAGTGTACCATCAGCTGGCACTGGTCTGGGGTGTCTCGCCAGTGCTTTCCACCGTTTCCAAAGAAACCGATGAATTGATCGAGCGTTCTATTTTAGCTGCTCTTTCTACAGGGCTCTGTCATCAAGGAGACCAAATTGTTCTTACTGCCGGAATTCCTGTTGGAAGGGGTGCTTCCACCAACTTTATTAAGGTGCATACCATTGGCGATATTGTTGTTTCGGGCACGGGCATTGGAACCGGTATTGTGGGCGGAAAAGTGGTTCATGGTGCAACAGCGGAAGAAATGAAAGCCTCTTTTCGTCCCGGCAGCGTGCTGGTATGCCGCACGACGGGAACCGATATGATTGCCTACATTGAAAAAGCGGGTGCCGTTGTCGTAGAGGAAGACGGCTTGACGTCCAATGCGGCGATTCTTGGCAGACATTACAACATTCCGACCATTGTGGGCGCAACGGACGCTTATGCGTTGCTGGAAGAAGGGGAAGAAGTGACAGTCGATGCCTCAACCGGTGTAGTATATAAGGGGATTCAGGCGTTTGCATAGGAAAAAGAAAACGAGGAAGAAAGAATGACGAAGTTTATTACGGAAGAATCGTTTTGGGCGCTGTTTCCGGAAGCAGAAATCGGTGTTGTGGTTTTGGAGAATGTGAAGAATACGGATGCGGTCTACACCGAACATCCGGAATTGAAAGAAGAGTTACAAAAAGCCAATCAAAAGGCTTTACAGTGGTTGGACACTACACCCATTAGTCAAAGCAAAGTGATTGCGGTCTGGCGCGAGGCCTTTCAAAAATTCAAAAAGAAAAAAGGCATTCGCTCTTCAATTGAAGCGCTGCTTACCCGTGTTCACAAAGGAAATGAGATATCCTGCATCAATCCACTTGTGGACATTTATAACACGGCTTCCCTTACCTATGCACTTCCGGTTGGCGGTGAAGATATCGACTGCTTTGTTGGTGATTTGCGTTTGACGGTCTCTGAAAACGGTGGCGAAGCTTTTCTCGCGCTTGGGGATGAAGAGGACAATCCTACCTTACCAGGCGAACTATGCTATCTGGATGAGGCAGGAGCGGTTTGTCGTTGCTGGAATTGGCGCGATGGTCAGCGCACCATGCTTACGGAAAACACGAAGAGGGTATTTTTGATCGTAGAAAGCCTTGATCCGACACGGCATGCCGATTTACTCGCTATTCTTGATCGGCTAGCCGAAGACGGGAAACGTTATTTGGGCGCGGAAGTAGCGGTGAAGACGATTCTTAAAACAACAAACAGAGAAGTAGAAATTTAGTGAAGATCCGTCTTCGGGTTTGCTAAAGGCACTTCATCCAGCTTTTTTCGCTCCGCCAAAAAGCGTTGTCCGCAGACGACCTCGTACTCGATGGTGGTGCTGTTATCGATGCACACCTGATCGCCTTCAAACACCGTTTTGCCGTTCACCCGGCGGATATTCATGATGGCTTTTCGCCCACAATGGCGGATGGTTTTGAGCTCTTTCAGCGAATGAACAGGCTCTAACGGAGTGCATATAATTCTTCCAATACAAATAGCAATAAGTTGACACGGATTAAAAAAGATTTATAATTAAGTTGGAAATGGAAAAGTGGGGTCGTGAAGAAGGTAGGCTGTGATTGCTTAAAAACGATAAGGAGTCTAATAAGATGAAAAAAGTATTATCATTTTTTGGAAAAGCAATCGTCATTTTTTCGATTTGCGTACTTTTCTCTTCGACGGTTTTTGCGGGAGAGAGTGTGGATGGAGGGTACTGGTCTTACGGTGGATATCATGATCCGTCCAATTGGGGTGCTTTTTCTAATTATTATCATCCTACACGTTGGCACTGGTCATCGGTAGTACGAGACAGTGATGCAAAATCGAAGCGTGGCACAGCATACGCCGGGGACACTTCTGAAGCTTTTATTAATTGTAAATTTGGGGAGCACATTGAATTCGACTATGGATTCTAAAGAAAATACTGCTTTGTCGCGTTCAAGAATATCATATTTTGTGATGGATGTTTGCAGGTAATACGCAATTTATATTGCAAAGGAACAAGGCATCGCAATAGAACGATGCCTTGTTTCGTCCATCAATAAAAAATCTGGTCAGTAATCGCCTCTAATACATGGCTTTCCAGAGGAGGAGAAGATGAAAAATAAAAGATTGTTTTTCTCTTTGCTGTTCAGCACGCTTGCGATCTCCTTATTAGTAATAACGATGATTTTTTTTAATCAACGCAGTCACTTGTATTCGTCCTTTCCCTCAGTACGGCTTCAGTCGGTAAAAAAAGAAAAAAGCTGGGAAGATGTTAGCAGTACATTGGAACGCATTGCTGAAGATAATAATAGTATTTTGGCGCGTCGCATTTTGGTAGCTTCTTTATCGGAAGACGCATTTAAATATGTCTTTTTTGGCACCAAGGAAACACCGGCTGGTTTTCTTTCTGCGACAGAAAAGGAAATTGAGGATGCAGACAGCGCCGGATCGGTAATCATTTATAAAGGTGCGC
>QWCB01001752.1_pt1 | contig 20032 bp, 16 predicted proteins | sample 1972511 | NCBI WGS metagenome assembly QWCB01 (sample SAMN09866719, study PRJNA288562) | Human gut metagenome isolate term5_stool, whole genome shotgun sequencing... | isolation source: gut | host: Homo sapiens | place: USA: California
ATAGCTTCGTAAGTTTGCAACCCACAAATGTCGATCTGACAGCTTTCCCCGGAGTACCATCCTTTTTCAGCGGGTGATAGTAGTAGTGTATACTTCCGTAAGCCTTCTCGATGTAGCAGCCGCAAATTATCCCGCGCACACTTTTCCAGCCTATGTCGATATGGACATGATCGCCGTCCATATATTCGCGGTCATTGAGGTGCGTGGCATCGAGTTGCACAATACGATTCTCCAGTTCTTTTCTCTGGATCAGATATTCGGTATCAGTCATGGTTAATCGTTATTTTGTAGGTTGTATTTATCTGCAAGGAGTTCCAGTGCTTCCCAGATTACACCCCGCATACATCCGTGGTAGCCGGCCATCTTTAGGCGTTTGTCCAAGATTATGAGGTGTTGCTCGTCGAGGTCGATCGTGACCTTTTTCGCAAAGAGCGTTCTTTTTTTGCGGGAAATACCTTCCGTGGCAATATCGTCTAACGACTTGAAAATGCTGTTTGATTTCATATCGCTCTTTATTTTTCAATACGCGGGCGTATTTCTTGGAAAAATGTCTCCATGTCGCAGGCCCCGTTGGATTTGGGGTCGTAATCGAATATTGAGATATGCTTGAGTTCGGCCTGCTTGAATGCCTCACATTGACGGATACGAGCTTCGCAGGTCTTGATGTCCAGACCATGCTCCTTGAGCATATCCTTCACCGTTTTTACTGCTCTGGTGCGTTCGGACACCATCGTCAGCAGAATTCCCAAAACTTCAATATGTGGATTGGCGCTCTCCTTGATCTCGTCGATGCGGTCTATGATGTTCCGGAGGCCATCGTACGCAAACTGCCCGGATGTAAGCGGAATCAAAACGTAATCTGCCGCCGTCAGTGCATTCGTTACTATCATATCGAGGGCCGGCGGGCAGTCGATTATACAGTAGTCGTATAGTGCTGTAAAGCCACTGGACACGAGTTTGTTTCTCAGAACTGAATGCCAAGCCATTTGGCCGATCAACCTGAAGTTGATTGTGGCGGTTTCCATATCTGAAGAAATTATATGCAGGTTGTCGGAGATTGCATAAGGCTGGGGAATGGTCTTACCGATGAACAGCTGGTAGATGTTTCTTTCGGACTGGGCGTTGAAGAAACGGGACAGGTTGGCTTGGTGATCCGTGTCGAGCAGGAGAACTCGCTTGTCCTCGGATGCGAGGCGGTGCGCCAAGTTGATCGCGGTTGTGGTCTTGCCAACCCCGCCTTTCAGATTTGTGATCGTGATCGTTTTCATAGTAAGCGGTTTTTGAAGGTTATTAAAAAAGATCTTGTTGTACTGCGAGTTTGCTGTATTTCTCCGTTTCGATGATGCGCTCCATGGTGCTGACATAGTATGCCTTTTTGTCGAGGACTTCGTCATTGCCGGCGATGTTGGCTATTAGCAGGTTATGCTTGCGCCAGACGTAATTGTAATTGCGGATATTGACTTTCCGCGTAAGCGCCAGCGCCGTAGCTCTCGTAATGTGCATGGAATCAACCATTGTCGAGAGCATCTTATCCCGGAGTCGGTTATATTCGTCGTAACTGTTTTGTCGGTTGTTTGCCGAATAGATATTGAAGATCAAAAGGTAAGGGTCTTGCTCGCCTTTCTTGAAACATTCAGCCAGACCGAACCAATGATTAGAGTTCCCTCGGAGTGCGTTTTCGGCCTCTTTGAGAATGCGGTTCCGAAAGTCGTAGTAGCGCCGGAATTTATTGCCGACGCATAAGATCTTCCGGAGGGTAGAATAACCTACGACCCATTTGCCTGCATCCGCCGATCTGCAAATCTGCAAATAGATTTTGGTTGTATAGATATTCTTGAATTTTTCGAGGGAGCGCTGAAGCAATCTTGTAAAGCCGAACTGGGGAGTGACCATGCATGCAGCTACCTCGATCGGGAAGAAAAAATGTACCAATTCCCGGCGTTTGTTCTTCTCGTCCCGACTTATGGCTACATACGTGCAGAGCGGCCCCTTGCCATGTAGTGTTTTACGGAACTGATGTGACCATTTGGGGTAATCGACTTGGATAGTAGGCATGGCAATCAAAGCGGCCCGTAATTCTTCGTAATAATGTCGCAATACGCCGAAAGAGGCGAGGGGAAGTACGATCTCCGCCTCGTTTCGTTCTTGGTATACGCTTACGCAGTCCATATTGGCGATTCCCGATGTTTTGTTCTTAATATTACCTTGGATTACCGGTTGGAGTAGTTCCGTGATTTTCAACAATGCCTGCAACTGGATGAATTTATAGTCGTAACGCATGTCGATAAAGAAATTCGGTTGTGTGAGCTTCGGTTGCTTTTTGATGTCGGCAGCCAATGTTTTCAGTTCTTCTTCGTCGAGCGCACAATCGTCGCTGACCACACAATACCCGATGTCTGTCTTTATCTTGTGATTCACGGCTTCGTCAATAGCGGTTATTTATGAGACGCTGCTTTCAGGTTAGAGCACTCCTTCGAGAGCGCATCGTATGTCTCGACCATCTGCATGATTGCCTTTTTGTATGATCGGGAGAAAGTTATTCCCTTGATAAGATTGAGAGTTGCTATCTCCTCTGGGGTGCTGAAGGTTATTGTGACCTTGTTCTGTGTGACGCAAGTTTTAGCAGCCATAACGCAATATTTTTTATTAATCTTTTGGAACCCATCTTCCATCAATATCTTGCTCGTACCTACGCTCGTGGCGTTTCCACTCATAGTAAAGCGTGCCATCTGGGTTGTAGGCTTTGACCCATTCGATATTTCCATACTTGCTTTGAAGGGCGGATAATATCCCGCCGTTCTTAACCTGATTCTTACTGCAATTATTCCAATATCTGACTTTGCAATTTGGGCAATTATAGATGATTTTCTTACCATGGGTTGCGTTGTATTCGCAAGCCGGGCACAGACTTTTATACATGACCTTCACTGTCCTTTCGGCAGTGTCATAGGCTTTGAGTTTGCGATCCCGCTCCTTCATGTAGGCTCGGAACTCTTCGCGTGTCAGTGGTTTATTTCCGGGCATAGTTGAATAATTTTTATAAAGCAAGGGCGCTGAGATAACTTTCTGCAATGCGCCCTTGCTGTCCGAAGTAGACGTTTTGTTTGTTGGCCTTGTCATACATCGCTCGTGAGAACCTGTACTTACGACCAATGCGCGAATTGTGACCATCTACTTCGCTGCCCTCTGTAAGACCGTCACGGCGTTACCTTGAGGGCCAAGAGCTTTTCTCTTTTTTGCGGTCAGAGATTGATTTTGCTCCTGAATATGTATAAATTGAACTGTCTGTATCAAAGATTTGGGTCGCAATTTTTCATCCAGCTCATTTCGACGGTAGAGTATTTTCTCCCCGTTTGACATGGTTGTGCGGGTGTACTTCTGTATGTCGATTTGCTTGAGGTAGTAGTAGAATGTTCTGGGCGATATTCCACAGTATCGCGCAGCCTGTACGCCATTTAGGAATTCGAGCTGCTGGAGTTCCTTCATGGACATTTCGCTTCCGCGTTTGCGTTTACGTCGTTTGATAGTTTCCTGTGCCATGCTATTTTACCCTTACTATCGTGAAAGAATGATCTTCTTTACACGTTTTAGTTGAAAATTTTCTTCCGGGCCATTTTTTGAGAAATCTCTTGATCGCTTGGCGGGCGTTGGCTGCAGTATTGTCAATGTTTTGAAAACTCAGGGAGGCATCAACTTCCAGATTTTTCAGGTATTTTTCCCAGCCAGCTGTGCTTGGTATTTCGCAGAATGATATTTTTTTGCCCATTTCGCTTGGCTTTCAGTGGTTTTTATTATATCTTTACCCAGTTTATTGTGGTACTTGAATGTAGTACGCATGTATCACAATGCAAAGTTGCAAAAGATTTCGCCAAAATGCAAGAAAAAGAGCAAAAGATTTCGCCGATCAAACAAAGAATTTTGCAATTTGCTGATAATCTTAATATTAGCAAACGCGAATTTTATGCGAAAATAGGCGTGTCTCGTGGTACACTGGAATCAAAGACGGGTATTACTGAAGATGTATTGGCGAAATTTATTGCAACATTCCCTGACGTGTCGATTGAATGGTTGATGCAGGGCAAGGGAAGAATGAAAGTTGATAAAGAGGTCGTAGATAATGTTGCAACTGATACTACTGTGGGGATGATTCTTCATCGTGATGAACAGCTGATTCGAGAAAATGAACGGTTAAAAATTCATGTAGAAGAATTGGAGCGAAAATTAGGTCTGAATAACACCCCCCCCCACGCAATAGGCGCGCAATTAGCTGATATGTAGGTGTTTGTGGCGTTTTTTTTAATTGTTGATATTATACTAATTTTTTATTACCGGTTTTGCAAAAAAGTTACATACATTAGCTAACATAAAGCCCGCTAATTGATTAGGTGGTTTAGGCAATTTGCCTTACAAGCAGGAGGTCTGCGGTTCAAATCCGCATGTTCCCACCAATGAAAATCAGACAGTTGCAGGAGTGCGGCTGTCTTTTTTCATGCCCTCGGCGGAGGGGCTTCCCATGAGGTTTGCGTGGAACGGGTAGACTGCACGGTGAACCGACGGCTGAGGTCCGATGGGCATGTGCGTATGTGCAGCGGATTCGTGTTGTCAAAAAAACACCGCGCCAGCGGGACCGGCGCGGCGGGAATATCCTCGTTGTCGGTTAGAATTTGTAGTAGAATCCGAATTTCAGATCGGACGAGGAGAGTTTCAGGCCGAAGGCCTCGCCGCTGCCGCCGTTGAAGTAGTCCTTGCGGTAGCCGAGGAAGCCGACCTGCGTCAGGAAGCTGAAGTGCTCGTTGATCTTCACGCTCAGTCCCGGTGTAATACCGGCCTGAAAGCCCTCGTGGTCGCAGCAGGCGAAGCCTACGCCGCCGTCGAGGAAGAGCGACAGAATCCCCTTGTTATAATATTTGTAACGGGCATAGGGCGACGCCGTGAAGACGTTGGCGCTGCCGCCGTCCTTTACTTTCAGGTACTCGTAACCGAGCGCCACGCCCACCGACCATCTCTTGTTGAAATCGTAGCCCGCTTCGGGAGCGATCGAGAACGAATCGGTTTTGACGCCTTCCGTCTTGTCGTGCCAGTAGCCCAGCTTGCCGCCGATCCACAAACCTTTCTCCTGCGCCGAAGCTTTGTTGGCCGCCGTAAAGCTTGCAGCTGCTGCAAGCAGTACGATAATGATTTTCTTCATCTTTGTTGCGTTTTTAGTTTGACTGAAAAATGGAGCTGTTTTTCTGTTCCGAAAGCAAAGAAACAGCGCGGATTTCTTACGTGCAAATAAATTCAACGAACCGGATGTTTCTAAAAATCAACGCATAGAATTTATAAATTGAACGATCGGCCTATGCCGGCGAAAGTGCGGAAAAGGGGACCGCGGGGTAAAAAATCAGGCTGCAAGGGATCTCTTGCAGCCTGATTCGGAGGATGAGTTGTGTGCGGCTTACCGGTGCGAGCGTTTGGCGACGAAGAGCGCCAGAATGAACGATACGGCCGACGCGGCGATCCAGAAGACGATCGCCGAGTCGAAATTGTAGCTCGTCACGCCGTCCAGCTCCGTTTTGCCGGAGTTGATGAGCCAGCCGCTGACGATGTCCTGCAGGCCGGCGCCGACGTAGCTCGCCATGCCGACGATTCCCAGCGCGGCGCCCGTCGCTTCGCGCGGTACGATGTCGATGGCCATCAGGCCGCCCAGAAAACAGATCAGCACGCCGATCGCCACGCCGAACAGAATCATGCTGAGGATATTGACGATCAGCCCGTCGCCGGAGTAGAGGAACAGGCAGAGCGCGACGGTGTTCAGCACACCGAAGCCGAAGGCCAGCACGTTGCGCCGCCCGTAGAAGAAGGCGTCGGAGAGCCAGCCCGAAAAGACCGTGCCCACGATGCCGCAGAGCGCATTGACCGAAATGACCTGCGTGGCCGCGGCCAGCGTATAGCCTTTGATCTCCTGCAGGAAAAGCACGCCCCAGCCGTTGATCGCATAGCGGCTGATATACATGAACGCGCTGGAGAGCGCCAGCACCCAGACCAGCGGATTGCGGATCACGGAGCGTTGCAGGTCGGAAGTTTTGCCGTGGTCGCGGGGCGTGCCGGGAGTCTCTTCGCCGGTCAACTCCTCGATCGGGGGCAGCCCTTTCGATTCGGGGGTGTCGTGCATCAGCAGTACGATCGTCAGTACGCCGAGCACGCCGGCGACCGACGAGCCTACGAATCCCCATTGCCAGCCGAAGAAGCCGACGACCGCGCCGACGAACAGGAACGACAGGAATTCGCCGAGGTTGTGGCTGGCGCTGAAGAATCCGTAGTAGGTGCCCCGCTTGCTGAGCGGGTACCACCGCGAGAGGGCGATGATGGCCGGGGGCGCGCCCATCGACTGGCTCCAGCCGTTGACGCCCCACATGACGGCGAAGGCGACGAACAGCACCATGTTGCCGACGATGCCGCCTCCGTTGGCCAAGCCGAGGATGCCGACCAGCAGGTTGGCGACCGCCGATACCGCAAGACCCGCGGCCATGAAGCGTTTGATGTTGCTGTGGTCGGAGAGGAATCCGTTGACGAATTTGCCGATGGCGTAGGCGAACAGCAGCGCCGAACCGATGACGCCCAGCTGCGTGGCGTCCAGCGCCCCGCTTTCGAGGATGGGCTTTTTCACCACGTTGAGACTCGTGCGGCAGACGTAATAGAGACTGTAGCCGACGGTGCCGGCGATGAAGCTCTGCCAGCGGAGTTTTTTGTAGAGACGCATCATGGCGTCGTCGTCCTTCGGCAGACGCGGCGCCGGTGCGCTTTTTCTGAAAAATGAGAGTATTGACATAAGCAGGTTGGTTGCGTTATCAGGTTAATCGGAGTCTTACCGCTTCGTGAATTCCAGTTCGACCTGCACGGGGAAGTGGTCCGATGGAGTCCGGGCCCGGAATTTCCGCTCCCCGCCGTCCGGGTTTTCCGAACGGTAGGTGTCGGTCAGGATTCCGTAGCGGAGCACCCGGAAGCCCGGCGTTACGAAGAGGTAGTCGATGCGGCGGAAGGTCTTGATGTCGGGGTCGAACCAGTTTTCGGTGCCTGTTTCGGCATAGCGGATTTCGGCCGTGTCGTAGGTGTCGGACAGGATGCCGGAGTCGCGCAGGATCGCGTAGCTCCGGCTCGTTTCGCCCACGTTGAAGTCGCCCGTGAGGATGACCCGCTCGCCGCGGCACAACTCTTCGATCTTCGCCAGTATCAGGCGGCAGCTCTCGGCCTGAGCCTGTTCGCCGCGGTGGTCGGTGTGGGTCGTGAAGAACCAGAACCGCTGACGGCTCTGTCTGTCATAGAACCGGCCCCATGTGCAGATGCGGACGTATTTGGCGTCCCAGCCCTTGCCGGGCTTCGAGGGGTCTTCAGAGAGCCAGAAATGGCCCGAATCGAGCAGTCGGAAGCGGCCGCGCTTGTAGAAGATCGCGGAGTATTCGCCGCCTGCGGCCCCGTCGTCGCGTCCGACGCCGACGTAATCGTAGCCGGGCAGCGCCGCGAGCATGCCCTGCAGCTGGCTGTGGAAGACCTCCTGCGCCCCGAAGATGTCGAAGTCGTGGAACCGGATCAGCGACGAGATCACCGGGAGACGCCGCTCCCAGCCGTTGCCCTCGGCCGTGTCCTTGGCGTTGAGCTGGCGGATGTTGTAGGTCGCGGCCGAGAAACTCTGCGCCGCGGCGTTGAAGGCCGTCACGCATGCGACGGCCATGCAGATCAGTAATTTGTTCATGTCGCTCGGTTATTTGCGCCGTCCCTGCGCTTCGAGGTAGCGGATCAGCAGTTCGGGCCGGTCGGTCTGGATGATCGAAGCGCCCATGTCCAGCAGGCGGCCGTACACCTCGTCCGGCGATTCTGTGAAGGCCTTGTCGTCGCTCAGACCGCCGCAGAGCGAGTCCCAGAGCGAATTGACCCACAGTTTCGAACCGCCTGCGACGACCTGCCGCATGCAGGCTTCGACTTGGGGCGTATAGTCGTCCCAGCACACTTCGTAAGCCAGCGGGACGACGCCCTTCGAGGCATATTCCTCGAAAAGCTCCCTGCCCTGCGGCTTGAGGATGTCGATGATCGGCATGTACATCATGTTGTGTCCGTATTCCGCGAATTTTGCAGAGACGGTCTCCACCGGACGTTTGCCTTTGATGAGCACCTGATCCGTGACGCCCAGCTCCTCGGTGATGGCGAGCGCGAGGTCGTAATATTCGTAGCCTTGGTCGATATTCACCGCGATGCGGTCCTTGCAGACGGCGAGCGCTTCGCGCAGGGTCGGCATTTTGAGCGAGGTCTTCACGCCGTGGCCGGTTTTCAGCACGCAGCGCCGGATCGAGTCGTAGGTGATGTCGCACACGCGGCCGTTGGTCGTGCGGTCGATCGTCTTGTCGTGGCACAGGACCAGCACGCTGTCCTTGGTGAGCTTGAGGTCCAGCTCCATGATGTCTACCCCCATGCCGATCACCGATTCAATCGCCGGGATGGAGTTTTCGGGCCAGTTGCGCCAGTCTCCGCGGTGCGAGACCACCACGACGTACCGTGACGAGGGGTTGTGGAGTTCCGCGCGGACGAACCGGGCTTTGTCCGTCGTTTCGGCCGCCGGCTGCGAACAGGCGTACAGACCGGCTGTTGCGCAGAGGATGAGTAGGTAACGTTTCATTTCGTTCGGTTTAAAAAGGGAGAACCGGAAAGTTCCGGTTCTCCTGAAGAGTTATTTTTCCAGTACGGGATAGCTCTCCGATGCCGTCCACTTGCGCAGGACGACGTCGGGCTTGCCCGGCAGCGTTGCCGCCGGGGTGTCGTTGAAGAGCGTTGCGCCGGCGTTGAGCGCTGCGGCGAAGTTTGCGCACGACTCGCCGCTCGAAGGTACGGTGACGGCGCCCGACTTCATCTCGTCGAGCGAGAGCAGGGCGAAGGTCGTCTTTTTCCAGACCGTTCCGGCCGCCTTGTCGCTGCCGACGGCGGAGTTCGCCGCAGACTTGGACGGACATGCCGAGTTGCCGTAGATGTTCTGCAGGTTGCCTTTCTTGCTGTAACCCACCACCGATGCGTAGGAGCTGTTGGCTGTGATCTTTTCCACGGTCGAGTAGCAGTTGATGACGAAGCTGTCGTCGCTGACGATGCCGGCGATGCCGCCGACGTCGTTGTGTTTCGCTTCGAGTTGGTCCACCCGGCTGTAGCAGTTGATGACATAGCGGCCCAAGCCGTCGTCGCCTTTGGCGATCTGGCCGACGATGCCGCCCATGTTGGGGTCTTTCGGGGCGTCGGTCTTCATCGTGCCGCCGAGGTTGGCGCAGTTGACCAGCGTACCCTTGTTCTGGCCCGCGATGCCGCCGATGGTCTTGGCTCCGGTGCCGCCCGTGATGTCGCCCTTGAAGGTCGCCCCGTCGATGACGCCGGCGTTTATGCCGACGATGCCGCCCGCGATCTCGAATTCGGTCGAAAGCGCACCTTCGACGGCCAGATCGCGGATCGTGCCCTTGTTGGCGCCGAATACGCCGCAGGATTTGCCCGGAGCGACGATCTTCACATTGAGGAGCTTATGTCCCGCACCATCGAATTCGCCCTCGAAGTAGATCGTGTTGTCGGCCGTGAAGGAGATCGGCGTGAGGTTCTTGTTGTCGAAGTCGATGTCGGCCGTGAGACGGTAGTAGGCCGCCGATGTGTAGACGGCGTCTTCGGCCTGCCGGTTGATCGACGCGGCGACCGTGTTCCAGTCGCTCACGGAGTTGAGCTGCCACGGGTCCGCGGCCGTTCCGGAACCCTCGACCACGTCGGGTGCGGGTTTCTCGTAGTCGGTGTCGAACTGAATCGTCAGGGGGCAGTGGTCCGAAGGGTAGATGTTGCCGTAAACGGTGTTGTCCACCTTGTAGGATTTTAGCTCCACGTCGCCGCGCGAGTAGATGTAGTCGATGCGCGCCGTGGCCTGCGTGAGGTCGGCTGTGATTTTGTGGCCGTTGAAGGTGCCGACGGGACCGCTGATGAAATCCGATTCCACCGTGAGGAACGAGTCGTTCCAATGGGTGCGGAGCGTCTTCGACGAGGCGTCGTCCATGGCGGCGTTCATGTCGCCGACCAGAATCGAGGGGATGCCGTCGGGGTTATACATCTTTTCGCGCTCGATCAGCAGTTTGGCGCCCTCGGCGCGCGCCGTGGCGCCCAGCGGGGCGTGGGTGACCATCATAAAGAACTGCTTGTTATACAGTTTGTCGGTCACCATGGCGCAGGCGGCGATGCGGTGATAGCCCAGCTCGTCCCAGCCGTAGCTCATTTCGTCGGGCGTGGGCGAAATCCAGAAGAAGTGCTTGTCGGTCAGCTCGAAACGTTCGGGGTTGTAGGCGATGCCCAGCGCTTCGCCGCTGACGCCGTCCTGCGAGTCGCGGCCCACGAACCACCATTCGTATTTGCCGCCTTGCTGCCCGACGAGCGTCGGCAGCTCGTTCTGGATCGTTCCGTTGGCCTCTTGGAAGCCGAAGATGTCCCATTTGTTTTTGACGATCGACTGCGCCAGCACCGTGCGGCGGTTGGTCCACAGGTAGTCGCCCGTGCCCTTGCCCGAAATCCAGAGGTTGTAGCTGCCGAGCGTGAGCGTCTGCTCGGTGATGTCGGGTTCGCGGGAGGGCGTGTCGTCCTCGTAGTACTTGTCGTTGAGTACCGTTTTGAAATCGTCGGCGCATCCGGCTGTCAGGGTGCAGAGCGCCGCGAACATCGCGAGAATTATTGTTTTTTTCATGTTCAGGTTCCTTATATTTCCCGGAAGGCGGGGCGGCCCTGCGGACCGCCGTCCCTCCGGAATTCTACATTCGGTTATTTCTGGTAGTTGCTGTGACGTGCGTTCTGTCCGTACTGAGACCACGCCGAAGCTGCGGGCGAGGTGACGCCGGGCAGCGCTACGGAGTAAACCTTGAGCGCACCTGCCGCCGAGTCCTTGCCGAGGAAGTAGGAGTAGCCCCATTCGGAGATCGTCGGCGAGCCGTCCACCGAGTCGGCCAGATGCTCCTTGTAGCGGAGTTCGCCCTCGGCGCTCAGCACGACGTAATCGCCCGTCTTGGTGCAGAGGTGGATCTGGCCGAGATTATCGACGGCCGGGATGCTGTTGCTTGCTGCGTCGAGCGTGTACGACCAGCGGGTCGAACCGTTCGAGGTGTTCAGCGCGTAGACCACCGAGGGGGTGGCCTTGTCGGCGACGATGTAGAGCGTCGTGCCGTCGGCGCTGAGCGATGCGCCCGTCTGCTGGAATCCGTCGGGCAGGTTCACGCTCCATTTCGGGGTCTTCTTCGACGATGCGGTGAGGTTCGTGCAGTCGAAGCTCGCGAGGTTCCAAGTGCCCGATCCTTCGGCGATGCCGGGAAGGTAGACGCAGTTGTCGGCATCGACACAGGGCTGGCAGCGGCCGGCCGAGAGAATCTTGTTGGGAGCGAACGTGTCGGAGGTCGGAACCGGCGACCAGACGAACGATGCGTCGGGAACCATGATGCCGTAGCCGTACTGGGCGGTGTTGGTGAAGATCACCACGCCGTTCTTGAGCGCGATCGTGCCGGAGGTGCCGCCGCCGTTGGCCGGGGTGGCCGTTGCGGTGTTCTTGCCGGTGGCCTTCTCGAATCCGCGGATCGCGCCGTTGGTGCCGCGGCTGCCGACGATGACCATGCTCGGACTGATGCAGGGCGTCGAGAAGGCGATGCGCGCCGCCGGGGCGTAGGCCGTCGTGTTCTTCCAGAGCACCGAACCCGTCGCGCCGTCGAACGCATAGACGAGCGATGCCGACGAGGAGCCGCCGTATCCGTGCGCCACCCAGTAAACCGTGCCGTCGGTGTCCACCGAAGGATAGGAGATTTCGCTCTTGAGGTATACGCCGTCTTTTGCCATGGCGTCGTATTCCCATACCTTGGCGCCGTCGGTGTTGAGCGCGACCATTTTGCCGTCGCCCGATACCGAATAGATATAGCCCATGTCGCTCGCGGCCACGACGCTCGCCGCGCAGAGCGCATCGGCGGAGGCTACCGCAGTGGACCAGAGCAGCGTGAAGGCGTTGACGTCGCCTGCGCGGACGTTGATGGCCTTGGAGGTGCTGTTCGAGCCGCCGCGGTCATCGGTCACGGTCAGCTGGACGTTGAACATGCCCATTTGTTCGAACGTGTAGGTCGCGTTGATGTCCGTCGAGGTCGTGCCGTCGGGGAAGAGCCATTCGCGCGACACGATTTCGCCGTCGGAATCGGTCGATTTGTCCGTAAAGGTCACGGTCGTGCCGATGCTGATCATCTGGGGCGAGTAGCTGAAGTCGGCCGTCGGCAGCACGTTGTCCGCAAGGACGGTGATTGTTCTGGTCGTCGTGGCGCGGTTGCCGTCGGCGCCCCATGCCGTGAGGGTGACCGTGTAGTCGCCCGGACGGTTGTAGACGATCGGGTCGGGAGCGGCCTCCTCGGACCAGTTGCCCTCTCCGGCGAAGCCGAAGTGCCAGAAGTATTCGGAAACGGTCGTCCCTTCCGCCGTGGTCGTATTGGTGAAGGTGACCGGAGTGATGCCCGCGATGATCTCCTCTTCGCCGAACGTGAAGCCGGGAGTGATGACCGAGTTGTAGGCCTTGTCCATCTCGCTGCTGTCCGAACATGCGACCGATGCGGAGAGCAACACGATACTCAGATATGATAGTATTCTTTTCATTGAAATTGATTTTTTGAAATTTTAAGGTTTAGCGTTTCCCTTTGTCTCTCAGGTATTCGTCCATCAGGGCGGGGTAGTCGCACTGGATCATGCGCAGGCCCGCGGCGACGAAGCCGTCCATCGTGACGGTGTTGCCGTTGCGGAAGGCCGCGCCCTCGTCGTCGAGCAGGTTCGAGACCGAAAGCCCTTTGGCATTGAGCGACGAAATCCATGCGCTGTTGACATAGCCCGTCGAGGTCTGGATCATGTAGACGGGGGCGAATGCCGACATGGCGGCCAGCGCCGAGGCGTTGTTGGCGTGCGGGGCGATGATTCCCGGCTGCTCCTGACGGGCCAGCCAAGCGGCTCTGTCGCTGTTGGTTCCGACATAGAACTGCACCCGGTCCAGACAGCCGCAGCGTTTGACGACCTCGTAGACCTTGGCGATGTCCACGTCGTCGCTGCCGCATTTGTCGAGGTTGAACCAGACCTTGCCGCGCAGCTCCGTGAGGACCTCCTCCAGCGTCGGAATCTGTTCGCCGGTCACCTTGCCGTCGGTGGTTTTCAGCCGGAATTTCCGCAGCTCCTCGCGCGTGAAGTTGATGACGTAGCCTTCGTCGCCGGCATAGGAGCTGTAGTCGGTGAACCGCTTGAGGTAGTTGTCGTGCAGACAGATGACCTGCCCGTCCTTGGTGATCTGGACGTCGGTTTCGATGAAGTCCACGCATCCCAGTTCGACGCACTTGCGGAACGCCGCCATAGAGTTGGGGGCCAGATCGTAGCCGTTGTTGAAGTTGCCGCGGTGGGCCATGATCCACATTTTGCCGGTGTCGAAATTCAGGCACGAGCGGCTCAGGGAAGCTCCTTCGACCGTGACGGTCTGCGTCAGGGTCTGCGTCGTGCCGTCCGTGTAGGAGATGGCGGCGCCGGCCCTGTACTGTCCGTCGGCTTCATACCGGTGTTCCACCCGCTGCGTCGGGTCGGTCACGCGCTGCGCCGCGCTGCCGTCGCCGAAATTCCAGACGACGCCCGACACGCCGGGGATGCGGCTGAGCGCGAAGGCGACCTGCTCCATCCGGGCCGGATGGTCGTTGCTGACGACGATCGCGGCCTCCGTATCGGCGACGGCGACCGTGGCCGAGAGTTCGGTCATCGGGCCATGCAGCCGGGTGACGGTCGCCCTGACCGTGTAGGTGCCGGCCGTCCGGTAGGTGTGTTCGGCCGATTCGTCTGCGCCCGAAGTCGCGGTCGCGCCGTCGCCGAACATCCACAGCACGCTGCGGACGTTATCCGGACTGCCTTCGAGCGAGAAGACGACTGCGGCGTCCCTGACCGGAACTGCGGGCGTCCAGACGATGGTCTGAGTCCCGTTTTCCGGTCCGGGGGCCTCCGTGCCGCCGTCGGAGCAGGCAGCGAGCGGCCCGCACGCGATCGCCCAGAGGATCAATATGATTCTGTTTGTGAATCGCATGACGTCGTCGGTTTATTTTACGCCGTAGCCCGGATTCTGGTAAAGTCCCTCGGTGTTGAGGATGCGTTCGTTGTAGGGGATCGGAAGCAGCAGGTCCTTCAGCCCGAAGTTGGGGTTGATCGCGTTGAAATGTTCGATCATCTCCTGCTTGGAGTACATGCGCAGCAGGTCCTGCCAGCGGAGTCCCTCTTGGATGAACTCGTTGCGGCGCTCGTCGTAGATGCCCTGACGCAGGTCGGTGCCCGACCAGTCGCCCAGTCCGGCGCGTTTGCGGACCATGTTCAGGAAACTCTTGGCCGTCGGCTCCGTGCCCTGCCAGTAGTAGGCTTCGGCCAGCATCAGCGCCACGTCGGCGTAACGCATGACGATCCAGTTGTTGCCGCCGTAGCCGTTCGCACCGCACTCCAGATCGGCGTACTTCATGGTGTGGTAGTAGGTCACGCCCGCAACGGTCGTCTCGCGCAGGTAGTTCTTGCGCACGTCCTCCTTGGCGAAGGCGTCGTAGACGCTTTTGGTGGTCATGTTTTGCATCAGGCCCACCTTGTTCGAGGTGATGCCGGTTTTGCTGGGACCGAAGAGGTAGTTCCAAGTGGAGCCGAGGTCGGCGTTGTTCTGGATGTAGTTGATCTGGAAAATGTTCTCGGCGCAGGACTTCTGCGTGGAGAGGTCCCAGATCGCGTTGTAGGGGATGTCGGACAGTTCGCCGAACGACCGCAGGTTCCATGCGGCGGTGAGCTTTTCGATGGCCGAAGTGAGCGACGCCGACTTCTCGGAGGCGAAATCCTCGTCGCAGGCGTATTGCAGTTTGGCCTTGCCGTAGAGCGTCCATGCGGCAGCCTTGCTTGCACGGCCGCACTCCGATGCGGGCTGCATGTCGGCCAGCGGGCTGCCGAGTACGTAGTCGAGGTCGGCGAAGACCGCCTTGTAGACCTCGCTCTTCGGACGGCGGTAGTTGTTGGCCTGCACCTCGTCCTTGGTCTTGAGTTCGGTCAGGATCAGGGGCACGTCGCCCCACTCGGTCACCAGATGGAAATAGGTCAGCGCGCGCAGGAAGCGGATTTCGGCTTCGTAGGTGTTGCGCGCGTCGCCGTTGGAATAGCTCACGTCGTCCAGATGCGCGAGCAGCGTGTTGGCCCGCGAAATGGTCTTGAAGAGCTGCGTGTAGCGGTTGTATACGTAGGAGTTCTCCTCGGTAAGCGTATAGTTGTAGAATTGGTAGGGAATGCCGCTGTTGGCGCCGCTGTCCGTCACGGCCGTGTCATGCGAGCGGACGTCGGTGAAGTAGTGGTTGTTCGTGTAGTAGTAGCTCTGCGTGAGCGACGCATAGACGCCGTTGAGCGAGGTGACGATGTCGGCTTCGGACTTGTAGAAGTTGCCGACCGTCGTGGCGTTGGGGGCGTATTCGTCGAGGAATCCGCAGGACGCCGTCGAGACCGAGGCGGCGAGCAGGATGAACATATGTTTGATCTTCATATTCGTACAAGATTTAGAAAGTTAAGTTTAAACCGACCGAATAGATGCGCGAGAGGGGGTAGCATCCCCAGTCGAAGCCCGGCATCATGTTGCTGCTTTTATACGACACCTCAGGGTTGTAACCGCGGTAGGGGGTAATGGTGAAGAGGTTGTCGCCGCTGACGTAGACGCGGCACGAGGTGATGTGCAGCTTGCTGGTCCAGCGTTTGGGCAGCGTGTAGCCGAGCGTGATGTTCGCGCAGCGGAAGAACGAAGCGTCCTCCACGTAATACGAAGAGAGTTTGAGCGAGGTGTTGGTCGTCGAGATGCGCGACGCGATGGGCACGTTGTTGCGGCCCGGCTGTGCGTCCGAGATGTAGCGGTCGGCGACGATCGAATACTGGTTGCCCGATCCCTCCATGTTGTAGAGGTAGTAGTCTTGGAAGTTGATGACCTCGCCGCCGTACGAATAGGCGAAGCTGGCGCTGAAATCGAGTCCGTTCCACGACAGGCTGGTCGAGAAGCCGCCCGTGAAGTCGGGGTAGGCGTCGCCGATGATCGTCTTGTCGTCGGTGGTGATGACGCCGTCGCCGTTGGCGTCCTTCCAGATGGCATTGCCGTAGGAGAGGTTGTCGAGGGCGTACGAAGCCACGGCCGGACCCTTGAGCTGGTAGCCTTCAGGGAATTTGTTGCCGTTCTTGATGTAGACGTCGCGGTCGAGCAGGGCGTTGGCATAGTCGGCCTTCGACATGATGCCTACGGCCTGATAGCCGTAGAACGAGCCGATGGGCTTGCCCTCTTTGGTGATGTGGGAGCCTACGGAGCGTTCGGTGGTGGAGATGATGTCGTCCAGACCGCCCATGCTGACGACCTTGTTGCGGTTGACCGAAATGTTGGTGCTGAAGTTCCAGTTTACCTTGCCTGTCAAGAGGCGTGCGTCGAGCTGGACGTCGAAACCGCGGTTGCGGATCTTGGCGCCGCTCATGTTGGTCGTCGTCGAGGTCGCGCCTGAGATCGAGGAGATCGGGTATTTGTAGAGGATGTCCGTCGAAATGGAGTTGTACCAGTTGCCGATCACGTTCAGGCGGCCGTTGAAGAAGCCCAGATCTATACCGACGTTAGTCTGGCGGGTGGTTTCCCAGCCCAGCGCGGCGTCGGTGAAGGAGCCTTCGTAAGTCGTCGATACGGGAGTCTGGCCGAAGGCGTAGCTGCCCGACGAGATGCCGGCGAGGCTGGCGTAGTTGCCGATGTCGTTGTTGCCGCTCTTACCCCAGCTGGCGCGCAGACGGATCGAAGCCACGTCCTTGAGCGCATCCTTGAGGAAGGGTTCGTTCGAGAGCGTCCAGCCGGCCGATACCGAGGGGAAGTAACCCCAGCGGCTGTCGATGCCGAAACGCGAGGAACCGTCGGCGCGGAACGAGCCGGTCAGCGTGTAGCGGTCGTCGAACGAGTAGTTGACGCGGGTCAGGAACGACATCATGGCCCATGCGGCCTTGCGGGTGCTGTAGAGCGAAATGTCCGAGGCGTTCGAGCCGTGGCCCGTAACCTCGTGGATGCGGTCGTCGGCGAAGCCCGTGGCTTCGACGCCCAGACGGTCGTAGGTCTTCTTCTGGAGGGTGTAGCCGGCCAGCGCGTCGATGTGGTGGCGGCCGATCTTCTTCTTATAGCTGAGCGTGAACTCGCCCAGACGGTCCACGTCGTAGGTCGAGGTCGTGCGGGCGATGTTCGACGAGCGCAGCTCCTCGCTGTAGGCGGGGGCGGCATCGCGGCCGATGCTCATCGGGCGGTAATAGAAATAGCGGTAGTTGTACCACTGCTGGCCGAGCCGGGCCGAGAGCTTGAGGTCGGGGAGAAACTCGTAAACCAGATTGAGATTGAGGTTGTGGCGCGACATCTTCTCGTTGATGTCCAGCTCGTTGGCGATCGCCAGCGGGTTTTCGGGGAAGTTCATGCCCCAGTCCGTCTTCATGCGGATCATGGCGCTGCGGGCGTAATCGCCGTTTTCCTCGTAGGCCGGCAGGTTGGGCAGGTACATCAGCGCGCTCTGGATCACGCCGTCGTTGATCATGCGGCCCTCGGCCTGTACGACGGTGTTCTTGGCGTCGTACATCGAGTAGCTGATGCTCGCCGTCAGGCGCTTGGTGATCTGGGCGTCGAGGTTGATGCGGGCGTTGATGCGGTTGTGGTTCGACGGTGCGATGATACCGTCCTGATCCATGTAACCGACGCTGGCCATGTACTTGATGGCCTTCGTGCCGCCGATGACCGATACGTTGTGGCGCATGATGCCGGCGTTGGAGAAGAGTTCGTCCTGCCAGTCGGTGTCGTACTGCGGCGTTACGGGGGTGCGGGTCGTGAAGTCGTAGAACATCGGGTGGATGCCCACTTCGGCCAGCGAGAAGCCTTTGGCGGCGCGGATCGTGTTGTCGTCGTAGGGACTCCACGACACGCCGGCGGCCGTGGCGCGCAGGCGGTAGGAGTTGTTGCGGGCGTCGATCAGCAGGTCGCGGAACTGCGTCGAGTTCAGCAGGTCCACCTTGTGGTCGAGCTGCTGGATGCCGTACGAGAAGTCGTAGCTGACTTTGGCGGCTTCGCCGTCCTTGCCGCGCTTGGTGGTGATGAGCACGACGCCCGACGCACCGCGCGAACCGTAGATGGCGGCCGAAGCGGCGTCCTTCAGGATGTCGATGCTTTCGATGTCGTTGGGGTTGATGAATACGTCCTCCGAAGCGGGATAGCCGTCGATGACGTAAAGGGGCGCGCTGCTCGCCGAGAGCGAATTGACGCCGCGCACACGGATGGTTACGCCGTCGCCCGGCGCACCGCTGGTCTGGTGGACTTCGACGCCGGCGACCTTACCGACTAACGACTGGCCCACGGTGGGCGTGGTGGCGGAGAGTTCGCTGGCTTTGACGCTGGCGATCGATCCCGTAAAGTCGCTCTTGCGCATCGGAGTGTAGCCGACGACCAGCACTTCGGAGATCTGCTTGCTGTCCTCGGTCAGCGTGATGTCGAACGACGTCTGGCTGCCGACCTTTATCTGCTGCGTGTTGTAGCCGAGGAAGGAGACGGAGAGCGTCTGGCCCGGCGTGGCCTCGACCGAGAAGTCGCCCTCAAGACCGGTGACGTTGCCCCGGTTGGTCTCCAAGACGATTACGCTGGCGCCGATGACGGGCTCGCCCGAAATCGTTTTGACCGTTCCGGTCACTACCCCCCCCCTTACGGGTTGCGCCGTCTGTACGCGTGCGGCGGCCGGTTTGCGGCTGACGACGATGCGGCTGCCCTCCATGCGGGCGGTCAGGTTCTGGGCGCTGAGCGCGCGGATGACGACGTCTACGACGTTTTCGTCGGCCGCCTTGACGCTCACGCGGCGCGTGAGGTCGATTTCGGAGTTGTTATACGCGAATGTATAACCGCTCTGCGATTCCACGGTTTTGATAAATTCCCGGACCGGGACGTTGTCCAGATCGACGGTGATTTTCTTGTTCTGCGCCGCTGCCGGCAGGGCGGCCAGCAGCATCAGGACAAGCGACACGACAAGTCTCCGCACGGAGGGTGTCCGGTCGGAAAAATTCAGGCGTTCATCTTTTTTCATGACTGAGTTTTAAGTTTTGATTGATAGTTTCTTGAGTTTCTTTGAAAGAAGATCCGGGGAGGTCTCCCGGCGTTCATGTGTTGCGTTCCATGGTCGGTTTTCTTGGTTATTTGTGTATTATTACGTAGTGTTTGTCTATCTGGCGGCAGCGGAGGTGCGTCAGCGTTTCGATGATCTTGAGCGTCTCTTCGAGGGTTTCGGGCCGCAGGGTGAACGAAATGCGTATGGAGGTGTCGATGCGTTCGTCGATCCGGAAGCGGATGTTGTACCAGTGCTCCAGATTGACGGCGATGTCGGCCAGCGTCATGTTGTCGAAGATGATCGAGTTGCCCGTCCAGCTGCAATAGTTGCTGGCCGCGACGTTGCGCACGGCGACCGCGCCCGAACCGGCGTCGTAGGAGCAGCTCTGGTCCGGGGTGAGGACGACCGACTGGTCGGCGCGGTAGCCCGACACCTCGACTTTGCCCGAAAGGAGCGTCACCTCCTCCGTGTTGAACGCCGGCATATGGCTGGCCGTGAAGCGCGTGCCGAGAACCTTGACCCGGAGTTTGCCCATCTCCACCTCGAAGGGGCGCAGCGTGTCGCGTTTCACGTCGAAGAAGGCTTCGCCTTCGAGCCGGACCGCGCGGCTGCCCGAAGCCGTGAAGCGGTCGGAGTAGGCCAGCCGGGAGTCGGCGTTGAGCCATACCACCGAGCCGTCGGGCAGCGTGAAGCGGCCTTTGCTGTTTTCGGCGGTCACCAGCCATGTCGTGGTGTCGGCCGAGAGACGTTTCACGACGAAGAATTCGACGGACATCGCCAGCAGGACGATTGCGGCCGCAGCGGCGGCCGTGCGGCGGGTGATGCTGAACAGCCCCCGTTTCGGGGCGGCCGGAGGCGTCATT
>QWCB01002008.1_pt1 | contig 20030 bp, 11 predicted proteins | sample 1972511 | NCBI WGS metagenome assembly QWCB01 (sample SAMN09866719, study PRJNA288562) | Human gut metagenome isolate term5_stool, whole genome shotgun sequencing... | isolation source: gut | host: Homo sapiens | place: USA: California
CTCTCTTTTTGCGCCTGCCTTTAATGATCTTGGCAAAAAAGTTTGTGTTATTTCACAAAATAGGGTCACTGCAAGAAAGACTTATGAAGATATATCAAGTATTTCCAGTGCAAATTGCTTGCTCTATCCAGAAAAGGATGTCTTCTTTTACGAGAGAGACTCAAAGTCAAAGGAAAACACAAAGAAGAGGCTTGAGGCAATGGCTGAAGTCTCTAGTGGCAGGGCAGATATTGTTGTCACTACCCTAAATGCCCTCACTGCAAAAATTTCCAAGAGAGAATTATTTTCAAGCTACAAGATAAATATTAAGGCTGAATCACAAATTTCTCTTGAAGAATTGAGAGTAAAGCTAATCGAAATGGGCTATGAAAGATTTCCAAGCGTAGAAGGGGTAGGACAATTCTCCATAAGGGGTTCTATCATTGACATTGCCAGCCAAGATGCCAACTATAGAATTGAACTCTTTGATGACGAGGTGGACTCCATTAGGAGCTTTGAAATTGAAAACCAAAGGTCTATTGAAAGGCATGAGGAAATAAATATTTTTCCCATTGAAGATTTGATTTTAAAAAGCCAGGAGAAGAAAAAAATTGCTGAGAGGATCAAAAAGGACCTTGGGAAGACAAAATTAGCTGGCAAGGAAAAAGATAGACTAAAGGAAAAGTTTTTGAGATGCGTTGATAGACTTGAAAACGACGAAAATATTTTGAACAAGGACTTGATCCTTCCCTATGTTGATGAAGGAGAAGTGTCATCCTGGAGAAGTGACAAAGGCTCACGAAAAAACTTTTTACTCCTACAAAGACCTTGTAGATAAGCTAAATGAAGAGAGCCTTATAACTTTTAACGCCCTCTTAAAGCCACCTAAGTCCTTTAAGCCACAGGACATTGTAAATATAAAGGTTAAGAGCGTTACAAATTATATGTCCAAGATAAAACTCTTCAAAGAGGACTTGGACTACTATGAAAAAAATGACTTTAAGGTAATTCTTCTAGGCGCCACAGAAAAAAGAGCCAAGAGACTTTTTGATCACCTAATAGAGCTTGGTTATTCGCCAGAACTTGCCAAGGACTTTGGCAGCTTTAAAGACTATGCCAATTTAGTAGTAACCACAGGCGCCCTAAATGATGGCATAGAGTTTACCGATTCAAAAACAGTTTTTATAAATTATTCTGAAATCTACGGCTCTTTTTCCAAGAAGAAAAAAAATAAGCCTGCTAAGAAAAAATCCTTAAACTTTGAAGATTTGGCTATTGGCGACTTTGTAGTCCACGAGGCACATGGAGTTGGCAAGTATGTGGGAACAACAAGGCTTGCCGTATCTGGCATCCAAAGGGACTACATTGTCATTGAATATGGCGGTGAGGATAAATTATTTCTTCCAATTGAATCTCTTGACTCAATTTATAAGTATGTGCAAGAGGGCAAGAGAGAGCCAAAGGTTAATAAATTAAATTCCCTAGATTGGAAAAAGAAAAAGGCTCACGCTAAAAAATCCATTGACGACATGGCTGATGAGCTGATAAAACTTTATGCCACTCGTGAAAACACCAAGGGCTATGCCTTTAGCGAGGACACTCAGTATCAAAGAGAGTTTGAGGATGCCTTTATCTATGAAGAGACAAGTGGACAGCTGACTTCTTCTGAAGAGATAAAAGAGGACATGGAAAAGCCTGTTCCCATGGATAGACTGCTCTGTGCCGATGTTGGTTATGGCAAGACTGAAGTTGCCCTTCGTGCTGCCTTTAAGGCAATCCTTGATGGCAAACAAGTGGCACTACTTGTTCCAACGACAATCCTTGCCCAGCAACACTACAACACAATTAGGGAGAGGTTTAAAAATTTTCCAGTGGGCATTGGACTTTTGTCCAGATTTAGAAGTAAGAAGGACCAAAAAGCCGACCTTGAAGGCTTAAAAAATGGCAACATCGACATAATCGTGGGCACACACAGACTTCTTTCCAAGGATGTTCACTTTAAAGACTTGGGACTTTTAATAATAGATGAAGAGCAGAGGTTTGGAGTGCGTCACAAGGAAAAACTTAGGATGTTAAAGGAAAATGTAGACACCTTGACCTTAACGGCAACGCCAATACCAAGGACCCTACAAATGTCCATGATTGGCATAAGAGACATGTCTGTAATTGACGAGCCACCTGAGGAGAGATTTCCAGTTGAAACTTATGTCTTGGAGTACAACAATTTAATGGTTCGCGAGGCAATTTTAAAGGAAGCAAATGGTCAGATGAGTGAAAAAGCCTTGGAAGACACCATGATTGACTTTATAGAGGGAAATATTGATGTCTTAGTTTGCTCCACAATAATTGAGACGGGCATGGATGTTCCCAATGCCAATACAATGATTATTACAGACTCAAATCGCCTTGGTCTTTCACAACTTTACCAGCTTAGAGGTAGGATTGGCAGGTCATCAAGAATTGCCTACGCCTACTTCACCTACGACAGGTCAACATCCATATCAGAAGTTGCACAAAAGAGGCTGCAAGCTATAAAGGAATTTACAGAGTTTGGATCTGGTCACAAAATTGCAGAGAGAGACCTTGAAATAAGAGGGTCTGGCTCAATTTTAGGCTCAAGACAGTCAGGTCACATTGAAAAAATTGGCTACGACCTTTACATGAAGTATCTTAAAGATGCAATTATGAAGTTAAAGGGTCTTGAAGTGGAAGAAAAAGTTGACACGACAATTGATCTTAAGCTTGATTCCTTTATACCAAAAGAATATATTGAAGACGACAAGACAAGACTTGAGATTTACAAAAAGATTTCTGTCATCGACACTGAAGAGGCTTACTCAGACTTAGTAGAAGAATTAATCGATAGATTTTCTGACTTTCCTGATGAAGTTTCAAACTTAATGGACATTGCCCTTTTAAAGAACAAGGCTCAAAAGGCAAGTGTAAAATCCATTACAGAGAGAAAGGGCGAGTACAGGATAAAAGTGGAAGGGGAAGTTTCCCTTGAAGCCATTATGGAAATGAACAATGAATTTGAAAATATTTCCTATTCCATGGGTGATGAAAATGAAATTGTCTTAAATAAATTAAAATATCCGCTAGATGAACTTAAAAAACTTGTGACAATTTTGTATTTACACAAAAAGGACACAAAAACATCTAAAAAGTAGTGTATAATAAGGTTATTAATTAAAAATATGAATAAGGAGAGAAATATGAATTTTAAAAAATTTAGCAAATTAGCAGTAGCTATTGCCCTAGCTGGCACATTAGTTGCTTGTAATGGAAAAAAAGATGGCGTAGCAGCAACAGTTGGTGGAGTTGACATTCCAATGGAAGCTTACTACAAATCTTATGCAGCAAGAGTTAACCAACTTACATCAATGTATGGTGAAGATGTTCTTGCAAACAAAGAAGATGGAAAGAAATCTACTGACGAACTTTTAAGAGAACAAGCCATCACTGACTTAACTACTACTGAAGCCTTAAAACAAGATGCAGCAAAGTCAAAAATCGAAGTTAGTGACGACGAAGTTAACAAGAAAATCGACGAAATCAAGGCACAACTTGGTGGCGAAGAAGCTTATAAAAATTTCTTAAAACAAAATGGACTTCCAGAAGATTATGTTTTTGAAAATATGAAAAACCAAATGTTAGTTGGCAAATGGACTCAAGAAAAATCTAAGGAATTAGAGCCAAGTGAAGAAGATGTAAAAAAATATTATGAAGACAACAAGGATAAATACTACAAGGCTAAGGCATCTCACATCTTAGTTGATGATTTAAAGGAAGCTAATGTTCTTAGAAAACAAATCCTAAAGGGAGAAGATTTTGCTAAGATTGCCAAGGAAAATTCAAAGGACACTGGATCTGCACAAAACGGTGGATCTCTTGGCGAATTTACAAATGGTCAAATGGTACAAGCCTTTGATGAACAAATTGCAAAGATGAAGGCTGGAGACATCTCTGAACCTATTCAAACTCAATTTGGTTACCATGTAATCAAGCTTGACGAAAAAAATCCTCGTGAATTTGATGAAGTTAAGGATGAAATAAAGCAAACTCTTCAACAAGAAAAGTTCAAAGAATACATTGAAAAGGTTAAAAAAGATGCAAAGATTAAATCTTATGTTGACACTTCAAAAGAAGTTGAACTTCCAGATGAATTTAAAAACTTTGGTAAAGTAGAAAAAGAAGGAGCTCCAAAGGCTGAAGAAGGAGCTAAGGAAAATGCCAAGGCTCAAAACAAAACTGAAAATGCAGCAAAAGAAAATGCTAAAGCAGAAAACAAAGCAAAATAATAATTGAAAAATTTAAAATTTTAATTTATAATTTAAAACCTGTGCTGAAATTTATTAAAAATTATTTCAGCCAGGTTTTTTCTTTTGAAAATTTAAGAATTTATTAAAAATTATATAAAAATGCCAAAGTTAAAAAATTTATTTATAAATCTGCTATAATAAAGTAAAAGGATTTCAGTAGCGAGGTGAAGTCATGAGCTTTTCATCTGAAGTTAAGGATGAGGTTGCAAAGATAAAAGTTGATAATTATGAAATAATTCTATCTGAACTTGCAGGCATAACTCCCATGTGTGGAGTTTTAAATTTTAAAAACAACAAAATTTCCATGGAATACATCACAGAAAACGCCTCAGTAGCGCGAAGAGTCTTTACTTTTTTGAGAAGGTCCTTTGGATTTGTAGTTGAAGTAAAAAATGCAAAGTCTACTCAACTTAAAAAAAATGTATTTATTATTTATATATCTCAAGATGAGTCTTGCAGGTTGTTACTTGATGAGTTAAAATATATAAAGGGTGCAAGCGTATTTATGATTAATTATGCACCCACTGATCTCATAAAAACTGTGAATGAGAAAAAGGCCTACATCCGCGGTGCCTTTATGGGTTCAGGCTCTATTACAAATCCAGAAAAAGGATATCATTTGGAATTCGTCTCTGAAAACGAATCCAACGCAAACTTTTTGATGGCTGTAATTAATGATTTTGGATTTAATTCTAAAATAATTATGAGAAAGGAAAAGTACATAGTCTACATTAAGGACTCAGAACAAATTTCAGACTTTCTATCTCTCATTGGCGCTTATAATTCTGTTTTGAAGTACGAAAACATAAGAGTTATAAAGGATATGAGAAATAATGTCAACAGAATTGTAAATTGTGAGACTGCAAACTTAAATAAAACTGTGAAGTCCTCCTATGACCAAGTGGAAGACATTAAGATAATAGATAGAGAGATTGGTTTAGATAATTTAGATGAGGATCTTAGAGCTGTCGCAATTTTAAGACTCAATAACAGGTCTATGAGCTTAAATGACATTGCAAATTCCCTAGATCCCAAAATTTCAAAGTCCACTGTTAATTATAGATTTAAAAAAATTAGGAAAATTGCTAACAAGTTGAGGGGTGTATGAAATGACAAGCAAAAAAGTTGTACTTAATAATAATGATGGGCTCCACGCCAGGGCTGCTGCACTTTTTGTTAGAGAGGCAAATAAGTTTGCATCTGACATAAATTTAGAGGCACATGGCGATAAGGTTAATGGAAAGAGTATTATTGGCATCATGTCTCTAGGTGCTTTTTCTGGCGAAGAGATTGTCATTGAAGCTGAAGGCGCTGATGAAGAAGAAGCTGTTGAAAAACTAGCTCACATTGTTGAAAAAGAATTTATAAATCTTTAATAAATATTTTACTTTTTAGAGTTTTGCTTTGTCGAAACTCTTTTTTCATGTCCTTTTATTTGTTTCCTGCCTTTGATAAAATATAGGAAGGATTAACTATGCCTTATTTTAAAAATTTGCCAATTAAACTTAAGGCATTGAGAATTAAAAATTAAGGACGACTTTTTAAGAATAGATTAAAGGATGATTCTATGAATAAATTTGTGCATTTGCACCTCCACAGCGAGTATTCCCTATTAGATGGGTCAACTAGAATAAATCTCTTGCCAAAGCGAGTTAAAGAGCTTGGCATGGATGCTGTGGCTTTAACTGATCACGGCAACATGTATGGCGCCATTGCCTTTTATAAGGCCTGCAAGGATGAGGGAATTAAACCAATTTTGGGTTGCGAAGTTTATGTTTCTGAAAAGGACATGACTATAAAGGACAAGACCAACAAGAGGTTCCACCTAATTCTCTTGGCAGAGAACAATGAGGGTTTCAAAAATATTATGAAAATAGTCTCTATAGCTTTTGTTGATGGATATTATTACAAGCCTAGAGTTGACAAGGAAGTTTTGAAAAAATATGCCAAGGGCATAATTGCCACATCAGCTTGCCTTGGTGGCGAAGTGCAAAGATTTATCTTAGATAGGGACCTAGAGGCTGCAAGAGCTGCTGCCCTTGAATACAGAGAAATTTTTGGCGAAAATAATTTTTTCTTGGAGCTTCAAGACCATGGCATGCCAGACCAGGCTCGAGTAAATCGTGAGCTTGTAAAATTATCAGAGGACTTAAATATTCCACTTACAGCATCAAATGATGTTCATTACTTAAATAAGGATGATGCCAAGAGTCACGATGTCCTCTTGTGCATTCAAACGGGAAAGACAATTAAGGAAGAAAATAGGATGAAGTTCCCATCAGATGAATTTTATTTGAAATCACCTGACGAAATGGCGGCACTTTTCCCAGACAACAAAGATGCCCTTGAAAACACAGTAAAAATTGCTGAGAGATGTAATATTGAAATAAAATTTCACGAGCAACATTTGCCTGAGTTTACTGTGCCAGAGGGCTACACCCACCAAGGCTATTTAAAAAAACTTGCCACTGATGGGATGTATGCTCGCTACGAAAATGTTACTGATGAGATAAAAGAAAGATTTGATTTTGAATTTAATACCATAAAAAATATGGGCTTCGTGGATTACTTTTTAATAGTCTGGGACTTTATCAGGTACGCTAGAAAACACGAAATTCAAGTTGGACCGGGAAGAGGTTCTGCGGCAGGCAGTCTAATTTCTTTTTGCCTGGGCATAACAGATGTTGACCCCCTAAAGTTTGACCTCCTCTTCGAAAGATTTTTAAATCCAGAGAGAGTTTCCATGCCCGATATTGACATCGACTTTTGCTATGAAAGGCGTGAAGAAGTTATTGAGTATGTCAACAGAAAGTACGGCGACTCCCATGTTGCCCAAATCGTAACCTTTGGTACCATGGCGGCAAGAAATGCCCTAAGAGATGTAGGGCGTGCTCTTGATATGTCCTATGCCAAGGTGGACTACATTGCCAAGCAAGTTCCACAGGCAATCAACATGACTATAGAAAAGGCTCTGGAAATTTCTGAAAGCTTTAAGGGAATTTATGACTCCGAAGAGGACTCAAGATTCTTAATTGACATGGCACTAAAGCTTGAGGGACTGCCAAGGCACACATCAACTCATGCAGCTGGTGTTGTCATTTCAAAGGACGAGCTGACAGAGTATGTGCCCCTAACTCGTAATGACAAGATAATTGCAACTCAGTTTAATATGATTGAACTTGAAGAGCTTGGTCTTTTAAAGATGGACTTCTTGGGACTTAGGACACTAACTGTCATTCGAGATGCCATTAATTTAATAAGAGAAAAGGAAGGTAAGACTATTTCCTTTGAAAAGTTTGACTACAATGACCCCGATGTCTTAAAGATGTTTGCAAGGTCAGAAACTCTTGGCGTCTTTCAATTTGAATCCTCTGGCATGAGGGCCTTCTTAAAGGAATTAAAGCCAGACGAATTTTCTGATTTAGTTGCAGCCAATGCCCTCTTTAGACCGGGACCAATGAAGCAAATTCCAAAATTTGTGTCATCAAAGCACGACAAGAGCAAAATTTCTTACCTTCACCCAAAACTTGAGCCAATCCTAAAATCCACTTACGGCTGTATTGTCTACCAAGAACAGGTAATGCAAATAGTTCAACAAATTGGTGGCTACTCTCTTGGCAGAGCCGACATAGTAAGGCGTGCCATCTCCAAGAAAAAGATGAAGGTCATGGAAGAGGAAAGGCAAAACTTTATCTACGGCAACCCAGCTGAAGGAGTTTGTGGTGCCATTGCAAATGGAGTTGACGAAAAGGCTGCCAACGAAATTTATGATTTGATTATAGACTTCGCCGACTACGCCTTTAACAAGTCTCACTCCGTTGCCTATTCAGTAGTTGCCTACAGGACTGCTTGGCTAAAATATTATTATCCAAGAGAATTTATGGCGGCGCAAATTTCCACTTACACCAATGACATCAAGCAAGTAAGTCTCTACATCGAAGAGATAAAGAGGCTGGGCATAGAAATTTTGCCACCGAATATAAATTATTCCTTTAAAAACTTTACTGTTGAAGATAATAAAATTCGCTTTGGACTTAAGGCAGTTAAAAATGTTGGCGACAACTTAATTGATTTAATTGTCAAGGGTCGCGAAAAGGGTGTCTATAAATCCCTAAAGGACTTTGTGGACAGGATCAACGCCATAGACAAGTCTGTCCTCAATAAGAGGGCAGTTGAGTCCCTAATAAGGTGTGGAGCCATGGACGACTTCGAGGGCAACAGGGCTCAGTACCTTGCCATTTATGAGTCAGTCCTTTCATCTTCATCTAATACTGCAAAGAGCAATGTCTTGGGACAATTTTCTCTCTTTGAAGAGGCAGCCTTCCACGAAGATCTGCCTGTCCTAAAAGACTTTAGGCAAAAGGACAAGCTTGACATGGAAAAGGAAGTCATTGGCATGTACATCTCTGGCCATCCCCTTGACCCTTATAGAGAAATAATTGAGAAGTCCACAAATATTAACACCAACCAAATTTTTGAAAAGTATAGAGAAAATCTCTTGAAAAATAGCAAGGTGAAGGTGGGCGGAATTTTAAAGTCCAAAAAAACCATGATTACAAAAAACAACAAGATGATGGCTTTTGCAGCCCTAGAAGATCTCTTTGGGACAATAGAACTTGTAATCTTTCCCAATGTATTTTCAAGATACAAGGACTTAATTGAAGATGAAAATGTGGTCTTCGTCGAAGGACACTTCCAAGAGTCAGAAGTTGAGGAGCCAAAAATTTTAGTGGACGCCCTAGCGAGGATTAAGATGCCCACTAAAAATAAGTTATACATCTCCATTGACTCCATGAAAAATGAAAGGCTGGGGGAAATGAAAAATATCTTAAGAGAATATGAAGGCTCCACTCCCGTAGTATTTTTCGAAGAAGAGACGAGAAAAGCCTATGGAACGGAATCAAACTTGTGGATTGATGCCAATGCCTTTGATGAGATTCAAGATAAATTGGCAGTTATTACTAAAAGTAGAGAAAAAATTATTTTAAAGTAGGTGCGTATGAGAATTGCAATTTTAACAAGTGGCGGCGATGCTCCAGGCATGAATGCCGCAATAAGAGCAGTGACTAGAACTTGCATATACGAGGGAATTGAAGTTTTTGGCGTAAGTGGAGGCTACGAAGGCTTAATTGATGCCAAGTTTGAAAAATTAATTCAGTCTTCTGTTGCCGACATCATTCAAAGAGGTGGAACAATTTTGTCCACTTCAAGGTCGGAAAGATTTATGACAGAAGAGGGACTGGAGAAGGCAATTTCTTCCCTAAAAATTTTTGGAATTGATGCCCTAATTGTCCTTGGAGGCGACGGAAGCCTTCGCGGGGCAAAAATGTTAAGGGACCGCGGCATAAATGTCATTGGCATTCCCTGCTCCATTGACAACGACCTTGCCTACACAGACTTTACTATTGGCTTTATGACGGCAGTGGAAACTGTAACTGAAGCAGTGAGCCACATTAGGGACACAACAGAGGCACATTGTCGTGCCAATGTGGTTGAGGTAATGGGCAGAGACTGCGGCGACATCGCCCTTTACTCAGGAGTTTCCTCTGGAGCAGAGTCTATTATCGTTCCTGAAATCCCCATGGACATAAATGAAATTGCAGAGAAGGCAATTATGGGCAAGAACAGGGGCAAAAAACATCACATAATTTTAATGGCTGAAGGCTGTGGCTCTGCCTTTAACTTTGCAGAAGAGTTTCAAAGACTTACAGGCATCGACACTAGAGTAACTGTCCTTGGCTACATCCAAAGGGGAGGAGCACCAAGCATCTTTGACAGAATTTTGGCATCAGAGCTTGGCTACTTGGCAGTAAAGGAAGCTAAGGCAGAAAAGTCTCTTGCCCTTGGCTTTAAAGATGGCAAGGCAATATCCAGGGACTTTGACGAAATTTTTGAAGTTAAAAAAGTTTTTAGAAAAGATCTTTTAGACATACTAAAAACTGTTTCAATATGAGGTGATTTATGAAAAAGACAAAAATTGTTGCAACAATTGGACCTGCCAGTGAAAGTGAAGAAGTTTTAAGAAAATTATTTACAGAGGGCGTCAATGTTGCAAGACTAAATTTTTCTCACGGAAGCCACCAAGAGCATAAGATAAAAATTGACAGAATAAAAAAATTAAGGAGGGACTTGGACCTTCCCATTGGCATAATGCTTGACACCAAGGGACCAGAAATTAGGCTGGGAGATGTTCATGGCGAAGTTCTTCTTCAAAGTGGCGAAGAATTTATTTTAACTAACAGGGATTTAGTGGGCGACGAAAAAATTGCCAGCATCTCCTACAAGGACCTCTACAAGGATGTGAGAGTGGGCGGCAAAATTTTAATCGACGACGGGCTTGTGGAGCTAGTGGTAAAAGAAATTCGCGGAGAGGAAATTATAACAGAAGTGGAAAATTCTGGAGCCATTTCATCTCACAAGGGAGTTAATGTGCCTGGAGCCAACTTAAATCTTCCTGCCCTTACAGAAAGAGACATTGAAGATATAAAATTTGGCGTCAAAGAAGACATAGACTTCATCGCCGCTTCCTTTGTAAGGTCAAGAGAAGATGTCCTTGCCATAAGAAAGGTCTTGGAAGAAGAGAGGGACTACACCACAAAAATTATTTCCAAGATTGAATCCCAAAGGGCAGTGGAAGAAATTGACGAGATAATAGAAGTTTCTGACGGAATAATGGTTGCAAGAGGTGACCTTGGCGTTGAAATCGAGACAGAAGCTGTTCCCATAGTGCAAAAGGAAATTATAAAAAAATGTAACATTGTTGGCAAGACTGTCATCACTGCTACCCAAATGCTGGACTCCATGATTAGAAATCCAAGGCCAACTCGTGCAGAGACAAATGATGTTGCCAATGCAGTTCTCGATGGTACAAGTGCTGTCATGCTATCTGGCGAAACTGCCAGCGGTAAATACCCCCTTGAGTCAGTTGTCACAATGAGAAAAATTTTGGAGTACACAGAAAATACTATTGACCACGAGGAGATTTTGGAAAATAGAATTAGAGATGTGGAAAAATCTATGACTAACTCCATAGGAAGATCTGCCTGCGTAATTGCAAGAGACCTTGGGGCAGAGGCTATAATCACAGCCACAACTTCAGGCAACACTTCAAGAGCCATTGCAAAATTTAGACCAGAGACTCCAATAATTGCATCAACGCCCTTTGAAAAAATTAAAAATCAACTAAGCCTTGTCTGGGGCATCTCTCCTGTAAAAGTTTTAAACTTCAAGGACACAGACAACTTAATTGACGCATCAATGGAAATTGCAGTGTCAAAGGGATTTATAAAGTCTGGCGACTTAGTTGTCTTAACAGCAGGAGTGCCTGCTGGCATTGCCGGTTCAACTAACCTACTTAAAATCGAAAGTGTTTCAGAAATTTTAGGCAGAGGAACTCCAATAGGCAAGAAGAAAAAGAAGGCGAGAGCCATAGTTGCAAATAGGGTTGAGGACTTGGAAGATGGCTTTAAGACCAAGGACATCATAGTCTGCCAGGGAACTGACGGCAGGATGATTCCTTACATGGAAAAATCTTCTGGCTTTATAACAGAAGAGGCAGGCTTCACATCTAATGGAGCAGTGGCGGCAATTTCTCTCGGCAAAACTGCCATAGTTGGAGTAAAAGATATTACAGAAAAAATAAAAACTGGCGACATCATAACTATTGACCCAGTAGATGGAACTGTTAGAAGATAAATTTTAAAAAATTCCAATAAAAAAAGACCTAAGTGATTATTAAAAATTATCACTAAATAGGTCTTTTATTTTTGTGTAATTAATTCTCTTAAAACTTTCTTCTCTGCCCTTTAAGTTTGAGTTAAAACTTTCAAATTTTACCTTAAACTTTTTTGATTCCGACATCAATTTTAAATTGGACAAACGCTCTGACTCGTTGAGATAATTAAAATAGTTGTCGCTTCTAACTTTTAGGGCCAAGTAAATTTTATCCAAGCTCTTAGAAAGTCCAAGAAGGTGATTTAAAGTTAAAATAAGGTCCATGGCGAAGAAGGCAGTAAATACTATGTCTAGTGAGTCAATAACTCTGTCTTCAGCAGCTGATAAAAATAAGAGCATGACTGGAGTAAAATGCTTGACTATAATAATATTTGCCATGCCAAAAACTATAAGGCCATATAGGCAGACTCTGCTTTTAATTTGGAAGGGATAGGCGCTGTAGTCCCACCACCTTTGGTGAAAAATTCTCTCCAAAAAATATCCTATGATGTACTCAATGGTGCAGGATAAAAGTGCAGAGTAAATAAAAATGTAAAGGCTTGACTCAAAATTTTTAAGCAGCAAGTAAGATATGCTTGCTCCAATGCCATAGATGGGGCAGGCTGGTCCAATTAAAAATCCTCTGTTATAAAATCTATCTAGCTCAATAGTGGAGCAGGGGAAGCTCTCCCAGCACCAGCCTATAAAGGAGTAGATAAAAAATATTAGATATAGTTCTGAAATTTTCATAAATTTTCTAAACCCACTTTCACAAATCTTGACGAAACAGTTTCCACAGCAGAAACATATTTGTCGGCAAAAGTTACAATCCAAGATTCCAAATACCTTGGCGGAAGAATAGTTAGGGGGAACATGTGCTTTGTTATAATATCTCTCTCAAGGCGATTTAAGTTTATTTCGCCCTTAGCATTTTTATAAGCCTTCATGGGATGAGTAAAGCCATGAATCCACCTTTCCCTCTTGCCATCGTGCCAGTCGTAGAGGAAGTAGTCGTGAAGAAGGGCGCCCCTTATCATGGAGTCCATGTCCACTTTTAAATTATATTTTTCTGCAATCTCAATGGATTTTTTTGCAACAGAAATAACATGAGTGTAGACAGAAGTGTTGCCATGTTGTATGAAATTTTTTGTTTCATCAAATCGCGTGTTCTCACTTAAGAAGGCGATGATCTCTTCAAGTTTTTCTTTGTTATTCATAAATCCTCCTAAGTCTTATTCTAATTTATAAAAGTAAAAATTTTTCAAAGTTTTTGTTAAATTTTTAAAACATTTAAAATTTTTTGAGTTTTTTATATTTTTTGCAAAAAAAATAAAAGTCATATCTCTATGACTTTTATATATTACTAAAATTTTGTTTCGATGTAAATTCTCTTTTCGCCTTCTGTCAAAATATCTGTGACTTCTAAGAGCTTTGCGCTTTCCTTGTCAACAGTTAATAAAGAACTTGCCTTTTCAAAATTAGAAGGATTTAAAGAATATCTCTCTGCAATTTTTTTGATTTCATCTGGGTTTTTAATTGTAAATTCGTAAGTGACCTTGTCCTTTCTCTTTAGGATTGTTGGATTAGTCTTTACCATATTTAAAAATTCAGACAAGTTTTCTCTTGTAAGTGATTTTTTAATATCATCAACTGAAAGATTTTCATCTAAAGGCTTTTTAGTTTTAAGGTCTTCAAGCTTGATGTTTATCTTTTCACTGGCAAGCTCCCAAGGATTTTCGCCTAGGGCTTTTATAATGTGGCTGTACTTTTCATTAGTAGAAATAATTTTTTGTGTTTGTGATTTTTCCACTGGCTTATCAATTTTTTCTTTAGCCTCAGGCTTTGCTTCAATCTTTTCTACTTTTGATTCAACCTTTTCAACCTTTGGCTCAAGCTTTTTCACAGGCTCATTAACTTTTGCCTTAGCCTCTTCTATTTTTGGTTCGATTTTTTCTACTGTCTTTTCAACTTTTTCAGCCTTAGCTTGAGTTTTTTCTGGAGACTTTTCAGTTTTAACTTCAGCTTTTTCCGATGGTTTTACAGTTTCTTTTTTAGCTTCAGGCTTTGCTTCAAGCTTTTCAACCTTTGGCTCAACCTTTTTCACAGGCTCATTAACTTTTGCCTTAGCTTCTTCTATTTTTGGCTCAACCTTTTCTACTGGCTTCTCAATCTTTTCAGCCTTAGCTTGAGTTATTTCTGGAGCCTTTTCAGCCGTCACTTCAGATTTTTCAACTGGCTTTACACTTTCTTTTTTAACTTCAGTCTTTGCTTGGACTTTATCAACCTTAGGCTCAACCTTTTTCACAGGCTCATTAACTTTTGCCTTAGCTTCTTCTATTTTTGGTTCAACCTTTTCTACTGGCTTTTCAATCTTTTCAGCCTTAGCTTCAGTTTTTTCTGGAGCCTTTTCAGTCTTGGCTTCAGATTTTTCAACTGGCTTTGCAGTTTCTTTTTTAACTTCAGCCTTTGCTTGGACTTTATCAACCTTAGGTTCAACCTTTTTCACAGGTTCATTAACTTTTGCCTTAGCTTCTTCTTTTTTTGGCTCAACTTTTTCAGCCTTAGCTTCAACTTTTTTATCATCAATTTTTGCAGCAGGATCTTTCTTTTCTTCTTCAGCTTCTAGCTTTCTCTTTTCTCTTCTCTTTTTGCCACGATCCTTTTTCCTAGAACCATCGTATTTTTGTTCTTCTCTTACTTCAAAAGATTTTTCAGAATCTTCAAGGTTTTTAAGATCTTCTGCCTTATGTAGCTTTTCATCAGCTGGCTTTTCTCTACTTTCCATAGATTTTTCGATAGCAGGAGTATTTTTGCCTTGATTCTTTTTCCAAATGATAAAGCAAAGAATTACAATAATGGCAACAACTATTACACCGCCCATAATAAACACCTCCAATTAAGTTATATTATACCACTTATATACAAAATAACCACTTTAATTAGATAAAAAATTAATTTAATTTAAAAATAAAGACAGAAAAATTTTTCTATTGAAAATCAATGACACTTTAACCCTGTAAACGAAAAAAATATTGAGGCAAGCTATTGTTATAAATATTAGAAGGTGGTAAAATGAAGCTAGTAGAATAGCCACTTGTGTACCATTTGAGTACATTAAGTTACTTTTGTTTTTAGGATTTTTTATAATAATTATTATAGGAAATTTATAATAACATTATGAAAATCATTAGTAAATTTTGCAAAAACAAAAATATGATGAAAATTAAAAATTTTCTTAATAATTATATTGTAAAAAATTTCTAAAAATAAAATTTTTCGGCATATAATATTTGCTAAATATAAAATGAGCAAATATTAAAAATTAAAAATAGGAGGAAGTATATGAGACGAGGACTGTGCAAAAGAATAATTGCATGGGTTTTGCTAATTGTCATGCTTATAGGCGAAATGCCCTATGGCGTTATGGCAAGAAGTGAGACTGATTTGAAAGAATTTCTAACAGAAGTTGTCTTGACAGACGACAAGGGAAAACAAATTCCTGAAGAAGATGGCAAGTTAAAAATTGAAAAGGGAGACACCTACAAACTCTCCATGACCTTTTCGGAAACACAAGGTCATCAATTTCCAGACGAAGGAGACATGACTTACACTATCCCTGAGGGCCTAGAAATGGTGGGGGGGGGGCACAAAGACCTTTGACATCAGAGTTACCTACTCTGATGCAGGCGGAACACTTCAAACAGTTACAGTTAAAGACAATACATACGAGATTAAAGATGGAGTTTTAACTGTAAAATTTAATGCACAAGACCCAAATTATGACAAACTAAAGGGTTCAGATAATGTTACATTTACAATAAATAACGATTTTAAGGTGACAGAAAAGATAACAGAAATTGCCTTTAGCGATGAGATTAAGAAGGAAACTTTTGTTGTAGATGAAAGACCTGATGGTCCAAAGCCTCCAGATCCTCCGACACCGCCGGAAGATAAGAAACCTAGATTTGATATCCGTTTTAATTCCAAGTATGGACCAGAACAAAAAAAGGCAGGCAAAGTAAAATACACCCTAGAAATATCCGTAAAAGATAAAACAACTGATTTGACCAATGTCACTATCGATGACCTTCAATTAGGCGATATTTTGAATCTCGATCGAGATTCTTTTGAAGTCAAGGGTCAGCTTGGCGGAACTCCTGCACAACATAAGATTACATTTAAAGAAGAGAACGGACTGACAAATGGCTTCACCATTACTTTTCCTACCATTAAAAGGAATGAAACGACGGACCTTCTTGTTGAATTTACAGCAACTGTCGATTACGACAAAATCCACGGCAAAGAAGCCGGAAAAGATGAAACTCGGAACGACATAAGCGTCACATGTGTTGAAGCGGAAAAAAAGGCGGAAAATTGGACCTTTACTACCATCCCTTATTTTGATTTGGACCTCATCATTCCTATGGATGAAGTTGAGGAGAGACATTCTTCTACTGTCATCTGGCGTGATTATGGCGATGGCACGACATGCCCTAATGTTTGGCCTTTTGTTCCCTTACGCATAAAACTCAATGAATATTTCCACAGAGATATGGGCAATGCCAAAATAATGGGTAAAATGCCATTAAACAGCGAAAGCGTCCTAGGATTTGATGCAGATAAGAATGGACAAAAACTTCCCCTTAAAATTTGGGGTCTTAATATCGTAGGCAAGAATAAGGACGGGAAGATTGTAAAAAATTACAATGTGCCTTTGGAAAAGATTCAAAAAGAGTATACTGGCACTTATTATTGGATTTATACTTTGCCTCAAGATGCCGGCAATTTATATTATGAAATAGATTTTGAACTTTACTCTACATCTTTATTTTGGTACAAGAACAGCATATTTACAGGAGAACTTATCTATGTAAATAGAAAAAATGCTGACGACAGTGTGGATGGCGGGAATGATGCGTACAAGGAGATTATTTACAACTATACATCTGAATCACAAGATGACTTAGCTGTTGAAGTCTCTAATCCGACCATGGACTGGACACGCTGGCGACTCCAATGGGAAAGCATTGTAACAGTGCCTTCTTGCTATGAAGCAAATAGATCTACATTAAGTTTTTATCCAACACACAATCTGTATTATCGCGCCGAGGGGTCAAAATTGGACAGCATATATAAAGACAGCATCAAAGTCTATGAAGAGGTAGAGGGAGCCCCGAACACATGGAAGGAAATCGACCCAAGCAAAGAAAAATTTGAGTTCTCCGGTAGTAGCTCTAAACAAGAAATAAAATTTTCCCACAGTATAGACGGCGAGAAGTGGAATAGGGGATTCTATCCGAAAGCTGGTAAGCACCGCTATAAAATTACCTTTGAGACGGACTTCAACGATTATCTGGGACATAATTTCATAAATTATTTTAATTATGAAGATCATGGTGCAACTGTCTCTTTCCAACATGGTAATATCACGGCAACAGATTCATACGATGAGAAAGATCCGGAAAATGGTAATTATTTCCGCTACTATCCTGAAAGACTGGTGATAGAAAAAGGGGGCGATGGATGGACCGGAGTTGATGGATTCACCATGTGTGGCGGCCAAGTCTATATTCAAAACTTCCCTACAGATAAATCGAGAGATATTGCTATCAGCTTAGATAAAGATGTCTTTGAACTGGGAAAAGATCAAGACGGAAAGATTCAAATGAATCTAATCGGAGGGGCCCACATCGGAAGTGGCGTCTATAGTACGGAAAGTGTCCCTGTGACTGTTAGGGAGACAGAGGAAGGCTATGTGGCGCATATTGAAACATGGCCGACAACTTGGAGAGGAAATCCACCGGATGGAGCAGAGCCTAGATATTACTTTTTGGGATTCCAATATAAGGTCAAAAAAGATCCCCAAGATGAGACGAAATTTGTGCCAGAATTTTATAAGAGGGCTTTAGAAGATCCGGAAGGCAAGGTTTATTTAAAATCAACGGCAAGGACGGTAAGTGAAAAATGGAAACTTGATCCCAAAGAAAGTCGCAGTGAATGGATTGTATCCAATGAATTTACAGCGGATCGATCCTACAAGGCACAAGCAAAAACTGTAAGCACTCAAAAGGATGCTAATGGCAACACTATCGCCAATTACAAGTTGATAGTTAACCAAAGTGGAACGGACTATCTCCCAGAAGATGACTTTTTGATCTTGGAAGATACTATGTCTTCTAATATGTCTCTTGTCTATGGAAGTTTAAAATTCCATAACATAAAGACAGACCAAGATGACAATTTGAAGTGGACTTATGATTCCAATACAAAAGTATTAAAGGCAAATATACCAGATGGAGTTCCTTATAAAGTAACTTATACTTGTCTTGTAACAGGAACAGGAAGGCAAACCTTGAGCAATACGGCGACAATTTCCGGTCAGGGCAAAGTTACAAGTACAACAACTCAGACTGTTTCATCTGATACTACAGGCAGTGCAACAATTCCATTTATTACAATTCAAAAAGTCGATAAGGACGCTTATCAAATTCCACTTAAAGGTGCAGAATTTAAACTTTATGAAAAAGTTGGAAATGCTTGGGAGCCTGTTCAAAAAGATGGTGCAGATGTAGCAAACTATAAAACAGATGACAGTGGTAAGGCTATTATAGTTGCCGAACAAGATAAAGACGGCTGGGCACTGCAATATGACAAGGAATATGCTGTAAAAGAAGTCAAAGCTCCAGAGGGTTATTATATAAATAAGGACTATCATCCATTTACTTTGAAAAAAGAACCAACAGAGGGAAGTAATTTTTATACTTTAGGTCAAATTAAAATTATTGAAGATGAAATGATCACTTGTCCTTACGATTTAAGTGCGACAAAAATTTTGAAGGATACTAATGGCAAGCTTACAACTTTAAGTGATGGCAGCTTTAGTTTCCAATTGGACATTGCCAAAACGGATGATGCCAATGTCAATCTTACTGCTTTGAAATTTGAACCTTTAGATATTTTGAGGAATAAGGCAGACGGAAGTATCACAAGTTCTTTGAAACTTCGTGGAGTAGGAACTCATGTCCTAAAGCTTAGAGAGATTATTCCTGAAAAAGTCGAAGAAGGAGATAAGTACGACAAGACTGTTTACTATCTTGTAGTAAAAGTCGTAAAGGACACAAGCGTCAAGGAAGGCTTAAAAGTTGAATCTGCCAAGATGTACAAGGGCGATTTAAACACTTCAGTTGATAAATTTGAATTTACCAATATCATCGGAAAGATTCGCTCCATAGATGTTGAAAAAATTTGGAAAAACCTTCCAGATGATGCCAATAAGCCAGAAGTTACTGTTAAGCTTTTGAAGGACGGAGTAGAAACAAATCAAGTCCTTAAATTGAATAATCAAAGTTGGACAGGAACCTTTAGTAACCTCCCTCGCTTTAAAGATGACGGCACAGAAATTGCCTACAGCGTGAAGGAAGTTGGCGAAGATAAGGGCTTAATTAAAATTGGCGAGAAGGAATACAATGTCGCAGTCACTGGCGATGCTTCTAGTGGATTTAAAATTACAAATATGCCAAAGGTTGAAAACATAAGCCTAAAGGCAAGTAAAATTTGGAAAACAGAAGACGGTGCAACACTACCAAGTGTAAAGCCAGATGTGACATTTGACTTATATGCGGATGGAGAAAAATTAGAAGGAAAATCAAAGACAATAGCAAATGGACAAAGTGAAGCCGCATGGGAAAACTTACCAAAGACAAATGATGAGGGCGCAGAAATTTCTTATACAGTAAAAGAAGCTGGAGAAGAAAATGGAACAATAACATTAGCTGGTAAAGAATACACAGTAATAACAAGTGGCAATGCAAAAGAAGGCTTTACAATCACAAACACAATAAAAAAAATTGTTCCAGAAACCGTAACTGTCAAAGCAACAAAAGAATGGGCAGCAGAAAAAAACGCAACACTACCAACTGTAAAACCAGATGTGACATTTGACTTATATGCAGATAATGTAAAATTAGACAATGAATCAAGGACAATAGCAAATGGACAAAGCCAAGTAACATGGAA
>QWCB01001760.1_pt1 | contig 19957 bp, 12 predicted proteins | sample 1972511 | NCBI WGS metagenome assembly QWCB01 (sample SAMN09866719, study PRJNA288562) | Human gut metagenome isolate term5_stool, whole genome shotgun sequencing... | isolation source: gut | host: Homo sapiens | place: USA: California
TGCCAGAGCCAGAGACCCCCGTTACCGCGACCAGCGTGCCGCGCGGGATGTCCACATCCACGTTGCGGAGGTTGTGCAGGTGGGCGTCGCGTACACGAATGTCTCGGTTGTCATGCATGACCCCCACCCTACGTGCGTCTGTGGGGCCCGCGTTTAGTGGCTGGTGGTGTCCTCGCCCAGCTCGTGGACGCGGATGGTGTTCGTGGTGCCCGGAATCCCCGGCGGGGTGCCGGCAACCACCACGATGGTGTCGCCTTCGTTGTAGTCATCCAGCGCGAGCAGCGACTCGTCCACCACGGCAATCATGTCGTCGGTGGTGTGCGTGCGGCGGCACAGGAAGGTGTCGGTACCCCAGGTCACCGCGAGCTGCGAGCGCACCTGCTGGTTCGGGGTAAAGGCGAGCAGCGGCAGGTCCGGGCGCAGCGACCGGCTTCGCAGACGGTTCAGCCGCAGCCTCGGATTCAGGCGCAGCGACCGGCTTCGCAGACGGTTCGGGCACAGCGTCGGATTCGGATGCTGCGACCGGTCCGGATTCGGCGGCCGGTTCGGATTCTCCGGCGACGAATGCGGCTTCGGACGCCGCTTCGGGATCAGGCTCAAATCCGGATTCCCCCTCAAGTTCCGGCTCTGAATCCGACGCCGCAGGCTCCGCCATTCCGGGCGTCTCCGTATCGGGATTCCCCCCGGCAAACGCCCCGGCAGAATCGGCCGCGACCGTCGTATCGGGTTCGGAAAACGGCTCTGCGGGTTCCGCCTCCGCATCGAACGCGGGTCCGGAAACGGCATCGGGACCGGGTTCGAACACGGCTTCGTCCGTCGGGTCGAGCGAAAGCACCGCCCCGAGGTCGATGGGCACCGGAGCCGCCGCAGGCTCCGTCTCCGCAACCGGGAATTCCGGAAGGGATTCCACCTCCGTAAAGCGCACCGCATCGTAGAGCGTCCGCAGTTTTTCCAGCGCCAGGTCGCGTTCGAGGGCCGGAATCTCCCCGGAAGGCTCCCAGCCGTCGACAATCGCGGTCAGCTTGCGCAGTTCGGCACGTATCGTCTTCAAATCCATCATTGCGTACTGTTTTGACCTCCAAAGGTAGAAAAAATTTGCGAAAGCCCAGCCATTCCCCGGAACCTTTTGTCCGAAACATCTCCGAACGGGTTTTTCCGGGACATCCGGACCGTCCCGCCGGGCACGGAAAAGGGAGCGGCGGCCGAAGCCGCTGCTCCCTTGCAGCTGTCCCGCACCCGCGGCGTCGGCCGCCGTGCCGGAGAGACGAATCATTCGGTGATCCGGAAACTGCCGCCGAGCGTGCAGTCGGAGTCGTGCCCTACCCAGACATGGTAGTCGCCCGGCTCCTGGCCCCACTTTTTGTCGAGACGCCAGAACGAAAGGTCGTCGGGCGTCAGTGTGAAGGTCACCTCGCGGCTCTCCCCGGCGCGAAGCATGACCTTCCGGAAACCTTTCAGTTCACGAACCGGACGCGTCACACCGGACAGCAGATCGCGCACGTAGAGCTGCACGACCTCCTCGCCGTCGCGGCCGCCCGTGTTGGTCACGCGGACCGACACGCGAACCTCGCCGCCGACGGCGGTTTCGGGCGTCAGCACCCGCAGGTCCGAATAACCGAACGTCGTGTAGCTCAACCCGTAGCCGAAACAATACTGCGGCGAATTGGGTACGTCGAGATAGCGCGAAGTGTATTTGTTGGGCTTGCCCGACTCGTCGGCCGGACGTCCCGTGCTCTTCATGTCGTAATGGATCGGAATCTGCCCCACCGTGCGGGGAAAGGTCATCGGCAAACGCCCCGAAGGGTTGTAGTCGCCCGACACGACATCGGCCAGCGCCTCGCCCGCCATCGTGCCCGGATACCAGGTCAGCAGCAGGGCGTCGGCAAGTTCCGCTTCACGGGCCAGCTCCATAGGACGACCCGTAACAAGCAGGACGACAATCGGTTTCCCGGTTTGCTTCAAGCTCTCCAGCAGGTCACGCTGCGCGTCGGGCAGCGCAAGCGACGCAAGGCTTGCCGCCTCGCCGCTCTCCCCCGCCTTCAATCCGAGCGCAACCAGCACCACGTCCGACTTCGCGGCTGCGGCCACCGCCTCCGAAATACCGCCTTCGAGGGCCTTGTGCGGGTCGCATCCGCGGGCATAGGTCACACGGTCGGCTCCGAAACGCGCCCGCAGTCCGTCGAGAAAGGTCGAGGTCCGGCCGGCCTCGGCGAAATGAACCCACGAGCCGATCAGGTCCCACCGGGAATCGGCGAAAGGTCCCACCAGCGCGATCCGGCTCCCCTTTTTCAGGGGCAGCACGCCGCCGCGGTTCTCCAGCAGCACCATCGAACTGCGGGCCACGCGGCGCGCGGCATCGAGATGTTCCGGGGCGTAATAGCACTTCTCGCGCTCCTTCGCCTGGTAGCGGAAAGGATCGTCGAACAGCCCTAGGCGGAACTTCACGGCCAGCACCTCGCGGCAAAGGCTGTCGATCAGCGACTCCGGGATACGCCCCTCCCGCACCAGTTCGGCGGCATGGAACAGGTAGGCGGCGCTCATCATGTCCATGTTGACCCCGGCGCGCAGGGCCAGTTCGGCAGCCTGCGCATCGTCGCCCGCCACGCCGTGAGCTTTCAGTTCGCCGATCGTGCCGTAGTCGGTCACCACGAATCCGCCGAAGCCCAGTTCGTCGCGCAGCAGGTCGCGCATCAGCCAGCGGTTGGCCGTGGCCGGAACGCCGTCGAGGTCGTTGAACGAGGTCATCACCGTCGCGGCCCCGGCATCGAGCGCCGCCCGGTAAGGCGGCAGGTAGCTGTCGCGGAAAACCCGCTCGGACATATCGACCGCATGGTATTCGCGCCCGGCCTGCGGAGCGCCGTAGGCGGCGAAATGCTTCACGCAGGCAAGGACCGACGAAGGGTCGGACAAGTCGCCCTGATAGCCCCGCACCATCGCTTCGGCGACACGCGCGCCCAGATAGGGGTCTTCGCCCGCGCCCTCGGAGACACGGCCCCACCGGGGGTCGCGCGAAACGTCGCACATCGGCGAAAAGGTCCAATGGATGCCCATGGCCGAGGCTTCGCGGGCCGAAACGCGGGCCAGCGACTCCGCGGCGGCAGGGTCCCACGAGGCGGCGACGGCGAGGTTGATCGGGAAGATCGTCCGGAAACCGTGGATCACGTCGGCGCCGATCAGCAGCGGGATGCCCAGCCGGCTCTCCTCGACGGCGATCCGCTGCAACCGCTCGGTCTCCTCGAAGGACTTGATGTTGAATACGCTGCCGCAGCGCCCTTCGCGGACCAGCCGTTCGACGGAAAGTTCCGTCTTGTCGGGTCCCGTGACGGCGCCGCCTCCGCGCTGCTGGACCAGCTGGCCGATCTTTTCGTCGAGCGTCATGCGTTCGACCAGTTCCGCGGCGCGCCGCCGGTCCTGCGGGGTGACGGGCTGCGCCCCGGCGGGATACAGCACGAGGGCCGCCAATACGGTAAAGATGCTATTTTTCATCGGTAAAAGTTTGAAAAGACATGCGAAGGTAATGAAAATACCGCAAAAAAAGGGCCTCGGACGGAATAAACTCACTCCCGCCCGAAGCCCCCGCGATCGCAGCGGCGTCACTCCTTCACGCAGCGCATGCCGTAGGCTGTGGTCATCTTCCGTTCGTAATAGGTCCCCTCGCCCGTGGCGTCGCCCGCCTTCCAGTCGTACATCGGGAGCGGCTTGCCGCCGGCGAGCGTCGACGAACAATAGGCTGCCGAACGCCCCGGATAGTGGATGCGGCCGTTATCGCCCTTGCGGAACATCGTCGACGGGCCGATGAGGGTTCCGCCCGAATTGAGCGCATACCAGCGGCTGTACGTGTCGCCCGAGTCCTGGTTCTTGGCGGCGTTGCCGTCCACGTAGGCAAGCAGCGACTGCCATTCGGCCGCCGTCGGCACCCGGTATCCCACCGGGCAGGGATCGTTCAGCCCTTTGCCGCCCTCGGTCCAGCCTTCGGACATCGCTGCGGACGACCGGGTATAGAACGTCGTCGGATTGCCGTTTGCCGTTGCGGTGGTCATCTCCTCGCCGCTGATCTGCCAGCCGGCGGTGCGGGAGGCGTTGAAAACCACCTCGCGCGTCATCGCGCCGAAAGCATCGGGATACTCCGCATGCCCCTCGTAATATTTGTTCTTCGAGAGGATCTTCGCGCCGATGAACGGCTCCTTGCGGCCCCACTGATAGAACAGTCCGTAGGAGCGGAAATCCTGCACACAGGCCTTCGGATCGGTCGAATGGTATTCGGCCCCGACATTGCGGTCCTGCCAGGCGATACCGCCGACGGTCACGTCCGAAGGCATCTTGTCCACGACCCAGACCAGCCACGACCAGACAACCGCGCCTTCGGCGTCGAACAGCGCGACCAGCCCGCTGCCCTGCTTCGACTTGGCCGCAGTGCAGATGATTTCATTCCGGGAAGCGTCGTAGTCAAGCCCCGAAAGCAACTCTGCGTCGGTGGTCCAGACCCAGTCCGCCGCAACGCCCTTCACATACGCGCCGTCGGTGCGCCGCGCCGGAAACGCACGGGTTTCACCCGCCCGGACCACGACCGTATTCGCTCCGGTCGACCGCTGCACGACGGTCACCTGCTGCGGTTCGACGCCCTCCATCTCGGAGGAGACGGTCAGCGTCGCGCTGCGCGGACGCACGCCCTCGCCGTCGTCGGTCAGCAACAGTTTCACGACCGAACTTTTCGTCCCTTCGGACTGCGACACGGCGCACCAGTCGGTCGCACCCTCGATTTTCCATGCCACGGATGCACGCAGGTTCAGGGCCGGTTCGCTCCCGGCGCCGTAGACGGTTATATCGGCGCCGTTCTCCGCCAGCACGAGGATCGGCTCGAACTTCTCCTGCGTCACGGTCACGGTGTGCTTCTCTTCGCCCGCGGCGTAAAAACGCACCGCGGTCGTGCGCTCCTCGGGCAGGAAACTCTGGTCGACCGTCAGAACGATCTTCTTCGTGTGCGAACCTTCAGCGACGTTGGTGCGGCACCAATCGTCGTCGCAGGAGACCGTCCACGGCGAATCGGCCGTGATTTCAAGGACGCTGCGCCCTCCGAACATATCGAACGTCACGTTATCCTCGAGCAGTGAAAGGTTGGATTCGGCGACCTCGGGATCGTCGCTGCACGCCGCACAGCAAACGGCTGCCGCGACGGTCAGAAAAAGAAAAAGTCTCTTCATCGTTGAAGTTGTATTTAAGGTTTTGTTCGAATGTCGTATTTACCAGGACACGGACGATTCGTAGGTATGCCCGAAACTGTCGGTGACCCGCACCATGCCGCCCCGCTCGCTGCCCGGATCGCCCCGGAACATATGCCACGTATTGGTCGGCATCCCTCCGCGCACACCCGTCGCCAGCACCTCCTCGTAATAGGGATCGGTGCGCTGCGTCCGCTCCATTGCCACCGCCTGCCCGCCCGAAGCGGGAATCCACTCCACGGCGCTCCAGGCCGTGTCATAACCCCAGACATTGGCATAGACACAGGCCGAATTGGTGCGTCCGGGTGCATAGAGGCGCATCTGCATATCGCGCTTCCCGCCCGCCGGCTTGTAATACCACGAGAGCCGTTCGCCATCGACCTCGACCACGGCATAGCCGCGCGGCGTGCCGTCGCAGTTGACGTCGCCGTTGATGAACAGGTCGCCCGGCGTGCGGGCGATGCAGTGCATGACCTTGCGTCCGTCGTCGTAACGGTAAATGTCATGGTAGTGCTTGTGCCCCCCGAAGGCATGGACCTTATAGGGGCTTATCGCATCGAGGAAACGCTGGAAATTGCGGTGGTTGCGCGCTGCGGTGTTCTTCGTGTGGCAGAGAATCGGGCAATGGGACGAGACGACGAGCGTGCTGCCCGCCGGAACGTAGCGCAAATCGGCTTCGATCCAACGGCAAATTTCGTCCGTAAGACCGATCGTATACTCCTCTTCGGCGGTCGGCGCATGGTCGAAAAGGATGTTGTCGAGGAACAGATAATGGATTTTCCCGATGTTCACCGAGTAGTTCGCCGGACCGAAATAGCGTTCGTAGCTCTGCAAGGCGAGCGAATCGGTCAACTCGGCCGGATCGTGATCGTGGTTGCCCGGCAGGCTGAAGGTCGTGAAGCCAAGCGTCTCCAGCCCCTGACGGTACTTCGGGAAAAGCGACATATCGTTCCAGACCAGATCGCCCAGGCTGACTCCGTAAACCTCCGTCGGAAGCCCCTGCACGGTTTTCAGTACATCGGGAACGACATGACCGAGATAGGAATCCACCGACGTGTTATCGGCAGCCAGCTGAATGTCGGCCATAACGATCAGCGAATGGCGGTCGGACGGAGTCTTGCGTCGTGTCAGCGTAAAATCGGCCCGGTTGACGGCCTGTTTGCGGTCGATTTTGCGGTAGAACCGCGGACAGCCCTGCGTGGCGGGAATCTCGCAGTCGGCAGGCACGGAGACAAAGACGAAATTGCGCCGCGCGAGGTCGGAGGCCAGATAGTAAATCCCCCGTTCGTCGGTCGCCGTCACCTCCAGGCCGTCGCTCACCACCACCCCGGCAATGCCATTGCCGGCGCTGTCCTTCACGATTCCCTTCACCGTCATTCCGGCCTTATCGGGAATCTGTCCGGCGGTCGGGCCGTCGTCACCGCCGCCCTCCGAGGAGGAGCAGGCCGCCAGGACAAGGGCGGCGAAGCACACCGACAGAAGCCGCATGTAGAATTTTGACATATTTTTTGCATTGAGGATGCGGAGGAGGCCGAACCTCCTCCGCATCACGGTTATTTCATCACGACCCGGATGATTACGCTGTTCTTTTCGGGACGCACCTTGCCCTGATCATCGGCCCTGACGGAAAGCGGCAGCACATAGGAGGAATCAATGCCGTCGGCAAGCATCGAAGCGGCATCGAAGCGGATTTCGGCGCGGTCCATGACCCTGTCCCCCGACAAGCGCACTTCGGGGTCGAAGGCGAAATACCTGTCGGGCATCACCTTCAGTTCGAGTCCGTTTTCCACGTTATAGACATCGAGCACGGAGGGGTCGACCACCAGTTTCACGGTGATTCCGTCGTCATTGTAACCGCCCTTGTAAAGATAGAGATCGTAAACGCACGCCTGGCCCGAAGCGGCATCGTATTCGAGGACCTGGAAATCGTTCTTCGGGATGCAGACCATAGTGTCCACCGTCTCGTAGACGACGTAATCGTCGCCGCACCCTACGGCTCCCAGCAGAAGCAGGAGGCATATCGCAAGATTCTTCATCGCAATCGGATTATTAAGGTTAGTAACCGGGATTCTGCACGAGGTTGTAGTTGATATTGATTTCGCTCAACGGAATGGCCATCCAGTAGGTCTTGGGGGATTCGAACGTGCGTACGCCGCTCTCCTTCATCGTGGAGACCCGGTAGAAATCGGCCGCCGTCCTGCCGTCGAGGTTCCACGCCTTGGGACGCCGGGACATCGCTTCGCCCGCCTCTTTCCAACGGCGCAGGTCGTGGTAGCGCATGCCCTCCATCAGCAGTTCGATCGAACGCTCCCGGTGCAGCACCTTGCGCAGTTCGTCGCCGGTGGGAATGCCCCCGGCCAAGGCCCACGAATCCTTGAAATCGGGCAGCCCCGAGCGGCGGCGGACCAGATTCAGGTAATTGAGGCTCGCGTCGCTCAACGACCCGTTGTATTCGAAATCGGCCTCGGCATAGCTCAGGTAGAGTTCCGCAAGGCGGATGTAAGGATAGGCGTACTTGCGGTAGGTCCACGACTTGGTGTCGTAGTTGAAGGCCGACTGGCGGTGAATCCACTTCTTGAGAATATAGCCCGTACAGCTCTGGTACTCCTTCGAGGCGTCGAGCACGCTGCCCTGCATCTCGCCGGCGCGGCATTTGAGAATGAACTCCTCGCCGTTGATGGCGTACTTACCGCGGTCGTAGCCCACCGACGCATAGAAGCGCGGCTCCTTGTAGACATGGAGGTTGGCAGTCTCCTTTTCGGCATTATAGGCATAGGGGTCGATATGCATGGTCTCGGGGTCTCGGTCCCACGGCAGACCGTTGTGCGTGTAGTACATCTCCACGCACTCGAACGTCGGAACGATGTTGATGCAGAAGCCGTCGGTACTGTACGGCAGCTTCAGGCGCGCGCCTCCGTAACGCTGCAAGTGCCCGATGCCGGTCTGGTCGCCCATTGCCCAAAGGTACTCGGTCGTGTTCCAGAGCGGTTCGACGAAGCAGTCGTGGTAGTTGATCTCGCCGCGCTCGGCAGCGGTTGCAGCCGCAGTCGCGTTCGGGCTTTCGTAGAGCCTGTGCCCGTTGTCCTCGGCCAGCGTGATCGCTTCCTGGCAGGCGTCGAGCGCCCACTTCCACTTTTCGGGATTGTAGGTCTGGCTCATCAGCGGCGTGCCGTCGTTGTTGCGGAAACGCGCGTAGAACTCCGTGTTGCCGTTGCAGAGCGGACTGGCGGCATAGAGCAGCAGCCGGGCCTTCATCGCCTTGGCCGCCACCGAGGTGGCGCGCCCCAGGTCGGCATCGGGACGCGTCGGATACCCGTGCAGCAAATCGGCCGCGCGGTCGTAGGTCTCGGCGATGAACGTCACGCATTCGTCGAACGGACTGCGGGCCACATAGACCTGCTCCTCGGGAAGCCCCATGTCCAGCTGCCCCCTGACGAGGATGACCGGGCCGTAGTGAGTCAGCAGCACCCAGTGGTAATAGGCGATCAGAAAATAGGCTTCGCCCTTGAACTCGTCGGCCACGGACGGCGAGATGCCCGGGACTGCGTCGATATTGTCGATCATAATGTAACAGTAGCGGATGCCCTTGTACATGTCGTAGTTCGTGCGCCCGGACGGGGAAGAGGTCGTCGCGTCCCACAGACCGTAGTAGGTCTGGCTGGCGTTCTCCTCGTTGTAGAGCATGCTCTTGTAGGGAAAATAACGGGTCTGGCCGTTGGTGGCGGTGATAATGTCGTCGCCGGCGCAGAAGTCGGGCATGTAGCGGTAGGCCGCGATGTTGGGGGCGTAGGTGTAGAGCGTATTGAGGTACTTGCGGGCCTCCTTGGAGGTTTTGAAGATGTCCTCCTGCGTCGCCTGCCCCTCGGGAACCACGTCGAGGAAATCGCACGCGGCAAGCGCTCCGGCGCACGCAAACAGCAAAATGGATATGATTTTTTTCATGTCGCTCGAATTTTAGAAGTTATACTGAAGGCCGAGTTTCACCACGCGCTGCAACGGGTATTTCAAGCCGTTGCCGCTTCCCATTTCGGGGTCCCAGTATTTGAAGGGCGAAATGATGAACAGATTCGTGCCGGCCAGATAGGCGCGCAGGCTTTTGTACGTGAAACCCAGTTCGACGCTCTTCAGGCGCAGGTAGCTGCCGTTCTTGATCCAGAACGACGAGGTCTGCGTGTTGTTGGCGTTGTAGCGGTAATCCAGGCGCGGATAGGCGGCATTGGGATTGGGATCGGCTTCCGACCAGTGGTCGTCGGCAACGTACTGCGTCATGTTGAAGCCCGAATACTGATTGTCGCGGAACGGGTGCATGTCGTACATGCGCAGCGAGACGCGCGCCGTGCCCTGGAAGAAGAACGAGAAGTCCCAGCGTTTGTAGTTGACCGAGGCGCCGAAGCCGTACAAGATCTCGGGCACGGTGGGATAACCCAGCGACGTGCGGTCGTTGGCGTCGATCACGCCGTCGCCGTTCAGGTCGCGGTATTTGATGTCGCCAGGCAGATAATCGGGCATGAAGGTCTGCCGGGGCGAGTTGTCGATCTCCTCCTGCGAGGCGAAAAGGCCGTCGGCGACCAGTCCGTAAACCGAATTGACGGGTTTGCCCAGCACGGAGTTGTATTTGTTGGGCAGGTATTTCGCCTCGTCGCGGGCCTTCACCTCGTTGTGCGCATAGGTGAACGTTCCGCGCACGGAGACCAGCAGGTCCTTGTTGAACGCCTTGTTGTATTCGAGCGAAACATCGACGCCGCGGTTCTCCACCTCACCCAGATTGCCGTAGGGCGTGACGCCCGAAAGGCCCATCGTCGAGGGCAGCGAACGCCGCTGCATGAAGATGCCGGTACGATTTTCCTTGTAAACGTCGACGTTCAGCGTCAGGGCGTCGAACAGTCCCAGTTCAAGTCCTACGTTAAGTTTGGTGCTCTCCTCCCACGTGGCCAGGGGATTGCCCACGGTCTTGATCTCGTGTCCGGTCTGCTTGACGAAGTTGGGCGAAAACCACACGTAGAGCGCCTTGTTCATGTTGACCGTCGTGAGATAGGGGAAACGGACGATGTTGTTGCTGCTGTCGGCCAGATAGTCGTTGCCCGAAAGACCGTACGAAGCACGGATTTTCAGCAGGTTCACCTTGCTGCGGATACCTTCCCAGAACGGTTCGCCCGACACGACCCACGCTCCGGCGATCGAGGGAAAAAACCCGAAACGACGACCCGATATGAAGTTCTCCGAGCCGTTGTAGCCGAAGTTGAACTCCATCAGGTAGCGGTTGTCATACCCATAGGTAAAACGTCCGGCAAGGCCCTGCTCGCGGTAAGGGAGCACCTTGTACTCATCATTGGCGGGCTGATTGTCGACCTTCTCCTTCTGGTGGTAGACGAACAGGGCGTTGACGTCGTGTTTGCCGAACGTGCGCGAATATTCGATCTGCCCCTGCAACGAGATCTCACGGTAACCGTTCCGCCCCGTGGAGGTTCCCAGATAGGACGATCCGGGCGTGCCGATGCTTTGCAGGTTGTAGTCGAAAGTCCCGTCGCCGTTGTCGGTATAGTCGGTCATTTCGTAATAATAGGGAGAAAAAGAACGGTAAGTCGCCGCATAGGTCTTGTTGTAGAACGAGACCATGCCCCGAACCTTCAGTCCCTTGGTGACGAAATCGAGGTCCTGGTCCACCGAGAAGGTCGTGGTGATGTACTGCGTATGGCGCTGTCCGTATCCGCGGCTCAACAGGGCATAAGGATTGATGTCCGTAGAACCACCGTCCCACGAAGGGGCATTTCCGAAAATCGGATCGTCGAGATCCTCCACGGAGCCTTTGGGATAGATGGCCGGGAAAGCGACCGGATTGGCGCGCATCGTATAGTAGAACAGGTCTTTCACCTCTTCGACGGGACGGTGCCAGAAAAGCAGCTGCGTGTTCATCTTCAGACTCACGCGGGTCGTTCGGGTGAGCTGCGCGCCGACGTTGGCCTGGAAAAGGTATTTCTGCGAATTGATGTTGGTGTTGAATTTCGACTCCGCGGGCTTCTTCAGGATACCGTTTTCGTTGAAGATCGAAGCATTGAGGAAATAGTCGACCACCTTGCCGCCGCCCCGCACATTGAGATTCATGTTCTCGTTGACCGTAAAATCCTTGAAAAGCATCGAATACCAGTCATTGTCGGGATAGACGTAGGGATTGAGCCGGTTGCGGGTGCCCGTGATCTTCTCGTCCGAAAAGTGCTGCACATAAGTTTCGCCCGCCGGGGTGCGGGTGCGCAGCGCCTCGTTGTAGTTCTCCATGTAAGTCACGCCGTCGGCGATGTCCTGCACGCGCGTCGGCATCGAAATGCCCGACTCGAGACGAACGTTGATCGCCATCTTCTCCGACTGGCGGCCGTTTTTGGTGGTAATGATCATTACGCCGTTGGCGCCGCGCGAACCGTAGAGCGCCGTGGCCGTGGCGTCGCGCAGGATCGAAAACGACTCGATCGCCTCGGGCGGAATGTTGTTGAGCATCTCCGAGACGATCTCCACGCCGTCGAGAATCAGCAGCGGCGATTTGTTGGCCCCGAAGGTCGAGATGCCGCGAATCCAGAAATTCGCACCGTCGGCGCCGGGTTCGCCCGACGACTGGGTCGAGATGACGCCGGCGATCTTGCCCGCGAACGAGGTCGAGAGGTTGCTCGACGTCACCTTGAGCGTACTGGGACGCACGACCTGCACGGCTCCCACCAAACTCTCCTTCTTCTGCGTGCCGAAGGCCACGACCACCACGTCGTCCATGACGTTCGACGCCTCGATCAGCGTCACGAGCTTGAACAGTTCGACATCGGCGACGGCGATCTTCTTGGTGTCGTAGCCCAGAAAAGCGAAGGTGACGTGTTTCGTTCCCGCCGGCACCTTGAGGGTGTAGTTGCCGTTGATGTCCGAGGTGGCGCCGACGGTCGTCCCATCGACATAGACCGAAACACCGACGATGGGCTTGTTGTCGGCCGAAGAGATCACCGTCCCCTGCAAGACGATTTCCCTACCGGAATTCGCAGCCGGGAGGGGGGGGGTGACGGCGGCGTTTTTCCGGGCGGGCGCTTTCGAGATGATCACCTGGCTTTCGCGCACCCGTCCGGTCAGCTCCGTTCCCTTGAGGACCGCGGACAGCAGTTCGTCGATGGTCGCAGACCTGACCGAAACCGAAACCCGGCGGTCGAGCAGCGGCCGCACGTCGTCGGTGTAAATGAAGGCGTAGCGGCTGGTCCGCTCGACCTCGGCAAAGACGCTCGACAGCGTTGCGTCCTTCATCTTCACGGTCAGCGACGATTTGGCCCCGGCGTCCTGCCGGGAGGCCCGGACGGGCTGGAGATTCACCGGAAGCAACAGCATCACCGCCGCAAGAATCCGCAGCATACGGCATGTCGAGCCACTCCTCACAAAGAAAAGTTTCTTCATAAGTAACAGTATTAAGGTTAGTATTTAAGACTGGAATTGGTTGTCAGCGATATACGGCGTCGGCGCAATCGTCGGGGGCAGGCCTCACCGCCACCGAGCCGTCGGGCCCCCGGACGTAGGCGATCCGGAAAATGTCGGAGAGCACGTCGAGCGTGCCGTCCAGGTCGTCGAACAGGATCAGCTTGCCGGTACACTTCCGGCTCCCGATCTCCCCGAAGCAGGTTATTTCGATCTTGTAGAACGCAGCCACCTTTTGCAGGACTTCGAACAGCGTGTTCGAGGTGAAGAACAACAGTCCGTCCTTCCAACTGATGTATTTATAGGGATCGACCTCGTAGACCGAATAGCTGCCGTCCTTCATCGAGAAGCGTTCCGAAGGATTCAGCGTCACCGATTCGCCGTTGGCCACGTCGATGGCCACGGAGCCTTCGACCAGCACCACGGCCGACGAACCGTCGGCCCGGGGCGCGGTCGTCACGTCGAACGACGTGCCCAGCACGCGGGTCGCAAAATGGTCGGTGTGCACGATGAAGGGACGGTTCGCATCCTTCGCCACCTCGAAATAGGCTTCGCCCTCGACGAAGACGTCGCGCGTGTCACCGAACGCCGACGGGAAACGGAGCACCGACGCCGAATTGATCCACACCCGCGTCCCGTCGGAGAGTTGCAGATGTGCGCGCTTGCCCTTGGGGACCACCAGTTCGCTCGTATGCACGCGCACCTCCTGCCGGGGCGTCCTGCGATCGGTCTCCGCCCCTTCGTTCTCCTTGCCGTCGATCAGGATTTCGCCCTTGGGCGTAAGGCTGATACGGGCGATGTCGTCATACACCTCGCGGCTGCCTTCGCGGGTCACGAGCGTGATGTTCTCATAGGCCTCGGCCGAAGGCAGCCCGGAACCCGTGAAATCCGCACTCCAGAACAGGGCCGCCACAACGCCGGCGACCAGCAGGGAAGCGGCGGCGAAGAGCGCCGTCCGGTTGCGGCGGCGGGGAGGGGCTGCAAAACGGCGCCGGGCGTAATGGTCGGTCAGGATGCGGTCGAGCAGCAACTGTTTCTCCACGGACGGCAGCGCGGGATGGGTCTTGCCCACACGGCGCACCAGGCTCACGGCGCGCTCGAATTCGACCAGGTCCTGCGGATGGCGTTCGGTGTAACCGCACCAATAGCCGTCCTGCGCCCGCTCGGGATCGAGACACCACAAAACGAAGTCCGGGTCGGAGGTGAAGAACTCCGCCGTGTGCTTCTTAATATCGTCCGGTTTTATCATTGATTCCAACGTAATCTTCAAACTGCATGCTGCGGCTGCGGCGCCGCGCTCTTCCCTATGACGGCGAATCCGCCGTTTTGTCCCCCTCGAACCGCAAAAAACAGCGTCCGCCGTGTCAAGTGGCTATTTTCATCGTCTTGCCGCACTCCCTGCCCTTCCGAAGTTTGCCCAGCCCCTTCGACACGAACTTGCGGACGGCGTGGGGCGTGGCGTCGAGTATGACGGCGATGTCGTCATACTCCATCTCGTAGACGAAGCGCAGCAGCAGCGCCTCGCGCTGCTTGGGCGAGAGCTGGTTGAGCAGCGACTCGATCGTTTGGCGGATGCGCAGCACGTGCTCCGATTCGATCATCGCGTCGAGCGAGGTCAGCGACACCCGCAATCCCGGCTCCCGGTCCGAAAGGTCGCATTTGTCCACCCGCGAACGGTGCAGATCGACCAGGCGGTTGTGAACGATCCGGAAAAGGTAGGCCTTGATGTTGACGATGCGGCCCAGGTCGACCTGGCGGGTCATAATGTCGAGGAATATGTCGTGGATGACATCCTTGACCGTTTCGTTGTCGAAACCGAACCCCATGCCGTAGGCATAGAGCGCATCGGCGTAACTGTTATACAACATAACATATACGTCGGTCTCTTCGGCATACTGCCGGTCGATTCGTCGGGTGTCGTACTTGCGTTGCCGAAACATTCGGTTCATTGGTTTGGTCGGTCATTCGATATAACGGAAAACCGTCCGGTTTGTCCCCCTGCAAGCGGTAAAAATCGAATAAAAAATGCGAAATAGCAAATTTTCGCTCCCCGGGGGACAAAACCGGAAACAGTTCGTCTTAAATTCGAAACCAATCTCTTTCGGAAAAATGATACGAAAACCGTATTTCAGTCTGTTCCTGCTCTGCCTGCCGCTCTTCTCGCTGTGCAGTTCGGGAAACGACGATCCCGCACCCGCCCCTGCACCTGGAAAAGAGTGGCTCGATCCGATTCGCGTCGCCACCTACAACATCCAGTACGACAACTCTTCCGATCAAGACAACAAATGGACGACCCGCCGGGATTTGCTTCGCCAACTACTCCAGAGCGAGAAGTTCGACATCTTCGGAGCGCAGGAGCCTTATCTGACCCAGATCAAGGACATCGAGCCGTTCCTCGACGGATACACCTGGGTCGGAGAAAACGTCATCGGTGACAAAACGGCCCAACGACGCCACTACAACCCCGTTTTCTACCGCAAGGACAAATTCGAAGTATTGGATATGGGATCGTTCTGGTACTCCGAAACGCCTTCCGCCCCCGGGTCCAAAGGCTGGGACTCCTATTCGCCCCGCATGTGCAACTGGGTGCATTTCCGCATCCGCGCGAACGGACGGGAATTCTACCATTTCAATTCGCACTTCGACCACATAGGGACCACGGCCCGCGCCGAGAGCGCCAAACTGCTGGTGGCCAAGGTCCGGGAGATCGCAGGCGGCAAACCGGCCTTTTGCACGGGTGACTTCAATTCGAACCAAAACACCGAAGCCTACAAAACGATCGCCGGATCAGGCATCCTTGCCGACAGCTACGTCCGCTGTCCGTCCAAGACCAACGGAGACTGGCCCACCTACAACGGCTACAAATACATCTCGACGCCTCCCGCCGCTGCGTCGCGCATCGACCACGTCTTCGTCACGCCGAAGGACACGAAGGTCGTTTCGTGGCGCATCGTCAACAACAGTTACAACCGGAAATACCCCTCGGACCACTTCCCGGTCGTGATCGAATGGTCGCTGGCCGAATAGCCAGCCTTGCTGCCGGCAAATAAAACCTCTTCGCCAACTGGCGAAGAGGTTTTATTTGCCAAGGGATAAACGGAACGGACAGAAGCGCTTTTTTCCGCGCCCAGAGCCGGAAACCATCCCCCTTTCCGCTTTTACCCGCGAGCGTCTCCGATTATTGAAAAGAAATTCGTATCTTTGTGGGCTTGTTTCACGATAAGCGCAATTTGTCTGACAGCAACATAAACGAAACGAATAAATGGCGTTACAATGCGGCATCGTCGGCTTGCCGAACGTGGGTAAATCGACCCTTTTCAACTGTCTGTCCAATGCAAAGGCACAGGCGGCAAACTTTCCTTTCTGCACCATCGAGCCCAATGTGGGCGTGATCACGGTCCCCGACCGGCGGCTGATCCGCCTCGCGGAGATCGACAACCCCAAGCGCGTGGTCCCGACGACGATCGAAATCGTCGACATCGCGGGCCTCGTGAAGGGCGCCTCGAAGGGCGAAGGTCTGGGCAACAAATTTCTGGGCAACATCCGCAACACGAATGCGATCATCCACGTCCTGCGGTGCTTCGACAACGGCAACATCACCCACGTCGACGGCTCGATAGACCCCGTGCGCGACAAGGGCATCATCGACACCGAATTGCAGCTGAAGGATCTCGAAACCGTCGAGAACCGGCTCTCCAAGACCCAGAAGCAGGCCACCTCGGGCGGCGACAAGCAGGCCAAGCGCGCCGTGGAGCTGCTCTTGCAGTACAAGGCGGTGCTGGAACAGGGGCTTTCGGCCCGCACCGTGGAACTCGACAAGGAGGACCGCAAACTGGTCGCCGACCTCAACCTGCTGACCGACAAGCCCGTGTTGTACGTCTGCAACGTCGACGAAAAGAGCGCCGCGACGGGCAACGCCTACACCGAGGCCGTCCGGGAGGCCATCGCCGGCGAGCGGGCCGAAATGCTCGTCATCGCCGCCGCCACGGAGGCCGACATCGCCGAACTGGAAGACTTCGACGAGCGGCAGATGTTCCTCGAAGACCTGGGGCTGGAGGAGTCGGGCGTGGCGCGCCTGATCAAATCGGCCTACAAATTGCTCAACCTCGAAACGTTCTTCACCACCGGGGCCGACGAGACCCGCGCCTGGACCTACCTGCGCGGCATGAAAGCCCCGCAGACGGCCGGCATCATCCACACCGATTTCGAAAAGGGGTTCATCCGCGCCGAGGTGATCAAGTACGACGACTACACCGCCCTGGGTTCGGAGAAGGCGTGCCGCGATGCGGGCAAACTGTCGATCGAAGGCAAGGAGTATGTCGTCGAGGACGGCGACATCATGCACTTCCTGTTCAACGTCTGACGCCGCAACCCGGGATCGTAAAAAAATTAAAGAATACAGCTATGGAAAGACCAGTTCGGGTGCGCTTCGCGCCCAGCCCCACCGGGCCGCTGCACATCGGCGGCGTCCGTACGGCACTGTACAACTACCTGTTCGCCCGCCGGCACAAGGGAACGATGATCCTGCGCATCGAGGACACCGATTCGCAGCGGTTCGTCCCCGGAGCGGAGGATTACATTCTGGAATCGCTCAAATGGTGCGGCATCGAGATCGACGAAGGCGTGGGCGTCGGAGGGCCTCACGCCCCCTACCGCCAGAGCGAGCGGCGCGAAATCTACCTCAAATACGCCCTGCAACTCGTCGAGGCGGGCTGGGCCTACTACGCCTTCGACACGGCCGAGGAATTGGACGCCCTGCGCAGGGAGGCCGAGGCGCGCGGCGAGGCGTTCGCCTATAATTATGCGGTGCGCGAAAAGCTGGCCACGTCGCTGGCGCTGCCCGCCGAGGAGGTGAAGGCGCGCCTCGACCGCGGCGACCAGTGGGTGATCCGCTTCCGGATGCCCGAAAACGAAACGGTCGCGATGGACGACCTGATCCGCGGACACGTGGAGGTCAACACCTCGACGCTGGACGACAAGGTGCTCTACAAATCGGCCGACGCGCTGCCCACCTACCACCTGGCGAACATCGTCGACGACCGGCTGATGGAGGTGTCGCACGTCATCCGCGGCGAAGAGTGGCTGCCGTCGCTGCCGCTGCACTACCTCCTGTACAAAGCCTTCGGGTGGACGGACGTGCAGCCCCGGTTCGCCCACCTGCCCCTGCTGCTCAAACCCACGGGCGGCGGCAAGCTCTCGAAGCGCGACGGCGACAAGATGGGATTCCCGGTATTTCCGCTCTTCTGGACCTCTCCGACGGGTGAGACCGCCCACGGCTACCGCGAGGACGGCTATTTCCCCGAGGCGTTCATCAACATGCTGGCGCTGCTGGGCTGGAACCCCGGCACGGAGCAGGAGATCTTCTCGATGCAGGAGCTGATCGACAGCTTCTCGCTCGACCGCGTCTCGAAATCGGGCGCCCGATTCCAGCCCGACAAGGCCCGGTGGTTCAACGCCCAGTACATGCACCACAAGACCGACGCCGAACTGGCGGCCCTCTACCAGCCCGTCCTGCGCAGCCACGGCATCGAGGTTTCGGACGCCGTGGCCGGCAAAGCCGCGGGCATTATGAAGGAGCGCGCGACGTTCACGACCGATCTGTGGGACCTCACGTCGTTCTTCTTCGAGGCTCCCCGGGAGTACGAGGAAAAGCAGGTGCGCAAGTACTGGAAGGGGCAGAATCCCGCCATTCTGCGGGAGTTGCGCGACGTGCTGGCGGGAATCGACGACTTCTCGCTGGAGAACACCGAACGCATCGTCCACGCCTGGATCGAGGAGAAAGGCTACGGCATGGGCCAGGTGATGAACACCCTGCGGCTGGCCCTCGTGGGCGCCGGAAAAGGCCCGGGCATGTACGACGTAACGTCGTTCATCGGCAAAGAGGAGACCCTGCGCCGCATCGATAATCTGCTGACCAATCTAAAACCCGCAATAGAGTAAAGTCGCCCTTTTCAAAGGGCGATTCAGAGGGATTTTCAACATGAGCCCCGGCGTTAAAAATGCCGTAATATAAGTTCGATGGGGGTTCATAGACAAAATCGCTCCGATCTGAAAACAACCTAACCCCGTCGAACTTATATTAAACTATGGTACAAATCGAACAACACGTCTGGGGCATGACCCCGGAGGGCGAGGCAATCATTCGCTACACGCTGCGCAACGACTCGGGAGCCGAAGTGCAGCTTACGAACTACGGCGCGGCGATTGTCTCGGTGAAGATGCCCGACCGCGAGGGCCGCATGGCCGACGTGGTGCTGGGATACAAACACCCCGAAGGCTACTTCTTCGACGGAGCCGCCTCGGGAAAGAGCGTGGGACGCTGCGCCAACCGCATCGCCTTCGGGCAGATGACCGTCGAGGGCAAGGAGTACCGGCTGGAGGTCAACAACGGCGTGAACCACCTGCACGGCGGAACGAAGAACTTCGCCAACCGCATCTGGGAGAGCCGCGTGGAGACCAACCGCGTGGTGATGTCGCTCGTCTCGGAGGACGGCGACCAGGGCTATCCCGGCGAGCTGTGCGTCGAGGCCGTATTCGATTTCGACGACGACAATGCGCTGGAGATCACCTACCTCGCACGGACCGATAAGACGACCGTGGTGAACCTCACCAACCATGTCTATTTCAACCTCGCGGGCGAAGGCAGCGGGTCGGTGCTCGACCACGAACTGCGCCTGAACAGCTCGAAGATTCTGGAAATGAACGAACGCCAGATCCCCACGGGCAAGCTTCTGGACGCAGCCGGAACCCCGCAGGATTTTCGGGAATTCCGCTCTTTCCGCCCCGGCATCTCGTCGGAGTTCAACCACATCCGCGACTTCAAAGGCTATGACCATCCCTTCGTCGTCGACGGCTGGAAGCCCAATATTCTGGGCGAGGTCGGCACCCTGCGCGAACCCCGGTCGGGCCGTTCGGTGACGGTGCTCTCGTCGCAGCCCAGCGTGATGATCTACACGGGCAACTGGCTCGCGGGCGGATGCCCCGAAACCAAGTCGGGCGGCCGCTATGCCGACTACGACGGCGTGGCGATGGAGTGCCAGAACTACCCCGACGCCGTGAACCATCCCGAATTCCCCTCGCCGCTGCTCCGCCCCGGCGAAACCTACTGCCAGAAGATCGTTTTCCGCTTCGGAACGTTCTAAGGAATTAAAAATGAAAAATTAAGAATTAAAAATTACCTGCGGAAAATCGCACTGTGCGTTTCGACAAATTGGAGGACCGAACTTATTTTCGGCACCAGATACATCGAAATTTACGGGTATCCTTTCCGACAATTTTTAATTCTTAATTTTTAATTTTTAATT
>QWCB01003455.1_pt1 | contig 19950 bp, 20 predicted proteins | sample 1972511 | NCBI WGS metagenome assembly QWCB01 (sample SAMN09866719, study PRJNA288562) | Human gut metagenome isolate term5_stool, whole genome shotgun sequencing... | isolation source: gut | host: Homo sapiens | place: USA: California
CTTCTGTTTTAGTAAGGTAATTAACGCTACCATCTTCATTTAGAGTAAATGCTATAACATTTTCTTCCTCCTTCTATTTTGCTATTACTATCATTAAAAGGATTTGTAGTAAAATAACTCCATCGCCGTTCTTATACCTCTGAGGATTTTTATAGTTCATAAATTCACCCCCTTTTACTCAAGGTAATCATATAATTTTTAACAACAATTATTACAATGGCACTTATATGTTTCTTCTCCGTCCAAATCGAAAATCTGATACATACAAACGCCTAAAGCATTTGCTATGTCATTTGCAGTTTTTAGACTTGGGATTGTTTTTCCTGTTTCTATTTGGTTTATACTTATTCTTGATATCCCAATTTTTTTACCTAATCTATGTTGTGATAAACCTAATGGTTTTCTATATTTTTCAATTCTATTTCTCATCATTTAGCCTTCTTCCTTTGGTTAAGTGTAGTTTACCATATATTTTTACAAAAATCAAGCAGAAATTAATTAAATGTAGCTTTTTTATGTAGAGATACAATTGATGTGAGATCAAGAAGAAAAAATATAGAGAGAATTCCTGTACAATGAAAGTGTCAACCAAACAAAGAAAGGATTCTCTCTATGTCAATCAGTATAGCAAAAACGCAGCGGTATCAGCCCATACTTTGAAAACAAGATTTCATGCCGTTAAAACGTATCGCTCTCCCTCATTGAACTGTACGCGAAACTCAAGTTTCAACGTGGCTATCAACGTCATCCATGCTCCCTTTTCCGTTTTCTTCGAAAGCAAGGCTTTTACAAGGGCAAGCCGGCAAAGAATGGGGAATGTATCAAAATGGCCATCAAACATTTCGACTATCAACCAAAAATCATACAGACGGATAATGGCTTTGAATTTACTCATTTCCGTGAGACACAGCGAACGCACCCCTTTGATCTCTATTGCCAGAAACAGGGCATTGTCCACCAGCTTATTCGTCCAAGGACGCCGAGACACAATGGTAAAGTAGAACGGAGCCATCGTAATGACAACGAACGCTTCTATTCGCGCTTGTCTTTCAACAGCTACGAGGATTTGCTGGTGCAAATGAAGCGCTATTTATATAAATCGAAGGGATGATATTGGAAGTTACATCCGAACTGTGTATCACATGGTAAGCTATACTCCTAAGGGGAAGGCCGAGGGTTCGAATCCTTCATACTGCGCTATTTCTCCGGCAGCTATTTGCTGCCGGTTTTTTTATTTTGTTACAGAGGTCACGCCGCAGCAGCGCAGCCCTTAACCCAAGGTTCGTCTTATAACAGATGCAGAACGAAATGGGCAAAGTCCTTTGTCGCTCGCTTAATGCGCGTCCACAAACCGGCTTTTGTCGTTGGCTTATGCGCAACGATATCGATCATCTTAATCATTTCCCCGTTTTGATAAATCAGAATTTCTCCAAACTTTTCCTCCGCAGCCGTCGGCGCTTTTTTGTTTTCGTCGAATTGGTAGCGAATGGAAAAGGTCTGATGGGAATACGTGAACACCGAATAGGAACTTGCCGGATACAAAACGACCGATTCCTCTTCGGCGGAAGGCATCTCATACCGCTTAACGGGTTTTGCGGCATCTACTAACGAGATATGGGAAAACGATCCTGCCGCCAAATCCGCCAGCTCCTTTGTTGTGCGCCAGCGCGAATCGTTACTGCCCGCCCCCATAACCACGCTGATCGCTTCAAAAGGAATGCTGTCTGCGCTGGATGTCAGGGATAATGCGCCGGTAAAGCAGTATCCCGCTTCTTCCGTTACACCGGTCTTTAATCCTTCCAGTCCCGGAATATCCACAGTCGCCTCGGTCAACGTGGATCGTCCCGAATACTGACGCTCCGGTTCATTGATGGTTTTAATCGCAGCAAGCTCGCGTACTTCCGGAAAATCTTTGAGCAGTGCAGAAGCGAGTATGAACATGTCCCGCGCACTGGCGGTATTATACTGTCCGTTCACGGTAAATCCGCTGGCATTGACAAAATGCGTGTTGCGCATACCCAAAGCAGCGGCTTCCTGATTCATCCGTTCTGCACACGCCTGTTCACTTCCGGCAAGAATCTCTCCCAGCATTGCGGCAGCATCATTTCCGGACACGACCATCATGCCCATGAGAAGTTGCTCAACCGTTCGTGTCTCTCCGGCTTTTAAGCCGTAATTAGACGAACCGGCAACGTTAAATTCCGCCGCAGAAGAGGAAATCTTTACTGTTTGTTTGGGATCGATTTTGCCCTCGGCGATGTCCTTTTTGACTAAGTAATACGTCATCAGTTTCGTCATCGAGGCGATGCCCAAAGGCTTCTCACTGTTCTTTTCAATCAGGATTTTGCCGGTGGTCGGCTCACCGATGAGCATCGCTTCTACGTCATCATAATAGGAAAACGACGAACGAAATTGCTCCGCGCTGTCTCCCTGATAGGGCGAAAGCGTCACCTTTTGCTCTTCGCCGTCCGCATAAACCGGTATGGAGGTAAACGTGAACAGCAGAGCAAGCGTAAAGCAAATGATGCGCACAAATTTACTGTTTTTCTTCATCGCGTTTCCTCCCACGTCTTACGCAAATAGCGAAGCATCTCTACATCCAGCTTCTTAGGATACGTAAACTCATCCAGTGCATTGAGTTTCAGCCCTGCCTTACGGAAAAGCATACAAGCCTGAAAAAGGGCATCCCAAAGTCGCGCTTTCTCGGTTGGCGCGTAGGAACGAGCGAGATGATCATACTCCACATCATTCATATAGGCTTTCAGATTCTGCCCATCCTTGCCCACATTAATATGAAAAGAGGAATCCGAAGCCACTGCGGCGGAAGTAATCTCCAATAAGGCCATCCGCGCTCGGTTGAGGGCTGCCTGCGCAACCATTTCTTCTTCCTCGACCAATGCTAACGCCACATCTGTAATGTTCGCAAAAAACTGCTGACACCAAAGATCGTATTCTTCGCTTGTCGGCTTTTTGATGCGCAGAGAAAGGTCGTTCGGATTCTCGCGATGGGCGTATTCTTCGTGTGGATCATAAAGCACCTTGGCAAGGGTATCCTTCTCTAAAACTTCCTTCGCCTTTTCGGGATCAAGCACCGTAATGTTCAGCCGAGTGGCATTTGCAAGAAAAATGCGGTAGCGGGAAATGCCTTCGTGTTGCACACACCCCACTTGCAGCGTAGCTTCCGAAAATAGCGCACTCCAGTCTTCCTTAAGCAGCAACTCTCCGCTTTCCTGCGTAATCAATAAAAAATCATACGGATCGGTTTCGCGTTTTACCGCAGCAGGGTTTACGCGTGTACCGGTCATCAGCAAAGCATTCACCGTGGAACAGGTTGTTGCCCAGGAAATCATGGCATGTTGGATAAACGTCTCCATAAGCTCCTCTTTCTGTCGTTCTGCAAGTATTATAGCGGAACGCAAAATGAATGAAAAGAGAACGCCTCACGCGGAGGCTATGTGACTTGCGTACCTTCTTCGCTACAAAGTTGACGAAGAAATGCTTCAGGCGAAGGATATGCCGTTGTTTGCCATTCCCTTATCTTTATCATTCCTCTCGACGGCGAATGATTTCCATCACAATCAGACCGGCAGCCGCAACGAAAGCGACGATTCCCCAGAGAAAAATGCGCAATGTATCGCCTGTGATGGGCGACGTACCAAAGATACGACCGGCACCGGCGGCTTGTTCTTCATTCATGGTTACCGCCGCAGAAGATGCCTCATTATTCTTCGCCGTTTGGTTGTTTTTCGACGAATCCTTCTCCGGCGGATTCTCCTGCGTAGTCGAAGAGAGGCGCAGGGATGTGGAAGACGACGTAGAGGAATCTTCCTTTTGTCCGGAAAGCGCGCTTTCCGATGACCCCGAATTTGTTGGCGAAGCGATCGGTGTGGAAGAAGAGGTCGAACCCGGTGATTGCGGCGCAGGCAAAATCGCCGAAGAATCAGAGGGCTTCGATAGATCAGCGGATGGTGACGCGGAAGAGGTCGTTGGAGCTTCTGCGGATGCCGTTGCGTCGGAAGATGCCGGTTTTTCGGACGACGCGCCGGTTTGTGAGGATGTCGGCTTTTCCGATGAGGCTCCCGTTTGTGAGGATGTCGATTTTTCTGACGATGTCGATGCTTCCGAAGCTGTCGATGTATCGGACATTTCACTACTTTCTTTTTCCATTGCCACGTTTACCGTGAAGCATTCCTCTTTCATCGGCAGCGTGTTATCCACCGTAGCGCACCATTGTGCGCTTTTTTGTAAATCCGGGTCGCTGGCAAAGCCCGTCCAGATCGGTTTATACGAAAAATCCGGTCGTTTTACGCTAATGGTGTACGTTCCGTTTTTAGCCGTTTTCGGTACAGAAAACGAGAGTTTATAGCCGTTATCTTGCTTCAACAAATCCTCTCTCTGCATGGGGAGCATGAGCTTTTCCGGTAAAACAATATCCCCTGAAAAAACTTCGGCGGTCATGCCGGGAATGGCATAACCGGCAATGGGATCGAATTGGTACTCGCCGGGTTTGCGAACCGTTATCGTCTTTTGTTTTTCAGGGACTACGGTCGCTATTCTTTTCTCCATGAGTCGTGTTTCCGAAAGCATATCCAAGACCAAATTGAAGTCAGAATAAGCACCATGTAAAGATTTGTTTTTACTTCCAACATAGGTAAGTTCTTCCGTTGCTCGATGTGGCATGTACACACTACGGGAAACCGTCGTCTGATTCAGACCGACATAGATAGCCGTCTGGTTTAAGCGCGGTTCATCCACCACATAGCGATTATAGACGATGGCATGACCGACAAGTGCCCAATCTTCCGGCGTTGCCTCAAATGTTTTGTTGACCTCCTCAATCACACCGTTATGCGAAGTGTAAACGGCGTAATCTCGTCTATCGGCAAGAAGATCAATGATAAAATGCGGCTGTCCTGTTCCTTCTACACAATAGAGACGATAATTCATTCTCCAATACGGTTTGGATTCTTCATAAGTCACTATATTCGCAGGGACGGCAAACAAGCTAAATGGGTTGCCCATATCTCTCATTCCGCTGTTTGTGGAAGACGAACGATAAGCATCCCGTAAATAAAGGGACACGTGTAGGTTATCCTCCTTCGGATACATCATTACCACATGATGTCTCCTATTCGGTGCCGGCAATGCCTTTGCACTTTCTCCCCAAAAGCTGAGAAACAGCATGAGTGCCATGACGGTCAACAACCATCGCCGTCCAAACATTTTTCGTTTTTTCATTTTTTAGAACCTTCCTTTCTCTCTGTTCGCAAAGCAAATTTCTTTTGCTACAGTCATTATGCAAGGTTCTTTTTTTCACTGTGTCCCGTTATGCCGTCTCCGTCTTTTTCCGTATCCCGCTCCTGTCTTTCGTTGATTCTCGTCGTATTTGCGTCAAAGATCCTTGCTTAAATAGAGGCGAAAGATTGTTCTCGTAAAATAGAGGCAAAAGCTTTTCTCGTTCGCAAATAAAGAGCAAAAAAAACAACAAGAAGGGATTCCCTCTTGTTGTTCTTTTTTCTTGCGGGAAAAGGGACTCGAACCCCCACGTCATGGACACCAGATCCTAAGTCTGGCGCGTCTGCCAATTCCGCCATTCCCGCTTATTGAATGCTATTGTCTGCTCTTTGTAATATCGTCTGCTCTTTGCGCTATTTCTGCTCTTTTGGCACAAAAAAAAGGTGGGTGAAGGGATTCGAACCCTCGATCTCCAGAGCCACAATCTGGCGCCCTAACCAGCTAGGCCACACCCACCACAGTCACGGTTTTTTCATTATAATGGACGTTTCCCCGCCTGTCAAACGTCGCTACGCTATAATGAATGAACTATAAGGGATGAACGGAAAGAAGGGAAAAGGTGAATTATGCGATTCGATACAGACTATATTGAAGGCTGTCATCCAGCCATTTTGACGCGATTAAGTGAAACCAATTACTGCAAACAACAGGGGTATGGTCTGGATGAATACTGTGCTTCGGCAAGGGAACGCATCCAAAACGCATGTGCTGCTCCTCATAGCGATGTACATTTTGTTACCGGTGGCACGCAAGCCAATGTTACGGTCATTTCACATGCCCTTCGTCCCTATCAAGGGGTTCTCTGCGCCGTCACCGGACATATTAATGGTCATGAAACCGGTGCAACAGAAGCACGCGGACACAAAGTGCTTCCGCTTCCGGAAAAGGGTGCCAAAATCTCTGCCGATCAGGTCAAGGCGTATCTTCATCACTATCGCCGTATGGAGTATCCGGAACATGAAATTGAACCGAAAATGGTCTATCTTTCTCAACCAACCGAACAGGGAACACTCTATTCCTTGAAGGAACTCAACGCTTTTCGCTCCGTTTGCGACCGTTACGGGCTTTATCTTTTTATTGACGGTGCACGCCTTGGCTATGCACTGGCTACGCCGGTTAATGATGTTTTTCTTACGGATTTGGCACGACTTACGGATGTGTTCTATATTGGCGGTACAAAGGTCGGTGCGATGTTCGGCGAAGCAATTGTCATTCAGAATGAGGATATCAAGCAGCAATTTCGCTATTCCATCAAACAAAATGAGGGAATGTTGGCAAAAGGACGCTATCTCGGGCTGCAATTCGACACCCTTTTTACAGACAACCTCTACACCACTATTGCAACAAATGCGATAACGCTGGCAGATACTCTGCGTGAGGCGCTTCGCACAATGGGGGTTTCGTTCTTTTCTCCTTCGCCTACGAACCAAGTTTTCCCCATCTTTACTCTGGCTCAAGTCGAAGAATTGGAAAAACTCCATGTGTTTGAACGCTGGAGCGAACTTCCCGATGGACGTGTAGCGATCCGCTTCTGTACCAGCTGGGCAACGCAAAAATGCGATTTGGACAACCTGATTTCCGATATTCAGCGCATACTGGAAATAGTTTGATTCGAGAGTTTTTCTGTTCTTACACGAATCGGTCTACGCTGTTTCTCTGCTATTTCTATTCTTTATATTGGGGAGCGTCTCTTGGCGAGTGTTTCTAGGCGTGTGTTTTTTAGGATGCTCTTCTTGACAAGCGTTTCGTTTTGGTCATGATTGATGGGGTGCCCGTTTGTCAGGGGTACTTTGAGGGGGATTGACCCTGGCAATTCATCTTTTTCACAGTTTGCCAGGGGTAGATTGGGATGGATTGCCCCTGGCAAATCGTCTTTTTTACTGTTTGCCAGGGGTGCGGTCGGCATATTTGACCCTGGCATATTCACTTTTTTGTCGTTTGCCAGGGGTGACTTGGGGTCGATTAACCCTGGCAAAGCGTCTTTTTCACAGTTTGCCAGGGGCTCGATCGGCATGACCGACCCTGGCAAACCATCTTTTCTCCCATTTGCCAGGGGTGTGGGTGGCAAACTTGACCCTGGCATATTTACTTTTTTGTCGTTTGCCAGGGTCAATAGCGAAAAATCCTCAGTTAGTCTCGCCCACACTCTTTCTATAGCCGCGCCGCCAGCAACATTCTCAGCGGCGCACCGCTTTTTCCTCAATTGGGAGCGGCACAAATGACAGCGGCAAGCGCATTCGACAAGTCCTTGCCCGAGTGCAGTATTCCAAATGCCCCTGGCAAATCGTCTTTTTTGTCATTTATCAGGGTAGCTTGGGGTGGTTTGCCTCCGGCATATTCCCTTTTCTCCCGTTTGCCGGGGCGCGGGGGCATGACCGACCCCTGCAATTGTCTTTTCTCTCATTTTCCAGGGGCAAGGGCGATATATTCAATCCTAACAAAACAAGACCGTTTTCCACCCTTACAACACAAAAGCCGCTGGAATCACTTGATTCCAGCGGCATACGTGGTTCGTGCCATCGGGGATTCGAACCCCGGGCCTCCACTTCCGGAGAGTGGCGCGCTTCCACTGCGCTAATGGCACACGACAGTTTACAATACGTTCTGCCTGTCGTCCCATTTTAATAGATGGACATCGATTTTGCAACGCAAGATGGAAGACGGCATCTTCTGTTCATGCATATGCCCTTTTCAGATAAGCTAAAGGTTAATGCCAACACGTAGTGCGAGAAAAAGGTGCGGTTCCTCACCTTTTGTCAAAGTGAGAATGGCACAGCCGGGCACACCGTCATAAGGACGGCTCGGCGATCCGGGATTAATTGCCCAAATCGATTGGATTTGTTCGACAGCAAAGCGGTGGGTGTGACCATAAAGCACAATGTCGGCAAGTTGTTCTCGCGCATGTTGGACAAGCGGCAAACGGTCAAAATGGACACCATAACGATGACCGTGGGTGAGCAACAACGAAAAGCCCTCAACAAAAAGGGTGTATTCCCAAGGAGCGGGCGACCCCCAATCGTTATTTCCGCGGACACCGAGAACAACACGTCCAAGCATCTGCTGCATCTCTTCGGCATCCCAGGCATGGTCACCCAGATGCAAGATGCGGTCAATGCCTGGCGTACGCCGGATATACGAGAGAATGGAACGCAAATCGCCATGCGTATCCGAAACAAGCAAAAGGCGTTCTGTCATTCGTTTTCTCCGCTTTTATTTCCCGGGACGGTATGGTTTTCACGACGCAGCTTATCTAATAACGCACGATATGCACGTCCACGGTGGGAAATCCGATTTTTTTGATTGTCCGTCATTTCTGCTAAGGCGCACCCCTCTTCAGGAACATAGAACACCGGATCATAGCCGAACCCCTTCGTTCCGCGAGGGGTCTCCAGAATCTCGCCGTACAAAACACCTTCCACGGTTTCCGTCATTCCCTTTCGACAAAGGGCAATGACCGTCTTAAAATAAGCACCGCGATTTTTTGGGGGGATGCCCGAAAGCTCACCCAGCAATTTTTCGACATTGTCCCGGTATGTGGCATGGGGACCGGAATACCGAGCCGCATAAATGCCCGGACGTCCTTCTAAAGCATCCACAAAGAGTCCGGTATCATCGGCTAAAATCCAGTATGCGTTCGGATCCTTTCCTGCGGAATGTAGCGCATTGTAAAGACCGGTAACTTTTAGGCAGGCATTTTCTGCCAAAGTACTTCCCGTTTCTTCAATGTCTACGTCGGATAGCCCCACATCCGATTTGGTTTGGACTACGAAGCGTTCCCCCAGAAGGGCACGAAGCTCCTTCGCTTTATCCGGATTTCCCGTAGAAAGAAGAATCGTTATTTTCTCGTTCATCGCTCCTCCTTATTTCCTGTGCAGCATAACGACCACAATAACAACAATGGGACAAATGTTTGTCCCGCTATTCTTGCGGAGGCGTTAACTGTTGTAGCCATTCTCTCAGTTCTTCCCCTTCCAAAAGAGGCACGGAAAGATCCAGCGCCTTCTGGCGTTTTGAGCCGGCCGCCTCTCCTGCTAACACCAAATCCGTTTTGGAGGAGACTGAGCCCTGAGCGCGTCCGCCTGCCTCTTGAATGGCCTTTTCAAGAGACGATCGCGTCCAACCATCAATCGTTCCGGTAATCACGATTTTCTTATCTGCGAGCCACTGCGATTCCGCCGGCTTTTTCTCAGCATAGCGCAGTGTAATCCCTTCGGCAAGCAGCGCATCGATTGCTTTGGCAATGTGTTTGTCCCGGAAAAATTCAACAATATTAGCAGCCGTCGTTTCGCCGATGTCCGGAATGGTCATCAATTCTTCCGCTGAAGCCTTGCGCAAATCGGTAAAAGAAGCAAAATGTGCCGCCAAATCGGATGCGGTACGCTCGCCTACTTCAGGGATACCAAGAGCAAAAAGAAACGCAGCAAAACGGGGTTCTTTGGAGGCTTCAATGGCGTGAAGAAGATTCGCCGTTTTCTTTTCCTTAAAGCTCTCCAACCGCATCAAATCGTGTGCGGTTAGGCGATACAGATCCGCCATTTCATGAAAGCCGAAATCCAACAGCTTCTCCAAGGTTTTCTCGGAAAGCCCTTCAATATTCATCGCATTGCGGGACGCAAAATGCACGAGACGCGAAATCAGCTGCGGACGGCAAGAAAGTGAATTGGGGCAGTAAATATGCACACGATCGTAGATGAGCTCCGCACCGCAAGCCGGACAGTGGGTTGGTTTCCGAATGGCTTCCGTGTGTTCCTCCGGTGTTTCCAACGTTTCCAAAATCTCCGGAATCACCTCATTGGAACGGCGAATCTTAACCTGCGCATTCAAACGAACCCCTTTACGCAGAATATCATCGTAATTATTCAGTGTCGCACGCGAAACCTGTACGCCGCCGATGTCCACGGGTTCTAACACCGCCGTCGGCGTTACTTTTCCGGTACGACCCACATTCCACTCCACCGCCTTCAGCACCGTGATGACTTCCTGTGGCGGAAACTTAAAAGCAATCGCCCAGCGCGGAAATTTCGCCGTAAAACCGAGCAAAGCGCGTGTGCGCAGGTCATTCACCTTAATGACAACGCCATCCGTTGCCACATCAATCTCCTCGCGCAAGATTTCCACCTCGCGAATGGCGGAAAGCACTTCTTCCCCATTGTGACAGCGGCGCAAAAAGGGATGCACACGAAAATGATTGTCCTGCAGGAAACGGAACATTTCTTCCTCAGTAGAAAATGGCGCATCGGCAAGCGGTTTTGCCGCGCCGGATGAGCCGTGATGCACCGCGGCTATTGTCTCCGCCGGTCGTTCCTTTGCTACCGAATGGCCGTCTTCTGCGGAATGTTCCTCCCCGTCCAGATAGCCCACCTGATAGAAAAACGCATCCAGATGGCGAGAAGCCGCTACCGAAGGATCTAAGGAACGAAGAGCGCCGGCTGCCGCATTACGTTCATTTTTCAATGGTTCTTCTGCATGTTCATTATAGCGACGAAGCGCCGAACGGGGCATGATACCTTCGCCCTGCACCTCCAACGTGCCCTTGAAAGGAATCATCAGCGGTATGGTCGGAATGGTGCGCACCTGCGAAAGAATTTCTTCCCCAATGGTTCCATTTCCACGAGAAGAAGCCATGACAAGAATGCCGTTACGATACGTCAGATTCACGGTCAGGCCGTCGAATTTAAGCTCCGCAAAATATTCCGGCTTGGGAAGCGGTGCTTGTGGATTTTCGGCATTATAACGCGCAACTGCCGTTTCGACATCACCCAGCCACTTTCTCACCTCTTCCTCGGTCTTCGTTTTTCCTAAAGAAAAAAGGGGTGCCAGATGGCGATGCTTCATGAATTTTTGCAGAATCTCTCCGCCGACACGCTGGGTCGGTGATGCCGGCAGGACAACGCCCGTCTCTTTCTCCAGCGCAACAAGCGCATCATAGAGGACATCGTAATCCGCATCGCTCACCAGCGGATCATCCAACGTATAGTAATGCACATTCAAGCGATTCAGGCGTTCCACCAGCTCCTGCATCCGTTTTGCCGTGTTGGGATTCATGCCTTCCTCCTACCGTTTCTGCATAGGCGCAAGTGCCGCATTCAGCCGTTTTATGCCCTTTCCGTCAAACGCGACCGTCACCTCATCCCCGTTCGGCTGCGGAACCACCGAAATGACCGTCCCATGACCGAATTTCTTGTGCTGTACCGCATCTCCAACACGAAATTCGCTCGTAAGTTTTTTCTCTCTGCTCTTTTGCTGCTCCCGAATCCGTTCACGAAACGCTTTTCGTTTACGGTCGTATTCTTCCCGCAACTTCGGATCGGCGGTATTACTGCGACGGACATAATTTCGGTCATAGACGTTCGTACGATCCAGCACGTCGGGAATATCCTCCGCCTCAATCTTTCCCTCCAACTCCTTGAGGAAAGAGGACGGCATAGCCGCCATGGGCGTGCCAAACACACGCCGACTCTCTGCCTGGGACAGATAGAGCGTGCGCTTCGCACGCGTCATCGCCACATAGAGCAGACGACGTTCTTCTTCCAAATTCCCTTCCTCCATCGACCGGCGGCTGGGAAAGAGCCCTTCTTCCAGACCAACGACGAAGACGACATCAAATTCCAATCCCTTTGCGGAATGAATCGTCAACAGATTGACGCCTTTTTCCTTTTCCTCCGTCTTGTCTAAATCCGAAAGGAGCGACAGACTTTGCAAGTACTCCACTAAGGACGGATCTTCCTCTTCTTCTTCATACAACGAAACCGCATCCAGAAAAGCGCCGACGTTTTCCATGCGCGTCCGATCTTCCACGGTTCCGCCGGATTCCAGCATGGCGCGATACCCCGTCTTTTCGTAAAGGTATTCCGTCCACTTGGTCAGCGGTAGTTCCTCGCGCTTTCGATTCAAATCGGAAAGCAAATCGGCAAAGCGCAATAACTTATTGCGTTGCGCAGGGGTGAGCATCCGTACGCTCTCTTCCTCCTGCAACGCCTGTAAAAGTGACATACCCATCGCATGCGCTTCTTCTCGCAGTTTCTGCACCGTCGCCTCGCCAATGCCGCGTTTGGGTTGATTCACAACGCGCGCGAAGGAAACGTCGTCCAGCGGATTAATGAGCAGATTCATGTAGGCGACCAAGTCTTTAATTTCTGCGCGATCGTAGAATTTTAAGCCGCCTATCACACGATAGGGAATGCCCTCACGAAGAAGCGCATCCTCAAACGGACGCGATTGCGCATTCGTGCGATAGAGAATTGCCATATTGTCCCATACCACGCCGCGCTGCTGTTCCTCACGCAGTTTCGCAGCAACCAATGCCGCTTCCTCATTTTCACTTTGCACGCAACGAAAATGAACCGCTTCTCCCTCGCCGTTCGCCGTCCAGAGATTCTTGTCTTTTCGTTCCGTATTATGGGAAATCAGTTGGTTAGCGGCATCGAGAATGTGCGAGGTGGAACGATAGTTTTGCTCCAAAAGAATCGTTCGTGCGCCCGGAAAATCACGCTCGAAGGAAAGAATGTTTTGGATATCCGCACCGCGCCAACCGTAAATGGATTGATCCGCATCGCCCACGACACAGATGACGGCGTCTTTTCCGGTCAACAGACGAATCAGTTCATACTGCGGATGGTTGGTATCTTGATATTCATCGACGAAAATATGCGTGAATTTTTCCTGAAATTCCCGACGAACACCCTCGTTTTGCAACACCTCGATGGCTTTCAAAATCAAATCGTCAAAATCCAACGCATTATTCTTCTTTTTTTCCACCTCATAGCGCTGATAAACGCGACCAATGATTTTCTCCCGATTCATAGTCGCATTTTCCAACACTTCTTCCACGCCCACGCCGCGATTTTTATAATCCGAAATGCGCATAAGCACCATCTGCGGACGATAGTCCTGATTGACCTGCTGCTCTTTTAATAGCTGCTTCACGAGCGTGCGCTGATCCGCCGTATCGTAGATGGTAAAGTCTGAGCCGTAGCCTAAAATGCCGATTTCCTGCCGTAAAAGGCGCGCGCAGATGGAGTGGAAGGTTCCCATCCACATACCGCTCGTGCTTCTGCCTAACGTCTTCTCCACACGATCGCGCATCTCCTGCGCCGCTTTATTGGTAAAGGTAAATGCCAAAATATGCCAAGGCGCAACCGCTTTTTCTTCCAACAGGCGCACAATCTTCGTCGTCAGAACCCGTGTCTTGCCGGAACCGGCGCCTGCCAGAACAAGCAGCGCTTTATCCTCCGCCAGTACCACTTCCCGCTGAGCGCAGTTAAGGTTTTCGTATTCCATACCCTCTCCTATATCGCGAAGCCCAGGAGGCTTTCCAACTTATCCCAGGAGGTATTAATGATCAGTTCTTCGGGGAAATGCAGTTCGCTCAACAACTCTTCCGCTAACGAAAACTGACCGACGCTGGTACTCATGTGCGCATCGCTGTTGACGATAATGGGCACTTCGTATTCTTTGCAAAGAGCGAGATAGCGGAGCTGATTCTTTTCCGCATTTCTACGGAAGCTATTTTCGTCCAAAGAAGAGCAATTGACTTCCATAGCCACGTGGTGCGTTTTACAGGCTTTCACCAGCGCTTCATAATCAATAGGATAACGATCATCATCCGGATGCCCAATGATATTAATCTGTGGATACCGTTTCAGCGCTTCCAAATACACCGGTGTAAAATCCGTAGCGCGCTTTTCGCCAAAATCAAATATATTGCCATGCAGCGACGCAATCACATAGTCGGTCGTACCGAGAAGATCTTCTTCAAACAGATGCCCCTGCATATCGCAAAGATTCATCTCAATTCCACGCAAAATGCGAACACCCTCAAGATAGGGCGGAATGACGGTTAAATTCATCCAATACTCCGGCAGCGTTGTATGGGGCATTCCGTAGCCGTGATCGGAGACACCCAAAATTTCCAGTCCATTCTTTTTCGCCTCCCTGGCATTTTCGGTCAGGGTCGAATAGGCATGAATGCTTGCCATCGTATGGGTATGTAAATCCATCAAAGCGTGCATAACGCTCTCCTTTCTTTTCTACTTATAGTCCTAAATTGGGATCGGCTGCGAAATCAAGCGATGACGCGCCCCGTTCCCGATATTGATAATAACCGGCGCAACCAATCATTGCGGCGTTATCGGTACACAAAACAGCAGGAGGAACGAAAAAGCGACAATCGTGTTTCGCGCACATGGCGGACAGTGCTTCCTGCAAAGGACGGTTCGCCGCTACGCCGCCGGCAAGACAAAAGGTGCGCATTTTCGGCATCGATTCCAGCAAATGTTCTGCCTTTTGTACCAATACATCGATAACGGCCTGTTGGAAAGAGGCGGCGATATCTGCCACCGGAACGGGCAGATTCTGCTGTTCACGATGATGCACTTCATTGATTACCGCCGTTTTTAACCCACTGAAACTAAAGGCATAGCCGTCCTCTTTAGAAGACATCGCCCGCGGAAAAGCGAACGCCTGTGGATTTCCCTGTTCCGCAATACGCTGAATTTTAGGGCCTCCGGGATAGCCGAGTCCCAGCACACGAGATACTTTATCAAAACTCTCGCCTGCAGCGTCATCTACTGTGGAGCCGACCACCTCATAATGCGCATAATCGTTCACCACACAAAGATAGGTATGTCCGCCGGAAACCACCAAGCCAAGAAAAGGAGGTTCTAACTCCGGATGCGCTATATAATTCGCGCAAAGATGCCCTTCCATGTGGTTGACCCCCACAATGGGAATATGGCGTACATACGCCATGGCTTTTGCGGCGGAAATGCCCACCAACAACGCACCGACAAGCCCCGGACCGCGCGTAACCGCAATGAGATCCAGTTCTTCGGGCAGCACATGCGCTTCGGCAAGGACGGCCTCCAGTAGCGGATTGATCGCTTCAAGGTGTTTGCGCGAGGCAATCTCCGGCACAACCCCTCCAAAAAGAGCATGGTCCTTAATTTGGGACGAAATAATCTGGCTTAGCACCTTTCGTCCGTCACAGAGAACCGCAACGCTGGTCTCATCACAGGAAGACTCAATCGCCAAAATCCGCATGAAACACCTCCTCGTTCTTATTCTCCGTCTGCAACCGGCAGCGCATAATGAGCGCATCGGCCATTTCTTCCGCATAATACTGATGTCGTCTGCCCACCACGGCAAAGCCAAACAGCAGATACAACGCCATCGCCGCGCTGTTGTGCTCATTCACTTCGAGAAATGCCTCCTCGATACCCTTCTCTTTCGCATCGGCAAGAAATCGTTCTACGAGGCGTTTTCCCACTCCGCATTGCCGATATGCCTTCGCGACGGCAATACGATTCAAACTGGCTTCTCCTGCCACGTCGGAAGAGAAAAAATAGCCCAAAATGGTCGCATCCGCCTCTGCCACAATTGCCGTATTGCAGGGATGAACAAGCTCGCTTTTCAGTTGCTTTACTGTCCACGCTTTTTGAAATGCCTCGCGTTCGATCTGGTGAATCACCGGCAAATCTTGCTCGATCATCTTTCTTAGGCGAAACGCCGGTTTTATTCCTGTATACACGATTTTCGCCTTTCCTCATTAAGGGGAAGTGTTTCCACACTCGTAGAGGTTTCATTCCTCGGCGCACGACGCTCTCGGTCCAGCTCCGCCTGCGATTTTCGCTGATAGTTCGGAACCAGATGCAAGACATTGTCGCTCTCCCCTCTTGCAAGGCGGCAAGCGGCAATTTGCATCATCGCTGCAATAGGAGACAATGCCGCCGGAGATGAAAGCATCACGCTTTCTTGCGGAGAAAACGCATCGGAAAGCGCCCGATGGCGCACTATGCCTGCTCCTGCCCAACATAAAAAGGGAACCCCCTCACACGCCGGATGGGCGGATGCCTGTTCGGAAAGCAGAAAGGCGCGCAATTGCTCTTCTGTATATAAACCTTCCTCCAAAATGCGCTCCCATGCGCCGTCTTCCTCTATGCGATACGCCGAAGCAAACAAGCGATTGGCGCGCGCATCGATCACAGGAACGATTATATGCGCACGATGTTCCTGCTTTGCCGCAAACGCCAGCGCCTCTAACGAGGAAATGCCTATGATCGGACGATGCGTAAATTGCGCCATGGTCTTCATCATCGTAACCCCGATGCGCAAACCGGTAAACGAGCCGGGCCCGATGCCCACCACAAAAGCATCTGCCTCTGCGGCCGGAAGACCACTTTCCTGACACAGCGCATCCAGGACGCTAAGAAGCTCCTCTGCGCGCAGACGATCCTGTTCTACCACGGTTTGACGCAGGGGTTTTCCCGTTTCATAAATGGCAACTCCCGTAGCGCGCGTAGAGGTGTCCGCTCCTATCAGTCTCGCCATACGCTAACCTCCCTCGCTTCTCCCTCATTAGCGGTGATCCGCACATGCACCATGCCATGCGGAAGATACCCATCGGCTTTTTCTGCCCATTCCAAAAAAGTTATAGCCCCCTCCGGATAAAAATAGGTCTCATAGTCTATGTCTTCCAGTTCTTTCGGCTCTTCCAGCCGGTAAAGATCCAGATGATACAAGTCCAGATTTGGCGTTTGATAGTGATTGACCAGCGAAAAAGTCGGAGAAGACGCCGGACGGTTAGCGTCAAGCGCTTGCGCGATCCATTGCACTACCTGCGTTTTTCCCGCGCCCAGCGTTCCCTCTAACGAAACGACATCGCCCGAAGACAGCGTATGCGCAAAGCGTTCGCTCCATTCCCGCATCGCCTGTTTTGAGGTGATCTGCACGTGCGTCTCTCCTTTTCTATAAATACAGTACCATTTCCTAAGCAATAAAAAGAAGGTGCCCCGCAGGGCAACCTCTTCTCTTGTTTCTTTATTGTAATGCACTTGCTTCGACAGGTCTATTCTTTTTCCACCGCGAAGACTCCGACAACATAGTCCTTTTTTTCCTTTTCCCCGTGTTTATTATGACCAGCGCTTGAGAATGGGCGAAATACGCTTATAAAGCAGGAAGGTTACGACGCTTTCCAGAAACGTCTTTACCAGGTTGAACGGGAAAACGGAAAAGAGCATCAGCGTCATGTAGTTGGAAACCAACCCGTTCGCAGCGCCAATCTGCGTCGCAAGAACATCCAAATCCAACTGAATGGCCGCAGCATACGCCGGAAAAATAAAGAACGTGTTGGAAAGTACCGCGATACAGCTCATGGCTAAGGAACCGGCAAGTAAGCTAATTACAGCACCTCGTTTGGTATGGGAACGGCGATAAATAATGGCAGATACCAAAACAAAAGTCGAACCGACGATCAAATTGGATAATTCACCAACACCAACGGTCTCGGACGTAAATAATTTCAAAATATTCTTAACAAGCTGAATAAGAAAACCTGCCACCGGTCCCATGGCGAATCCGCCAATCAGTCCCGGTACATCTCCGAAATCCACTTTCATAAACGCCGGAGCAAAGGGCATCGGAATCTGAAACAATTCCATAATAACGAAACCCAGAGCACCCAAAGCGCCGATTTTAACCATATTGCGAATGCGCGTCGCATCCTTTACCTGCTGTAGAAACGTTCTCGGCTCCGCCCATCCATTTACTTGTTTTGCTGTCGTATGTTGTGATTGCATATTCATTCCTTTCTATAATAGGGACTATGTAATGGCTTCTGTCCGCGAAAAGAATGATATCGGTTTAACAACCTCTGCCATTATAAACGATTCATTTCGTTCTGTACAGTACAAACGAGAAATATGGTAGACTGTTCCCATTACAGGAGGGACATTCATGGGTTCGATCACCTTTCAACTGATGGTCATCACCATCATCTCCAAATTTACAGGACTCATTCGCGAAGTCAGCTTCGCGAAGTTTTTTGGTACCGGCATGGTCACGGATATCTACGTCGTTTCGGAGAGCATCACCGCCATGGCGTTCAGTTTTCTCTTTATGTCCATCCAAACGACGTTTATACCGATGTACAACAAAGTCTTGACCAACAGCGGTCGTCGCGAAGCGGATCGCTTCACTTCCAATTTGACAAACACCATCGTTCTGCTTGCCGCCATCATCTCCGCGGTTGGATTTCTGTTCATGCCGCAGATTATGCGCCTCGTAGCTGCCGGCTTTCTGGGCGAAAAGTTCGACCAAGCCGTGCTTTTCACGCGCATTGTTCTCTTCCGCATCCTTTTCTCGGCGCTTAACGGTGCTTTTATCAGCTATCTAAACAACTACAATAACTTTTTAACACCGGCGACTACAGGTATCATCATGAATGTCGTGATGATTTTCTTCTCCTATCTCACGGCAAAGACGGGAAATCTCCTGCTTCTTGCCTTCGGCAGTATTTTCGGCGTTGCCGTGCAATATATGTTTTTTCCGGGTGCTCTTCGCCGCACAGGCTATCGCCATCAATTTCTGCTGCAGCCGAACGCCCCTGCCATTCGAGAATCGCTTGCCATCGCCATTCCTGCCATGTTCTCCATTCTGGTCAATGACATCTCCATCATCGTGGATAAAGCCATTGCCACGTCCATCGTGCCAAACGGCGGTGCGTCGGCGCTGAATTACGCCAATATGATTTTCATGATGGTGGAAGGTGTTGTCATCGTTTCCATTGTTACCGCTTCCTATCCCGGCATGTCGCGCGCCGCACAACAGGACGATCTTCGCCCCTTTAAGCGTGTCATTCATCATTCGCTGGTACATGGCATGGTGTTAATTATCCCTGCTGTTGTCGGCATGATGCTCTTTTCACAGCCCATCGTTCGTTTATTCTATGAACGCGATCAATTTACTGCGACCTCCACGCTCATGACCGCCGGTGCTCTGTTCTGGTATACGCCGGGACTCATCGGACTGTTGTGTTCACAGGTTTTTATTCGCGCCTTCTATGCGCTGCACGATACCAAAACGCCGCTTCTCATCTCGGCGGTACAAGTTGCCGTGGACATTACACTGAATTTTATCTTGTCCCATTTCTTCGGACTGAACGGCCTTGCCGCCGCTACCGCCACAGGCAATCTCGTTGGTGCCGTCATTCTGGGATGGGTCTTACGTAAAAAATGTGGTCGTTTGGAATTTCGATCTCTTTTCCGCTCCGTTGCCAAAGTCGTTGCCGCTTCTGCCATAATGGGTTTTCTCACGCTTTTCGTCTTTCATGGACTGGCACCGGCAAAAGAAACGATTCGGCTTCTTCTGACCGTTTTGGTTGGTGCCCTGGTTTATCTGGTCGTCATTCTCTTTGCACAAATTCCTGAGGTGCGCCAGCTGGTCAATCAAGCCTACCATCGGTTACATCGCCACAAAGTGCGCCACCGCAACTAATCGTTAGCCTAAAAAATAGAGACACCGCAAAAAAGCGGTGTCTCTTTTGATGTGCATTTTTATTATTCTAAGCGCATCGGCGCACTTCGTTTTTTATAAACTATCTTTGACATGCTGCTGGAAATGCCAAGCCGAAGCGCAGGCTTCTTCAATGCTGTGCGTCGCTTTCCACTCCAATTCCTTTTCCGCTTTTGAGGGATCCGCCACAACCGTATCGATATCCCCCGGGCGCCGATCGGTGACAACATAAGGAATGGTCAGATGACTCGCCTGCTCAAATGCATGAACCAGTTCCAGCACACTCGTGCCTTTTCCCGTCCCCAAATTAAAGGCATGCGCGCCGGGACGATTTGCCATCTTTTCCAAGGCAGCAACGTGACCCAA
>QWCB01001761.1_pt1 | contig 19939 bp, 19 predicted proteins | sample 1972511 | NCBI WGS metagenome assembly QWCB01 (sample SAMN09866719, study PRJNA288562) | Human gut metagenome isolate term5_stool, whole genome shotgun sequencing... | isolation source: gut | host: Homo sapiens | place: USA: California
ATCCGCCGATGGCTCAGGCAGTAGGCGGCGATAAGGAGCTGTGCTTTAACGACGTTGAAGGCGTCATCGGCGGTTTCCGCACACCGGTGTTTGAGAAGGGTATTTCAGTCCCCGGATGCCACGTACACTTTATCGACGCCGAGCGCACCTCCGGCGGACATGTACTGGACTACACGGTAGATGAGGCCACCATTGAGCTCTGCCCTGGCACGGACCTCGACCTGCGCCTGCCACTGACCCACGAATTCCGCTCCGCCAACCTGGCCCCCGATGACCTAGACCAGCAGCTGCACACGACGGAGATTAAGGACTAACCCCAGACCGGTTGCTCGTTGAGGATGTCTTCGACTCGTTTGGCTTTGGGGATGGATGGGAAATACATCGGCTTCTCATAGCCGTGGAGTGCCAGCGAAATCCCGCCGCGGCGGCGACGCGCACCACGAATATCAGTGAGCGGGATCGAATCGACGTGCTTGCCTTCCCGAGCGATGACGCGCAGGTTGGTCACGATGAAGCGCTTGCGGCGGGCCTTGGCAAGGGGCACGATGAAGCGCCAGACGGCAAGCAGGGCCCATAAAGCTACTAAGCCATTGCGAATCGCCAAGTCAATGCCGTTATAGTCACACCAGCCGATGGCAATCCAGCACACACCCGTGACGACGACGAGCTCTAAAAAGGGAAAGAGCAGTGTCCGAAACGGGGCGGTCATGTCCGCGCGCACAACCTCGCCGCGGCCCATCTGCATGAGGTTCATGGGGCACATGGTACCTACCTTCCCACTCGTTCCACGGTCCTCCCCCGCTACCCGAGCGTGAGGGGTGACCGCCTCCTAGCCTCGGCAGTCCGGCGGTCCGGCGCGGCATCGCACATGGCATTTCCTAAAAGGCATCAGTCGAAAGGCGTCTTTGCCCCTGAAAACACCATCTGTCGGCCTGCAAAAGGCGTCTTTGGGAGTAAAGACGCCTTTTGACTAATGCCTTCTGACAGACGCCTTGTGAAAAGCGCCATGCGGGATATGCGGCAATCTAGCGTGTTCCACCGGGGTTACCTCTCTTCCCAGAAAGGGCCAGTGCACGGAAATTTCTAGACCTCACGACTAGCGCACGACACAAAACCCTTGACAGCGGGAAAGGCCGGCAGTAGGTTGAGAAACACCTATGCAATCGATTGCACTAGAGGCCACAGGAAGGAGGATTTCATGACTGGAGCCACATTAAAAGATATTGCCGCTGCGGCCGGGGTTTCAGTTTCCACCGCCTCGCGTTCCCTTGCCGGAAATCCTGCTATCTCCGAGAAAACACGGGCAAAGGTAATGAGCATTGCGCAACAGCTCAATTATTTGCCCAACGCTCAGGCACGAGCCTTGAGAAACTCTCGGTCCGACGCCATAGGGCTTATCATCCCCAACTTGGACAATGCCTATTTTGCTGCCATGGCCGCTGCAGTGGAAGAAGAAGCGAATAAGCGCAAACTCTCGACCATAATTACCAGTTGCGGAGAAGACCCAGAGCGCCTAACCAAGGCCCTCGACACCCTCTCCCAACGCCAGGTAGACGGAATCATCAGTGTCCCGCTCGAAGGTGCAGAAGATGCACTGCAGCGCGCGGCGGAATCTCGCCCACTGATACTCATCGATCGTTCTCTTAAAAACCTCCCAGCCGTGGTCTCAAACCCAATTACCGGGATACATGCGGCCGTGGCCCAGCTCAAGAGCAAGGGACACACGTCAATTGGGTATCTCTCTGGCCCCCAAGAAACGTCCACCGGACGCGAGCGCCTCAACGCATTCAAGGATGCGACAACCGGAATGGATATCCACATCCATCACGGCAGCTTCCGCCACCGATCTGGATACAAGGGCGCCATCGCGCTTCTTCACGAAGGCGTCACAGCCATAGTCGCAGGCGATTCCATGATGACCGCAGGCGCGCTAGAAGCTTGCCATAACGCTGGCAAAAGAATTGGTGAAGAAATCGCACTAGTTGGCTTCGATGATTTCATCTTTTTACGTTTCCAACCAGCGCCAATCTCTGTCATAGACCAGAACGTTACGCGCATGGGAGAAGAAGCTACCGCTCGCTTGGTTGACGCAATTGATAACAAGCGGCAGCCCGAATCGACGGTCATCGATACCCGCTATATCCCACGAATGTCCACCGCCTACCGATTCCCTGGAGAACTCACATGAGTGAAACCGTCCTAAAACTTGAAGGCGTAACCAAGTCCTTCGGTCCCGTTGATGTCATTAAAGGGGTCGACCTCAACGTACGGAGAGGCCAAGTCCAAGCCCTCTTGGGTGAAAACGGCGCCGGCAAGTCCACGCTCATCAAAATGATTGCGGGCGTACACGAACCGGACTCTGGCCGCATACTAGTAGATGGCAAAGAAGTTAGAATCCCCGATACTAAGGCCTCCGAGGCCCTCGGTATCGCCACTATTCACCAAGAACTCAACTTGGTGCCGACGATGTCAGTGGCTGAAAACATTGTGCTCGGTCGCACTCCGCAACGCTACGGACTTGTCAACCGCAAGCATCTCAAGGCTCAAGCACAAGCAGCCCTACACCTCATCGGACTTGATGTTGACTTGGATACTCCGGTGGGTGAGTTGGGCGTCGCCAAGCAGCAGCTGGTTGAGATCGCCAAAGCCCTTTCCATGAATGCGCGCATCCTTATCTTGGATGAACCCACAGCCGCGTTGACCGGCAAAGAAGTCGATGCGCTCTTTACAGTTCTCGAAGGTCTCAAAGCAAAAGGCGTGGCGATGGTGTTTATCAGCCACCACCTGGATGAACTGGCACGGATCGCGGAGACCATTTGCGTACTGCGCGATGGTGCCTTCATCGCCGAGGTCCCTTCCGATACAGATGAGGATGAACTGGTCCGGCTGATGGTCGGTCGCAGTATCGAAAACCAGTACCCGCGCGACACTCCGCCCGAGCGCGGCGAGGTCTTGCTTGAAGTTGCAGGCCTGACTACACAAGGTTCGTTTCAGGACATCTCCTTCGAGGTCCACTCCGGCGAAGTTGTCGGTCTCGCCGGACTTGTCGGCGCTGGCCGCACGGAGATCATTCGTGCCATCGCTGGCGCAGACACCTACGATTCAGGATCCATTCGTGTGAATGGCCAAGAACTTCGAGGCGGCGACATCGGCGCCGCAATTCGCGCCGGAGTGGGACATATCCCCGAGGACCGGAAAGCACAGGCGCTAGTCCTGGATGCTTCGGTAGCAGATAATCTCGGTTTCGCGACGCTCTACCCCACCGCTAGAGCTGGGATTGCGGACCGTTCTGGCCAACATCGGCGTGCGGGCGAAGTGGCAGAAAAACTTCGTATACATATGTCCGGGCTTGACCAGGCTATCCGCAATCTCTCCGGCGGAAACCAGCAAAAGGCAGTCTTCGGCCGGTGGGTCCTCGCCAACTCAAAAGTTCTCTTACTCGATGAGCCAACCCGCGGCGTCGACGTAGGCGCCAAGGTCGAAATCTACAACATCATTAACGAGGTTACGGCTGCCGGCGGCGCGGTCCTCATGGCTTCCTCTGATCTACCAGAGGTACTTGGAATGTCTGACCGGATCCTCGTCATGTCGGGGGGCCAACTTGCCGGGCAACTGCCAAAAGACTCCACTCAAGACGAGGTCATGACCCTCGCCGTAGCCAACGTAACTTCAGCAACCTCCGCTGCCGCTACTAACTCCGCTAGCCACGACCCCAAGGATTAATTATGACCAAGAATCGTGTAGCCAACTGGGCTCTGAACAATGGCGCTCTCGTCGGCCTCATCGCGCTGTGCATAGCGCTTTTCATCGCCACCCCGTATTTTTTAACCGTAACGAATCTACTTAACGTAGGCATCCAGGCAGCTACCGTGGCCATCCTGGCTTTCGGCATGACCTTCGTTATTGTTACCGCGGGAATCGACCTTTCTGTCGGTTCAGTAGCCGCTCTTGGCGCTATGGTGTCGGCCTATATGTTCTCCACTGCCGGACTTCCGGGCTGGCTGACTCTCCTCATTGGTCTCGGTGTGGGTGCCTTGGCGGGCGCTATCTGTGGAATGGCCACTGCGTGGGGAAAGATTCCCTCCTTCATTGCAACACTGGCAATGATGTCTATTGCGCGTGGCCTAACCCTCGTCATCTCGCAAGGCTCTCCCATTGAGACCGCGCCTTCGGTCAACTTCTTTGGCAGCGACGTAGCCGGCCTCCCAGTGCCCATCATCATGATGGTGATTGCTGGGCTCCTCTGTTGGTTCATCCTCGAGCGCACTGTGCTCGGCCGTTCCATGTACGCGATCGGAGGAAATCTCGAAGCAGCTCGTCTCTCTGGTCTCCCAGTCAAGCGCATCCAGATCGCAGTTTTCGCGCTCTCTGGGTTCTTCGCAGCGTGGGCGGGCATGGTTATGGCGGGCCGACTCGAATCTGCACAACCGCAAGCAGGCACCGGTTATGAGCTGGATGCCATCGCCGCAGTCGTCATCGGTGGTGCCTCGCTGTCTGGTGGACAAGGCAAAGCAACGGGGACTCTGGTTGGCGCTATTTTGCTGGCTGTCATCCGAAACGGCCTCAACCTCCTCAATGTTTCCTCCTTCTGGCAGCAGATTGTCATCGGTTTAGTCATCGCGTTGGCCGTGGGCTTCGACGTCTTCCGCAATAAGACGGCTAACTAAAAGGAGTGCCTCATGAAAAAGATCATTTCTGCAGTTCTCGTTGCCGTTCTTGCTTTGGGTTTGGTCTCATGCAACCGCTCTGAGGAAGACCGTCAGCGCATAACTCTTGCGCTATCAACCCAGACAAACCCCTTCTTCGTTGAGCTACGCCATGGCGCACAGGACAAGGCCAAAGAACTCGGAGTCCCCCTCGATATCCAAGACGCCTCGGATGATCCTGCTCAGCAAGTCAATCAACTCGGCAACGCTACGTCGATGGGCGCGAAAGTGGTGGTTGTTAACCCCACAGACTCCGATGCTGTAGCTCCAGCAGTACGCGGAATCAAGAACCATGGTGTCCCTGTGGTCGGTGTAGACCGCGACGTTAACGGCGTAGATTTGGATTCCATGGTTGCCTCCGACAATGTCGCCGGCGGTGCCCAAGCAGCAGATCAACTGGCCAAATCCATCGGCGAAGAAGGTGACATCCTCATCCTGCAGGGCACCGCAGGTACGTCGGCCTCGCGCGAACGTGGCAAGGGCTTCGAGTCACAGATTGCCAAGTACCCGGGCATCAAGGTGGTTGCTAAACAGTCAGCAAATTTTGATCGTACAGAGGGACTCAATGTAGCCACCAACCTTTTGCAAGCCAACCCGAACATCAAGGCCATCTTTGCGGAGAACGATGAAATGGCCCTTGGCGCCGTCGAAGCCCTGGGATCGCGCGCTGGTTCCGAGGTCAAGATCGTGGCCTTTGACGGTACTTTCGACGGACTTAAGGCTGTCAAGGACGGCAAGCTGGAAGCTACTATCGCTCAGCAACCAGCCGAGCTCGGTGCCCGCGCCATCGAGCAAGCCGCACAACTCCTGCATGGTGAAAAGGCACAGAAATCTGTCCCCGTAGAAGTCATCACCGTTACCCGCGACAACGTAGAGGAATTCCAATGAGCAAGTTAACTGTCGTCGGTTCTATCAATGCCGATCTCATCGTCCACGCAGAGCGCCACCCTCAGCCCGGAGAGACCCTGCTGGGTTCTGGCGGTGAAATCCTAGCCGGGGGCAAGGGCGCAAACCAGGCAGTGGCCGCGGCCCAACTTGGTGCGCATGTCGCTTTCGTCGGTGCCGTAGGATCTGATCCCTATGCCGAACCCGCTATGCATTACATGCGGACCTCGGGTATCGATCTCAGTGCAGTAGAGCAGGTAGACACCAATACCGGCCTCGCTGTCATCACTGTTTCCGCCGACGGCGAGAACACCATCGTCATTTCCCCCGGCGCTAATGCTCAAGTCGACTCAGATTTTGTCGCCGCTCGCGCCTCCACCATCGCCGATGCCGACATTGTTCTCCTACAAGGTGAAATCCCTGCTTCCGGTTTTCAAGCCGCAGTAGAACACAGCAATGGACGCGTTGTGGTTAACCTCGCCCCTGTTGTCCAAGTCGACCGTGAAAGCCTGCTGCAAGCCAATCCGCTTCTTGCCAATGAGCACGAGGCTGGTCTCATTTTGGAGCAGCTCGGCCTTCCCTCCGATGGCACCCCTCACGAGCTTGCTCACCGACTTATTGAGGCTGGCTTCCGCTCCGTAGTCTTAACCCTTGGCGCGCGTGGAGCGTACGTAGCCACCCCAGAAGGCGGCACGGATATACCTACCCCACGCGTGACCACCATAGATACCACCGGTGCTGGCGACGCCTTCGCCGGCGCGTTGTGCTCCCGACTCTTGCAGGGCGACTCACTCATCGATGCGGCCTCATTCGCTGCCCGCGTCGGAGCATTCGCTACAACCGGCAATGGAGCACAGCCTTCTTACCCAACTACTTCTTCACGCTTACCGGAGGTGGACAATGCGTAAATCTGGAATCCTCAACCCTGCACTCGCCAGCGCCGTTGCGCGCCTTGGGCACACCGATACTTTTGTTATCGCGGATTGCGGGCTTCCCATACCGCAGGATGTGACAGTTATTGATTTGACGTTAACCTTTGGCATCCCTTCCTTCGGCGATACGCTTTCCGCGTTACTCGCCGAAGTGGTAGTAGAGGCAGCCACGATTGCGGATGCCACTCCGCCAGAGGTTCGGACGCTGCTTCCCAGCATCCCACTTACGGAAGTCGCGCACGAGGAGCTCAAACGTCAAGTCGCCGACGCCTCTTTCGTGGTGCGTACTGGGTCAACGACGCCGTTTTCCAATGTGATCTTTCGCTCCGGCGTGCCCTTTTAAAACACCTTTCGATCCTTCCAAAAAGCACGCACTCCCAACTCGCTACTGACCAGCTGGGCGCAGGTGGATGACATCACCCGCGGAGTAGTACTCACCGCCGACGTTGATGCGGCCGTCGTCCGCCACGCCCTCAACAGTGCCGGTCACATCGCCCGTCGGGGCTTCGAGGCGGACTTCCTGACCAATCGAAGAACAAACCTTGCGGTAATCAGCCATGAGCTGCGGAGCCTGCTGCTCCCACTGGGTGATGCGGTGGCGCAGGTTCTTCAGCACGGTGATGGCCAGCTCGGTGCGGTCGGTATCAAGCCCCTCGAGTGAGAGGGAGGTTGCGGCCTCGATGGGCAGTTCCTCCCTCGTCAACGTCACGTTGATGCCCATGCCCACGACCACGCGGGCTGAAGGCGGATTAGCGGCCTCGGTCTTCGGGGCGATTTCGGCCTTATTCACTTCAGCCTTGTTGATTTCAGCCTTGTTAATCTCCGCTTTGTTTATTTCAGCCTTATTGATCTCTGCCTTGTTGACTTCTGCCTTGGAGACCTCCGTCTTAGGTGCAGACTTGAAGGCCTCACCCACCGGACCGGCCTCCGCGAGGATGCCGCAGAGCTTCTTGCCGTCGATCTGCACGTCATTCGGCCACTTGAGTACCGCTCCCTCGACGGTATCCGTCACGGCCAAACCTGCGGCTAGAGGCAGGGTGCCCAAGTGATCGAGCGAATCCGGAAGGATGAGCACGGAGAAAATGAGCTGGGATCCAGCCGGGCTCACCCACTGACGGCCCAATCGGCCTTTGCCGGACACCTGCTCGTTGGCGAGCAGCACGGTGCCATCGGCAACCTTCTCCGCCTCCATGAGATCGGTATTGGTCGAGCCGGTGGACTCGGTGTAGTCGATGACGGAATAATCACCGTCGAGAGCTTCGCGGATGCGGTCAAGATTTAGAGCTGTCATACTGCCAACCCTACCCGCCGTTAGTACTCGACCACGCGCACTGTGTCCGCAGCGGGTGCTAGTGTATGTGCATGGCAAAGGTCACTTTTGAGAACGTCGGCATCACCTATCCCCGCGCCGAGAACCCCACGGTCAAAGACCTCAATCTCGAGATCGCGGATGGCGAGTTTCTAGTCCTCGTCGGCCCGTCCGGCTGCGGTAAGTCCACCACCCTGCGCGCCCTCGCAGGGCTTGAACCGGTCTCCAGCGGCCGCATCCTCATCGATGGTAAAGACGTCACGGGGCTCGAGCCCGGCGAGCGCGATATCGCCATGGTCTTCCAGAACTACGCCCTCTACCCGCACCTCACCGTGGCCCAGAACATGGGCTTCGCCCTCAAGCTGGCCAAGATGCCCAAGGCTGAAATCAAAGCCAAGGTAGAGGAAGCCGCGAAGACCCTAGGGTTAACGGAGTACCTGGAGCGTAAGCCGAAGGATCTATCCGGTGGCCAGCGCCAGCGCGTCGCCATGGGCCGCGCCATCGTGCGCGAGCCCAAGGCCTTCCTCATGGATGAGCCGCTGTCTAACCTGGATGCCAAGCTGCGTGTGCAAACCCGTGCGGAGCTGGCCAGCCTCCAGCAGCGCCTCGGCACCACCACCGTCTACGTCACCCACGACCAGGTGGAGGCCATGACCATGGGAGACCGCGTCGCCGTGCTGAAGGACGGTGTCCTGCAGCAGGTTGCACCGCCGCGCGAGCTGTACGACGCCCCCGCTAACGAATTCGTCGCCGGTTTCATTGGCTCCCCCGCGATGAACATCTTTGACTACAACGGTGGCCGCGTTGGCGTTCGCCCAGAGAAGATGTTCATCAACAAGGGACCGGTGGGCTTCCAAGGCACCGTGGAATTCGTAGAAGAGCTAGGCTCCGAGTCCTTCGTCTACGTCATGGTGGGTGAGCAGCGCTTCGTTGCCCGCGCGAGCGATAACGTTCCGCAGCGCGGGGACAACGTCGTCCTCACCTTCAACCCCCGGGAGGCGCACCGCTTCGATCCGGAAACCGGACAGCGCATCGAGGTTTAAGAAGAATCAGGGGTAGTTTTACCCCCATTTTGAGTGAATTAAACGTCAAAACCACGTGCACTGTGGGGGTGATCCCCTATTTTGAAGTCACCAGAAGTTTTCCGAAAGGTGAATATTCCATGAAGAAGCCGTTCCTCCCTAGCTCGCTGCGCTCTGTCCGCCGCGGCGTAGTCGTCGCCACCGCTGCCCTTGCTCTGACCTTGGCGGGTTGCTCCTCGAGCGACGAGGGATCGTCGTCAAGCACTGGCTCCGATGCCTCCTCGACGGATGGTGACGGCCGCGGCCCCATCACCTTTGCCATGGGCAAGAACGATACTGACAAGATCACGCCCATCATCGAGGCATGGAACGCCGAGCACCCAGATGAGAAGGTCGAGCTCAAGGAGCTCGCCGGCGAGGCCGACGCACAGCGCGAGACCCTCGTGCAGTCCCTGCAGGCGGGCAACTCTGACTACGATGTCATGGCGCTGGACGTGGTCTGGACCGCGGACTTCGCCGCTAACCAGTGGCTGGCACCGTTGACCGGTGACCTCGAGGTGGATACCTCCGGACTGCTGGAGCCCACCGTGGAATCCGCCACCTACAACGACACCCTCTACGCGCTGCCGCAGAACACCAACGGCCAGCTGCTCTTCCGCAACACCGAGTTGGCGGACAAGGCTCCGGAGAAGTTCGACGACATCGCTTCTGCTTGTGAGGCCATCAAGGATGATGCTTCCTGCCTGACCACCCAGCTCAAGCAGTACGAGGGTCTCACCGTGAACACCGCCGGCTTCATCGAGGGCTGGGGCGGCTCCATCCTGGATGACGAGGGCAACGTCGCCGTTGACTCGGACGAGGCGAAGGAAGGCCTGCAGGCGCTTGTCGACGCCTACGAGGACGGCACCATCTCCAAGGACTCCACCGCCACAACGGAGGAGGAGACCAACCTTGCTTTCACTGAGGGCAAGACCGCTTTTGCCATCAACTGGCCGTACATGTACACCAACGCCGAAGAGGCTGGCGTGAAGTTTGAGGTCCAGCCGCTGGTGGGCAAGGACGGCGTCGGGGTGTCTACCCTCGGTGGCTACAACAACGGCATCAATATCAACTCCGAGCACAAGGCTACGGCCCTGGACTTCATGAAGTTCATCATCAACGAGGAGAACCAGAAGTCCTTCGCCGAGGCTTCCTTCCCGCCGGTGCTGGCTTCCATCTACGACGATGACTCCCTCGTCGAAGAGTTCCCGTACCTGCCGGCTCTGAAGGAATCCCTGGAGAACGCCGCACCGCGTCCGGTCTCCCCGTTCTACACCGCCATCTCCAAGGCGGTTCAGGATAACGCCTACGCGGCGCTCACCGCAGGCAAGTCCGTCGATGACGCCACGAAGGATATGAAGGCAGCCATCGAAGCCGCTTCGCAGGGTTAATTTCCCAGCGTGCATGGGGGCGCGAGTAAGTCCACGTGACTTGCCCGCGCCTCCTTCTGCGATCCGGGCTCTTTTCGCCCAGAGGAAGTCCGGGCTACCCGCTATGATTTCCCCAACCCCCGTTAAACCCCTTCTCCCCCTATGAGTTAGAAAGGCAGGCACCGCATGGCTGGAGCACCGCCTACCGTGCAGCCCCGCAGACAGTACCTGCGTGTGGCCGCACTCATCGCACCGGCACTGATAGCGCTGGCTGTGGTCATCGGCTACCCCATTGTGCGCGCTGTGATGTTGTCCTTCCAGGGCAACAAACGGCTTAACCCCACCACGGGAGTGTTCGAGGAAGGCTCCTTCGCCGGTCTTGAAAACTACCTGTACTGGATTACCAATCGCTGCATGTCTGCCACTGGCCAGGCCACCGCGTGCCCTGATGGTGTCATTGCCACCGATTTCTGGCCGGCTGTGAAGATCACTCTCTTTTTCACCGTGGTCACGGTTGCCCTGGAGACCATCCTGGGCATGTTCATGGCGCTGGTGATGAACGGCGAGTACCGCGGTCGCGGCCTCGTGCGCGCGGCGGTGCTTGTCCCCTGGGCCATTCCCACCGCAGTCACTGCGAAGCTGTGGCAGTTCATGTTCGCCCCGGATGGCATCGTCAACGCGCTCGTCGGCACGCGCATCGCGTGGACCACAGACCCGTTTTATGCCCGTCTCGCGGTGATTATCGCCGATGTGTGGAAGACCGCCCCCTTCATGGCGTTGCTCGTTTTGGCTGGTTTGCAGATGATTCCGCGCGATGTCTACGACGCCGCCCGCGTCGACGGCGCATCGCGCATCCAAACCTTCTTCACCATCACCCTGCCGCTGGTACGCCCGGCGCTCATGGTGGCGATCCTCTTCCGCACGCTGGATGCACTACGCATGTACGACCTGCCGGTCATCATGATCTCTGCTTCCTCTAACTCCCCGACGGCAACCATTTCCCAGCTCGTCGTGGAGGACATGCGCCAGGGTCATTTCAACTCGGCCTCCGCGTTGTCCACGCTCATCTTCCTGCTTATCTTCACCGTCGCGTTCATCTTGGTGCGCTTCCTCGGCGCTGATGTCTCCGGTACTGCTCGCCAGAAGAAGGAGAAGAAGTCATGAAAAAGATCGGCCATTACCTAGGCATCCTCTTCATCATGTTCTGGGGGCTCGCGCCCTTCTACTGGATGGTCGTCACCGCCCTGCGGCACAAGTCCCATACCTTCGACACCACCCCGTGGCCCACGCACGTGACCCTCGATAATTTCCGGGATGCATTAGCCACGGACAAGGGCAATGACTTTCTCAACGCCCTGGGGAACTCTTTGCTCATCTCCCTGGCCACGACCGCAGTGGCGGTCCTCATCGGCGTGTTCACCGCCTATGCACTGGCGCGCTATGACTTCCCGGGCAAGGGCGTTGTCACCGGTATCATTCTGGCCGCCTCGATGTTCCCGGCCATCGCGCTGGTACCCCCGCTGTTCCAGCTCTTCGGCAACCTCGAATGGATTGGCACCTACCGCGCGATGATCATCCCGAACATCTCCTTCGCGCTGCCCCTGACGGTCTACACACTGCTGAGCTTCTTCCGCCAGCTTCCCTGGGAACTGGAAGAGGCCGCCCGCGTGGACGGCGCCTCCCGCGGTCAGGCCTTCCGCCTCGTACTCCTGCCCTTGGCCGCGCCCGCGCTGTTTACCACCGCCATCATCGCTTTCATCACAACCTGGAATGAATTCATGCTGGCCAAGCAGCTATCCACCACCGCTACGGAGCCGGTGACCGTGGCCATCGCGCGCTTCTCCGGCCCCTCGGCCTTCGAGTATCCTTATGCCGCCACCATGGCTGCGGGCGCACTGGTGACTGTTCCGCTTATCATCATGGTGCTCATCTTCCAGCACCGCATCGTCGCCGGCCTCACCGCCGGAGGTGTTAAGGCCTAATGCGCCGCGCACTGCTGTGGGACACCGCGCTAGGATTCGTTGGTTTCTTTGCCTTCCTGGCGCTGGTGCAGGCAGTCCTCAATCTTTTTCACCCCTCCCCCGCCATCTGGCCGGGGCTCCTCGCGGGCGCGCTGTGCCTAGCGGAGTATCTGCTGTGGTGGGCTAAACGGAAGGATCTCCGATGAGCTGGCACGACAACGCCATTTTCTACCAGGCCCTCGTGGGCTCGTACAAGGACACCACCGGTGAAGGCGTAGGCACGCTGCGCGGGGTTATTGAGAAGCTGGATTACCTCAAGTGGCTCGGCGTCGACTGCTTGTGGCTCTCCCCGTTTTATGCCTCCCCGCTGCGCGATGACGGCTATGACATCGCCGACTACTACTCCATCCACCCTGACTACGGCACGATGGAGGACTTCGACGAGCTCGTTGACGAACTCCACGCGCGCGGAATGCGCCTCATGACGGATTTGGCTTTCAACCACACCTCCACCGATCACCCGTGGTTCCAGGCTTCCCGCACCGATCCGGAAGGGCCCTATGGGGACTATTACGTGTGGGGCGATGATCCGCTGCGCTACCCGGAGATCCGCATCATCTTCACCGATACGGAGACCTCGAATTGGGCGTGGGATCCAGAGCGCAAGCAGTTCTACTTCCACCGCTTCTACTCCCATCAGCCGGACCTGAACTACGACAACCCGAAGGTCCACGAGGAAGTATTCAAGATCCTCTCCTTCTGGTTGGACAAGGGGGTGGATGGCTTCCGCCTCGATGCCATCGCCTACCTCTACGAGCGCGATGGGCTGGGCGGCGAGTCCCTGCCGGAGACGGTCGAGTTTGTGGAGAAGGTCCGCGCTTTCATCGACGAGAACTACCCCGAAGCCATCATGATCGCGGAAGCCAACCAGCCGCCGCAAGACACCATGGAGTTCTATGGCACGGGCAACCGCTTCCACATGGTGTTCAACTTCCCCGTCATGCCGCGGCTCTACCAGGCCCTCGCGCTGGGTGACGCCACACCGGTCTACGACATCATGGCGGAGCTTCCGGAGCTGCCCCAGGGCTGCCAGTGGGGAACTTTCCTGCGCAACCACGACGAGCTGACCCTAGAGATGGTCAACGAGGACCAGCGCGCGATCATGTACGAGCACTACCTGCCGGATGAGCAGATGCGCGCCCACGTGGGCATCGCGCGGCGCCTCGCGCCGCTGCTGGGCAACGACTACCGCAAGATTGAGCTTTTTTATTCACTACTTATGACCCTGCCAGGCGCTCCCTTTCTGTACTACGGCGATGAGATTGGGATGAACGATGCCCCCGAGCTGCCTGACCGCGATGCTGTACGCACGCCCATGCAGTGGGAGCCGGGCGAAGGTGCAGGTTTCACTACGTCTGCCCACCCGCGCCGTCCCATCGTCGGCGGCGTAGGGGTTTCGGTAGAAGAGCAGCTTGCCGACGACTCCTCACTCCTCCACCGCCTGCGCGGACTGATCCAGCAGCGCAAGGCGCATCCAGAGCTCGGTACCGCACCTTTCGAAGCCGTGGAAACCGGTCAGACGGGCGTTCTGGGATTCCAGCGCGGTGAGTTGTTGTGCCTGCACAACTTTACGGATCAGACCGTTGACTTGGGCCCTGTGGAGCTGGGCCCCTATGGCTACGCTTGGTTGCCTGTAGAGACATAAAGAACACGTCGTAACTCACCTCACATTTCTCGCTAGGTTAACTAAAAGTTAACTCTCCGTGAACACAAACTAGCTTTCGGGGGATTTTACCTATATAGTTGGTTCAACCCCATGATGTGGACAGTCGCATCATCACGATAAGAAATAGAGAGGTGAGCCAAATGAATACCTTGACCGGATTCCTTTCCGCCATCACTAACGAATTCAAGAATGCCACCGGAATCAACCTTGACACCGTGCACTCAGCCCCGCTGGAATCGCAGATCGCCGAAGATCTGCACAAACACGGTCTCGTCCCAGCCACCCGCACCGACATCGAAGAGTCCTACGCGGCGCTGACCAACTCCTTCCCCAGCGAAGAGGACCTCACAGAGGTTGAACTCTTCCTTTACAACCTCGGCTGGCTAGCCGACACCCCAGATAAAGCCGCTTAATCCAAGCCTCGCCCCCACCTCCGGGGAGCGAGGCTTTTCTTTTACCCACACCAACCAATCCCACCAGCACCTCGCCAATTACACTGGCAACCATGCACCCAACACGCCGTAAGCGAGGAAACCCTCACCTTTTCCACGCCGCTCACCTGCACAAACAAAGATTGTGAGGGAAATCACCTGCGCGCCGCTATACATTCCTATGCAAAACTTCTCTACACTGTCGAAACATGACTATTTCCTCACATTTGTCAGAGCTTGACTCCCTGAGCGCTGACACCACCGCAGGCAAGATCGCTGAACTGAAGAGGCGTCGCGAAGCAGCGGCGCAGCCCATGGGCGAAAAAGCCCACGAAAAAGTCCGCGCCCAGGGCCGCCTCACCGCGCGTGAGCGCTTGGACTACCTCCTCGATGAAGGATCCTTCGTGGAGACTGACATGCTCGCCGTGCACCGCACCACGGACTTCGGCATGGGCAAGAAGCGCCCGCTCACCGATGGCATCGTCACCGGCTGGGGCACCATCGACGGCCGCGAGGTCTGCATCTTCTCCCAGGACGGAACCGTCTTCGGCGGAGCCCTCGGCGAGGTCTACGGCGAGAAGATGATCAAGATCATGGAGCTGTCCATCACCACCGGCCGTCCGCTCATCGGCCTGTACGAAGGCGCCGGCGCCCGAATCCAGGACGGTGCCGTCTCCCTGGACTGGATTGCCAAGACCTTCTACCAAAACGTCAAGGCCTCCGGCGTCGTCCCGCAGATCTCCGTCATCATGGGCGCCTGCGCCGGCGGCAACGCCTACTCCCCCGCGCTGACCGACTTCGTCGTGATGGTGGATGAGAAGTCCAAGATGTTCGTCACCGGGCCCGACGTCATCAAGACCGTCACCGGCGAGGAGATCTCCCAAGAGGAACTCGGCGGCGCCGGAGTCCACATGCACAAGTCGGGCACCTCGCACTACACCGCTTCTAGCGACGAGGAAGCACTGGATTGGGTCCACGACCTGCTGACCTACCTGCCTTCCAATAACCGCCAGCTGACACCGGCTGAGCCCTACGAGGAGCTGGGCGAAGAGACTGCCAATGACCTCCTGCTGGATGAAATCATCCCGGACTCCCCGAACCAGCCCTATGACGTCAAGGAAGTCATCGAAACCCTCACCGATGACGGCGATTACCTGGAGATCCAGGCTGATCGCGCCGATAACGTGGTGACCGCCTTCGGCCGCATCGAGGGCCAGACCGTGGGCTTTGTGGCCAACCAACCGCAGGTTTTCGCCGGCTGCCTCGACATTGATTCCTCCGAGAAAGCCGCCCGCTTCGTGCGCACCTGCGATGCCTTTAACATCCCGATCATCATGCTGGTCGACGTTCCCGGCTTCCTCCCCGGCGCCGATCAGGAACACGATGGCATCCTGCGCCGCGGCGCCAAGCTTCTCTACGCCTACGCCGAGGCCACGGTTCCGAAGATCACCGTCACCCTGCGCAAGGCCTACGGTGGTGCCTACTGCGTGATGGGTTCCAAGGGCCTCGGCGCGGACGTCAACCTGGCGTGGCCCACCGCCCAGATCGCCGTCATGGGCGCAGCCGGCGCCGTCGGCTTCATCTACCGCAAGGAGATCAAGGCAGCCCACGAAAAGGGCCTCGACGTGGCTGAGCTGACCAAGTCCTTCGAGCGCGAGTATGAAGACCACATGCTCAACCCGTATAAGGCAGCGGAGCGCGGGCTTATCGACGCCGTCATTCTCCCCTCCGAAACCCGCAGTGCAATTGCCAAAAACTTGCGCTTCTTCGCCGACAAGAACGTCGCGCGCCCGGCGCGTAAGCACGGCAACATCCCGCTCTAACGCGCACTCGGATCGGCACAGATTAGTACAGAAGACGCACTGTATTACACTAGTGTCCCATGACTGACTTGAAGACGACCGCTGGCAAGATCGAGGACCTCAGCGCCAAGCTCACCGAGTCCCGTGCGCCGCAGGGAGAGGTCCCTGCGGCTCGCAGCGCCATCGAGGCGCTCTTCGATGCCGGATCCTTCGTAGAGACCGACGCGCTTGCTCGCCACCGCTCCACCGAGTTCGGCCGCGAGCACGTCCGTCCCTACACTGACGGTGTCGTCACCGGTTTCGGCACCGTCGATGGCCGCAAGGTCTGCGCTTATGCACAGGACGCCTCGCTGTTCGACGGCACCATGGGCGAGGTCTACGGTGAAAAGGTCACCAAGCTCTACGACCTCGCCATTAAGACCGGTGTGCCCATCGTCGCGCTCGTCGCCAGCGACAAGCCCCGCGCCCAGGAAGGCATCGTCTCCTCCGCCATGCAGGCCCGCATCCTTGCCCGCGCCACCACCGCTTCTGGCCTCATCCCGCAGGTCACGGCGGTCTACGCGGACTCGAAGGAGGCCTCGCTCGTGGCTGCGTTGTCCGATGTCGTTATCGCTCCGGACGGTGACCTGCAGGCGGACGGGGAGCACGAGGTGAGCGTCGCCAAGCGCGTGCTCTCCTACCTGCCCTCGAATAACCGTGCCGCCGCTCCCCGCACCGAGGCCACCATCGTTGCGGGCTCTGTGGAGGAGAACATCACCGACGCCGACCACGTCCTCGATACCCTCGTGGGCGATGACGGCGCCGTCGATCTCGCCGACGTGGTCACCGCCACCTGTGAGGATGTCTTTGAACTCGGCGCCCAGGTGCGCGGTGTCTTCACCGGTTTCGGTCGCGTCGAGGGACGCACGGTGGGCATCATCGCTAACCGCGGCACCCTCGATGCGGAAGCTGCCGCTAAGGCCGCGCGTTTCATCCGCCTGTGCGATGCCTTCAATACTGCCATCATCGAGTTCGTCGATACTCCGGCACTGGACGTGGAGAAGGCGGCGCTGGCCAAGCTGGTGCACGCCTACTCCGCGGCGAGCGTGGGCAAGATCAGCGTCATCGTCCGCCGCGCGCACGGTACCGGATACATCGCCTTCGGCTCCAAGGAGCTCGGCGCGGATCTGTCCTATGCGTGGCCGACGGCCGAGATCGCCGTGGCCGATGCCCCCGCACTGGCCTCCGAGCTAGAGCTGAGCGAGGAGGAGGCCGCCGCCTACCTGACCCCGTACCAGGCCGCTGAGCGCGGTCTCGTCGATTCCGTTATTACCCCGGCAGCCACGCGTGGCTCCCTCATTGAGGGCCTGCGCCTGCTGGATCGCAAGATTATTCCGACCCTGCCGAAGAAGCACGGCAATATCGTTTTGTAGAGGTGTCCAATGACCGCTTCCCTGTTTACCGTTCTGCGCGGCAACCCCACCGACGCTGAGGTGGCGGCCCTGTCCACGGTGCTCAGCCAGCTCGACTCTGAGGCGCGCGCCAAGGCCGCCGATACCCGCTCTGAGCGCGACCTGTGGGGACAGCCGGGTGACGTATTCAACCCGTCCGCCTTCCGCAACGTCCGCTACTACTAAGCGCATGCGCCTGGTTCTGGCCTCCCAGTCCCCCTCCCGCCTGTCCATCCTGCGGGGTGCGGGCGTGGAACCCGTCATCGCCCCGGCTCACGTGGACGAGCGCGCCATCGAGGAGCGCCTGGCGGGTGCTGAGCCCGCCGAGATCGTCTGCGCCTTGGCTGCTGCGAAGGCGGAGGCCATTGCTGCCGACTATCCCGAGGACGTCGTGGTGGGTGGGGATTCAATGCTGCTTCTCGACGGCTCCCTCCAAGGCAAACCCCACACCCCCGAGGCCACCGTGGAGCGCTGGCACGCGCAGGCCGGCCGCGCTGCGGAGCTCATCACCGGTCACTGCGTGCTCTACGGCGAGGAGCGCTTCGTTGAAGCCTCGCGCACGACGGTGCACTTTGCCCAGGCCTCGGACGCCGATATCGAGGCCTACGCCCGCACCGGCGAGCCGCTGGAATGCGCCGGCGCCTTTACCTTGGAAGCCCTCGGCGGCTGGTTCATCGACCGCATTGAGGGCGATCCTTCCTCCGTCATCGGGCTTTCGCTGCCGGTGCTGCGCCGCGCGCTGTATTCCTTTGGGCTCAACGTTTCCGGCTTCTGGGTTTAATCAAACCTATTGACTGGATTTTTAATCACCGATATTATGTGATTCACATTTCACTGCATGCGAGAGAAGGCGGAATTAGATCCTGCAATCTACAGGTTTTAAATCGCTTCAGGAACTCGCACAGAGCTTAAGTAAGGAATTTGGAGTACACCATGTCCTCATTGCTGCATCAGTAATTTCTATTTGACACACCGCTGCTTTCGACGGGTCAATATTTCACCGCCGAGAGAATTGTCTACCTCGAAAATCCGACGCTGGGTTCATGCTGCGCGCATGAGTTTCCAGTCGCGGTTGTCAAAACATAGAGAGAACCGATGCAAGATCACAATACTACTGGTGGAAATTTTTGGACTATTGTACGCAAGAGTCATCCCGATTACTTACGGTGGTTCTTCGCCGACACAACAAGCGCTTTGGGTTCATCCCTCATTGCCATCCCTGTTTCACTTGCGAGCTTCCACCTCACTGGAAGTCTAAGCCAAGCAGGTCTCATCGGAGCAGCAAGCTCAGCTGGCTCCTTGATCATGACCATCCCAGCCGGAATGATCATTGATCGCTTCGATAAGAAGAATCTGCTTCTCCTTTACGGCCTGAGTCAGATTGCTATCTGGTCTTCCTTTTCCCTCCTCCTCTGCCTGGGTAAATTCACCTTCATCTCCTTATTCTTCTTCAGCTTATTTGCTGGGATGATTACAGGCACCTTCGGAGGGCTAACCAATGCCATTCTGAGATTCATCATCCCAGAGAATCTACTTGTCCAAGCACAAGGCCGTAACCAAACTCGAGACAACATTATCTGGATGGTGGGATTACCCTTGGGAGGCCTCCTTTACGGACTGGCGCCGGTTATTCCTTTTATAACGCAAGCCCTGTCAGGGCTTGGTCCCGTATATGCTTCAAGGAGCATCAATGCAAACCTAGGTGAAACAATCAGTGACCAGAAGTATTCATTTACAGAGTTCTGGTCCGATAGCAAATATTCTTTGGCTTGGATTTGGAAATATCCGGTGCTCCGGGCAATTTTCAGCATCGATTTATGCTCGAATTTTGCCAATTTTTTCCTCATCGCGTCCATAGATCTATGGTTGGCCTATCTTAAAGTTGATGGCTGGATAATCGGCTTAACTTCAACCATGTTTACCCTAGGCATGATTGTTGGAGGATTTTTTCAGGACCACCTCATCAAGCGATTACCTGGAAGAAACATAATCCGAGCAACCATGCTCTGGGAATTAATGTGGTACATATTTCTTCTCGTGTTTTCCCATTATTGGCCGCTGATCGCAATCGCAGCATTTTTCATCGTCATTCCCTCGATCGCATGTAACTCGTACTCTGGTGGACTACTTGCGTTATCTGCACCCCCTGAAAAGATAGGTAAGTGCTCGGCGGGAGCACGCCTGATGATGGGATTACTACCAATTATCGCCTCCGCCAGCGCAGGCGTTCTTCTTTCTGCAATTGGTTTTCAGGCAAGCATGGCACTATGTGTTATGTGCTCGGTTATCTCTTGCTTGATAGTGGCGGGTTCAGTCTTACGCGCAC
>QWCB01001764.1_pt1 | contig 19925 bp, 19 predicted proteins | sample 1972511 | NCBI WGS metagenome assembly QWCB01 (sample SAMN09866719, study PRJNA288562) | Human gut metagenome isolate term5_stool, whole genome shotgun sequencing... | isolation source: gut | host: Homo sapiens | place: USA: California
AGGTCACACCTGTTCCCATCTCGAACACAGAAGTTAAGCTCCTTAGCGCCTATGATACTTGGTGGGTGACTGCCTGGGAAAGCGGGTCGTTGCCGGTTTGACTTAAACCGCTGGACAATTGTTTAGCGGTTTTTTAATATCTTTGTTTTCAAATAATTCTGTAAAATAAAGGGAAATATGATATAATGATACTCATGAAAATTATATTTGTTTGTTTGATTGTTTTGCCTTTTTTTATTTTCTCGTTGTATCTTGTAAGATACACATATAGAGCACTTAGTGCTTCAAAGAAAAGAGATAGGGTTCAGAACTATCAGTCACAAGCGTCCACGCGAAAAGATAGATTTAGGTGAAATTTGTGAATAAAGGATTATTTATTTCCATTGAAGGACCTGACGGCTCTGGAAAAACAACGCAAATTAATTTGTTGCGCGATTTTTTGTGCCAGCACTCGATTTTTGATTTTGAGATTCTATTTACAAGAGAACCTGGTGGAACTAAAATTGGAGAGAAAATTCGGGATATTATTTTGGACAATGCTCATGTAGAGATGGATGATTTGACTGAAGCCATGCTTTATGCCGCAGCTAGAGCTCAGCATGTTCAAGAAATTATTAAACCAGCACTTGAGGAAGGTAAGCTTGTTATTTGTGACCGCTTTGTCGATTCTTCAATAGCATATCAAGCCTATGGCAGGCAGTTAGGTGATTGCGTTTCAGTTATTAACAAAATAGCGGTTAATCATATCATGCCGTATCGAACAATATTTATTGACTTGGACCCTGAGCTTGCAAGGAATCGCATTGCTGATAGTGTTTCTGCTAACACATCTCTTTCTTCTTCTAATGAAGGGAAAGAGTCAATATCATCGTCTAGAGTCAACAATTTAGCCTCTGCAAGAACACATCTTGATCGACTTGAGCTTGAAAAATTAAGTTTTCACCAGAAGGTATACGATGGCTATAAGGATATTGTTAACAAAAATCCAGATCGTTTTGTAGTAGTTGATGGGGATGGAAGCATTGAGGACATACATGGTCGCGTTAGAAATGCTGTTTTAGATATCTGTGAGAATTTTTTGCAAGAATCAATGTAATTTTTGATTTTTTTTGGTTATTGTTTTGTCGTGTTTTCAAGAGTGAGGAGATTGCTATTTTGTTGTTTGATAAATGGATGAAAATTGCGGAATCGGGCAATCTAATGCATAGCTATATCGTATATGGCTCAAACGAAAGTGATCGAATAAATTTTATTTATGAGTTTGTTTCAAGGGTGATTTTTAGGGATGATAAAAAGAGATCAATTTCCCTCATTCTAAAGATGCTCAAGGATAATAATTATGCCGATTTTCATTTTTTTAATCCTGCGGGAGAGCATGATTTTCTTACATCGCAGATTGAGGATGTGCAGGGCGTAATTTCGAGAGCACCAATCGAAAAAAGTTATAAATTTATAATAATAAATAAGGCTGATAGGATGAATCAAGTAGCACAAAACAGATTGCTAAAGACACTTGAGGAACCGCATGGTAAAACAATAATTTTTCTATTAACTGATAAAATAGAACTACTTAGGCAGACTATTAGGTCAAGATGTAGCAATATGTATCTTGGCGAAGCTGTTTTGTTAGATCGAAACTGTGAAATTGATGAACTCGTTGATAATCTTAGGGAGAGCAAATTTTTTTATAAGTCAAAAAACATGCTTTTGACTCAACTTAAAAATTATGAGGATGCCTATGGACTATTACAAAGTATCGAAGATAATTTAAGAATGAGATTATACGATGGGGAAGATCCAAACCAGCTTTTGTACGAAATTGATGCTGTAATAAAAGCACGTAAATCGCTTAGCAGAAATATAAGTATTGGAAACGTGTTTGGTGTTATGATATTGAAATTTGGAGGATTTGATGACTAAAGTTGTCGGAGTAAAATTTAGAAATACTGGCAAAACATACTTTTTTGATCCGCAGGACTTAAGCATTGTGCAGGGAGATTATGTTATCGTTGAAACTGCTCGAGGAATTGAATTCGGTAAGGTATATCTTGGGATAACGGAAATGAAGAACGAAGATATATCAAGGCCTCTTAAGCCTGTGATTAGAATCGCTAATGAGGAAGACCATAAGCAGCATATGGAGAATGAATCGAAAAGAGAAGAAACTATGGCGATTTGTCAGGAGCTGATTCTGAAAAGAAATCTTGATATGAAGCTTGTTGATGTGGAATTTACTATTAGCGGAAACAAGGTAATTTTTTATTTTACCGCAGATGGTAGAATCGATTTTAGAGAATTGGTTAAAGATTTAGCTAGTGTCTTTCATATGAGGATTGAACTCAGGCAGGTAGGTTCAAGAGATGAAGCTAAGATGCTTGGTGGAATCGGGAACTGCGGGAAAAGCTTATGCTGTACTACTTGGCTTTCTGACTTCCAGCCAGTCTCAATTAAGATGGCAAAGAACCAGAATCTTTCTTTGAATCCAACAAAGATATCGGGCGTATGTGGGCGTCTTATGTGCTGTCTTAAATATGAGAATGATCTTTATATTAAACTTAGAGATGGTATTCCTGATAACGGTGAGAAGGTTAAAACACCTGATGGTATGGGGAAGGTGTTTGATACGAATATACTCGAAGAAACGGTGAGGGTGAGGCTGTTTACAGGGGAACTTGATGAGAATGGTAACGAAAAACTAGAAGCTGATTTAAGGGTTTATCCAAAGCAAGAGATTCAAAGAACAAAAAAGTCGAAGCCCGTAAATAAAAAGAATAAAAACGGGTGTGAAGCATGCAACGGTTGTCAATGTTCTCAAGAGGAAGGCATAGATGAATGATAATGATGTGCGAGTCTGCTGGGACAAAATAGGGTTCGGAGATTATAGTATTTTACAGGATAGAGAGCAATTTTCATACGGTATTGATGCGGTCCTGCTTGCAGATTTTGCCGCAAATTTTATTAATGAAAAGAAGAAATCTACTGAAGGAATAGCGGTTGACCTAGGTACTGGCACAGGAGTTATTCCGCTCATCCTAGCACATAAGACAAGTCTTGATAAAATTATAGGACTTGATATTGAAAAGTATTTTGTGAAACTAGCAAAGAAGTCTGCTGTTAAAAACGGATTGGATAAAAGAATATTTTATGGGGTTTGTGATGTCAGGGAGAACGAAGGCCTTGATTTTACAAATGCTACAGAATTCAGAAATAATGAAATGCTAAATCGTCATAGCCTTGAATGTGATTTTGTTTTGTGTAATCCTCCGTATTTCAAATCTAATGCTAGCATTCCAAGTATGAATTCGATTAAGGACGCTGCAAGACGTGAAATAAAGGGTAGTTTGAGCGATTTTTGCTTTTTCGCTTCAAATATTCTGAAAAGAGGCGCAGAGTTTTACCTTATACATAAACCAGAGAGGCTTATAGATGTGTTCGCTTCCCTAAGAGATGCTTGTCTTGAGCCTAGAGATATCAGAATGGTTTCATCGAACATTAGTGGAGAACCAAAATTTGTTCTCATTCGCAGCATTAAGAATGGAGGAGAAAATCTTAGATTCATGAGGCCTCTAGTTATTTATGAAAATGATGGTAACTATACTCAGGAAATCTTAAAAATTTATGAAAGAGTATAGTGATTATTATTGCTAAATTTTGGAAAAACTTGTATAATTTAACTTATAAAGGGAGGATTGAATATGTTAACACTGGATGTGAAAACTGTACTTTTGGGAATTTTAATTATAGCTTTAATCGTGTTGGTTGTCTTTATTATCGTGCTAATTGCCAATGCTTTGAAGGCACTAAAGAGGGTATTGCTTATACTCGAGGATGCACAAGCGGTAAGTGCGATTGTTGCAAATAGGGCAGATCAACTTGATGAAGGTGTTGATGGTGTTGTTGAATCTGTTTCAAACTTCAAAGATGGATTTAAGGACAAATTGAGTGCGACATCTCCTAAGACATTGATTTCTAATATTTCTGACATCAGGAATGCAGGGAGCACGGTCAAGGATATTGTTCTTAACTTCTCAGGTCTTGCAGGTAGCGCTCGAGATGGCGGATCAGGCCGCGCTAAGAGAACTATGAAGAGCGAACAGGTAAGAGAAGAGAGAAGAGCCAGAGGCTCAAGATTTGCACCATCAAGAAGAAAGCAAATAAATGAAAAAACTGCTGAGAGAAGAGCAGTTAGGGAGTCCAATTGTTTTGATGGGGAGGATAGGAAATGAAAACAACAGGTATAACAAGGCCGGTTGATGCTCTTGGAAGGGTTGTAATCCCGGTTGAACTGAGAAGGGTTCTCAATATTAAGACAGACGATTATCTTGAAATATTCGTCGACGGGGAATATATTATGCTAAAGAAATTTGACGCATCATGTGTATTTTGCGGCAGTAAAGAGAATATTAAAGAAATTCGTGGCAAAAATATATGCGAGAGCTGCGTTAATGAGTTAAAAAAACTCTAAATCTAAAAGGTTTTGATATTTAGGAAATAAAATGGTCCGGGTCAGGGCGATGCTGTGGCTTGGGCTTTTAATTTAAAGAAAATAACAAAAGGAGGCATTTGAATGGCACATTTTTTTAACGAACCATCGAGAACTTTTAATGAATATCTTTTGGTACCAGGGTACTCTTCAAAGGATTGCAGACTGGAAAATGCCAATCTGACCACGCCAATCGTTAAATTCAAAAAAGGAGAGGAGCCTGCGATAAAGGCTAGGATTCCTCTGGTATCAGCTATAATGCAGGCAGTATCAGATGATAAAATGGCTGTTGCACTCGCAAAAGAAGGTGGTATTTCGTTTATATATGGATCACAGTCTATCGAAAGTCAGGCTGAGATGGTCAGAAGGGTGAAGTCATATAAGGCGGGCTTCGTTACAAGTGATAGCAATTTAAGACCAGACCAGACGATGGCGGATGTGATAGAGCTAAAAAAAAGAAAGGGTCATTCAACTGTTGCAATCACAGATGACGGTACGTCGGATGGAAAAATTCTCGGTATTGTTACAGGAAGAGATTATAGGCCGAGCAGGATGGCTCCAGAAACACCGATTTCTGAGTTTATGACGCCGTTTGAGGAACTGGTTTATGCTGAAGAAGGCGTTACACTAAGCGAGGCCAATGATATTTTGTGGGCACATAAGCTCAATGCGCTTCCTATAATAGACAAAAATCAGCGATTAACGCACTTCGTATTTAGAAAGGATTATGATAATCACAAATCTAATCCTAATGAATTGCTTGACCAGCACAAAAGATATGTGGTAGGCGCTGGGATAAATTCAAGGGACTATGAGGAAAGGGTGCCAGCTCTTGTTGATGCGGGCGTTGACGTTATCTGCATAGATTCCTCTGAGGGATTTACAGAGTGGCAGTCTGAAACTATCGCATGGGTTCGCAAAAAGTATGGGGATAATCTTAAAATCGGTGCTGGTAATGTTGTCGATAGAGATGGATTTATGTTCCTCGCTGAGGCAGGTGCTGACTTTGTAAAGGTTGGAATCGGTGGAGGTTCAATTTGTATAACAAGAGAACAGAAGGGTATCGGGCGAGGACAGGCTTCTGCTGTGATTGAGGTCGCCGCTGCTCGTGATGAGTATTTTAAGAAAACAGGAGTTTATGTTCCTATATGCTCTGATGGTGGCATCGTTTATGACTATCACATGACGCTTGCACTTGCTATGGGGGCAGACTTCATAATGCTGGGCAGATATTTTGCGCGATTCGACGAGTCCCCTACAGCAAGGCTAGTTGTGAACGGCAACTATGTTAAGGAATACTGGGGTGAGGGCTCAAACAGAGCAAGAAACTGGCAGAGATATGATATGGGCGGCGATTCAAATATGAAATTCGAGGAAGGCGTCGATTCCTACGTTCCTTATGCGGGTCCTTTGAGGGAGAACGTTCAGCTTTCTCTCAACAAAGTAAAGGCAACCATGTGTAATTGTGGATTTTTGGATCTTGCTGGTCTACGCGAAGGGGCAAAAATCACACTCGTTTCTGCGACGTCCATCGTTGAGGGTGGTGCGCATGATGTTATTCTCAAAGATTCTTCACAAAATAGTATGAGGTAGGATGTATGAGTAAAGAGAAAATTTTTGTGCTTGATTTTGGAGGACAGTACAACCAGTTGATAGCAAGGCGAGTGAGAGATAATGGCGTATACTGTGAAATTCACTCTTACAAAATGCCGATTGAAGAAATAAAGGCTGCTGCTCCGAGCGGTATTATTTTGACAGGTGGACCTAATAGCGTGTATGGGGACGATGCTATTTTGGCTGACCCTAAATTGTTTGAACTCGGGATTCCGATTCTTGGGATTTGTTATGGCGCGCAGCTCATGGCGCATATGCTCGGTGGAAATGTTGAAACTGCACCAACAAGCGAATACGGGAAAACGCGGATGCAAGTAACATTTGATAAATCAAAACTTATGAAGGATGTTCCCGAAGAAACTGTTGTGTGGATGAGCCATACAGACTATATTAGTAAACTCCCACCTGCATTTTACAAAACAGCCTCAACCGAGGTTTGTCCAGTGGCTGCCATGGAAGATAGCAGGCGCAGGCTTTATGCCGTGCAATGTCACCCCGAAGTTACCCATTCGGTTGACGGAGATAAGGTCCTAAGGAACTTCTTATATGAGATTTGCGAGTGCAAGGGAGATTGGCAGATGTCATCTTTTGCTACAAATACAATTGAAAAAATAAAGGCGACTGTAGGCGATGGCAAGGCACTTTGTGCCTTATCAGGTGGCGTTGATTCGAGTGTGGCAGCGGTGCTGATGTCGAAGGCAATAGGCAAGCAGCTGACATGTGTATTTGTCGATCACGGTCTTCTTAGAAAGAATGAAGCGGAACAGGTTGCTGAAGTCTTCGGTGCATCCGGTGCATATGATTTGAATTTTATCAAAGTTGATGCTAAGGACAGATTCTATGAAAAACTTAAGGGTGTAACAGATCCTGAAAGTAAGCGAAAAATCATTGGCGAGGAATTTATCCGTGTCTTTGAGGAAGAAGCGAAAAAAATCGGCTCAGTTGACTATATGGTTCAGGGCACGATTTATCCAGATGTGATTGAGAGTGGTGTAGGACCTTCCGCAGTTATTAAATCCCATCACAATGTTGGTGGACTTCCTGATCACGTGGATTTTAAGGAAATAATTGAGCCGCTTAGAGATCTTTTCAAGGACGAGGTTCGAAAGGTTGGACTTGAACTAGGAATACCTGAGGAACTTGTTTTCCGTCAGCCCTTCCCTGGCCCCGGACTCGGAATAAGGATTATTGGTGAGGTTACAGCGGATAAGGTGAAAATCGTTCAGGATGCTGATGCTATTTTCCGCGAAGAAGTTGCAAAAGCCGGTTTGAACTATGATATAAATCAATATTTTGCTGCACTTACGAATATGAGGTCAGTTGGTGTCATGGGCGATTTCAGGACATACGATTATGCTGTGGTTCTCAGAGCCGTTACTACAATTGACTTTATGAGTGCTGAAGCGGCTCAGCTTCCTTGGGAACTCTTAGAAAAAGTGATGAACCGCATCATCAATGAGGTTGATCATGTCAATCGAGTGCTATATGATTGCACCTCCAAGCCCCCTGGGACGATAGAGTTTGAGTAGTTAAAAACAGGCACTAAAGCCTTATAAATAGCCGTTTTGTAAGTTTTGTGCTTGCAAAATGCTTGCAATTTTAGAAATTGGTCACCTGAAGAATAATTTTCAAGGAATACAAAAAGCAACTAAGAGAAAAATCCTAGTTGCTTTTTTGTTTTTTATCATTTATAAGTTTAATGCTGCTTTCATCGAAACTGCCAACAAATCTGTGGCGATGGTTTTAGCAACTTCTAATGTAAACGGCAGAGCTTTATCTTTAATTATCTTCTTGACATTATTCCATGTAGTATCTTCTCTAATTTTATCTAAAAAATCATGTCCTTCCCAAGTTAATGAACCAACTGAAAAAAAGAATAATGAGTTATCAGCATACTGAGCATTATAGTAATCGATCAATCCAGCTTCATTTAAAATTTTACAATGATAAGCAATTTGTAAATTACCATAATTTTCTAGTTCAAGATTTGACAATGCCGTATCAATATATTGTTCTTCGATTTTAAATAAAATTTTTCTGCATAAGTCCATATCTCTTTTCAAACTTAATACCCCCTGCATGACTTATAAAATTTTGTCGTTTTAACGATTCCGTTTTTATAGCAAATTATTTTCTTTCAAGTATTCAATTCTCTTTTTTAGAATCTCATCTCTTGACAGTTCTTTAAATTCTTTCTGTGTTAGTGGTAGAGTGTAATACTCTACGGACTTATTTTTCATAGAATCAAACTGTTCTTTTGTAATAGAGTAAGATTCTAGGTCGAACATATTATCAGACAACTCTTTTAGGATATTGCATACGTCAGCATTAAACGGATGTTCTTTGTCATTGCCATAGAACACAAGCTTAACATTCCATTTATTTTCATTAGTTTCAATGTCATTATTGGGGAATTTATCTTCCACAATTATTTCAAATCCGATTTCTTTTTTCATTGCCAGTTCATACATGAATAAAACAAAATCTCTCATACTTGAAAGACCTAAAGTATAGTCACTTCTTCCGGCAAGCCAATCTAAAGATACTTTGCATTTATCGGCAATATCTATTAGCACATCTATTGTAGGGTTATTTTTACCATTTTCATAAGCAGACATTGACGGTTGAGGTATTCCTAAAAATTCTGCAAACTCCTTTTGAGTTTTTTTATTTATAGAACGAAGATATTTCAATCGTTCCGATACAGTTTTATTATTCATATTATAATCTCCTATATTTATTATATCTTATTATATCAAATTGTATACTAAAAATAAAGAGAAATTCTGATAAAAATTAGAAATAACTATTGACTTATATTATATAAATTAGTATACTGATATATATCGCAAGTTCAAATAAACAAGAGAGGAGGAACAATATGAGAAAAATGTATGTTGATGTTGAAGAAGTCAGCAAAGATTGGGGAGTTTCAAAACCTAAAGCATACAAAATGATAAAAGAATTAAATGAAAGAATGCTAAAAGACAATCCGAACCTGATAGTGATTGCAGGTAAGGTTAATCGAAAATTTTATGAAGAAAACTGTTATGGGCAAACGAAAGAAGTATAGGAGGTGATGATGTGTCAGCTAGCAAGGATAAAGAAAGAGGCACCTGGAAAATTTATTTGAGGTATGTTGATTGGCAAGGAGTGAAACAAATCCATACAAAACGTGGATTCGCTACAAAGAGAGAGGCGTTGGAATATGAAAGGGAGTTTTTAGCGAGTAAGTCAAGAGATTTGAATATGTTATTTGAATCCTTTGTTGAAATCTATTTGAGTGATTTAAAGCCGAGGATTAAATACAACACTTATTTGACAAAGGTTCATATTATAGAAACGAAAATAATACCATACTTTGCCAAGAAATCTATAGCTGAAATAACAGCTCCGGATATTTTACAATGGCAAAATGAATTGCTTAAAAAGTCTGATGGTGAGGGGAAACAATATTCTCAAACTTACTTAAGAACAATTCAGAATCAACTAAATGCAATTCTTAATCATGCCAATAAGTATTATGGCTTAACAAGTAATCCTGCTCATAAAACTACTAAGATTGGGAAATCAAAGGCACAGGAAATGTTATTTTGGACTAAAGAGGAATATGAAAAATTTGCTGAAAGTGTTAAGAGCAAACCTGCCTCATACTATGCTTTTGAGATACTTTATTGGTGCGGCATTAGAGAAGGTGAATTACTTGCACTTACAAAAGACGATTTTGATCTTGAGAAGAAAACTCTAGCTATTAGTAAATCATTTCAAAGGTTAAAAGGAAAAGATTACATTACATCTCCAAAGACAGAAAAAAGCAATAGAGTAATTCAATTACCACAATTTCTATGTGATGAAATGTCTGATTTCTTCGGAATGTATTATCATCTGGATTCAAAGGCAAGGCTATTTAATTTTACAAAATCATATTTACATCATGAAATGGATAGAGGCTGTAAATTATCAGGAGTGAAAAGAATTAGAGTTCATGATTTAAGACATTCACATGTTGCGTACCTGATAGAGCAGGGTTTTTCTCCTGTGGTGATTGCAGAAAGATTAGGTCATGAAAGTATCTCGATAACCTTAAATTATGCACATTTATATCCGTCAAAGCAGTTGGAAATCATTGAAACGATAGAGAAAGAAAGGAATTAAATTGATTAAGATGAGTAAGATATTTAAAAGAGAAAGTCTACAGTCAAAAGGTAGAAAACTGAAAGTCGATAACAACAGAAAAAGAAATATTATAGTGAATTTTAGAATGTCTCCGGAAGAAAAAAGTTTATTGGAAGAAAAGATAGCATTGTCAGGCTTAAATAAACAGGATTATATGATTCAAATGAGTATAAACCACAAAGTTGAAGTATTTGGAAATATAAGAGTGTTTGACGAACTTAAAACAAAACTGAATATGCTTGAAGAATATTTTGAAAATGTTAATTTGGACTGCGATATTGAAGACAATAAGCTTGAACTTCTGGTATATATTCTGGAAATGTTTGAAACGGTAAATAGAAATAAAAATGACTCTACCTACGGCAATAGATAGAGCCAAGAAGCAACCTGATAAGATTGCAAATCTCAAGAAATATTTTATCAGGTTGTACTTCTATCATCAACACAATTATGGAGGTAAAAATGATAAATAAAGAAAATTATATTAACAATATTCCACAAGAATTAAAAGAACGCAAACAGTGGTTATGGTTCAAGATTTATCATAACGAAGATAACAACGGAAAGATGAAAATGGTAAAAATTCCGATTAGTCCAATTACTTGTGAATCAAAAGAGTGGAACAAAGGAGAAAACTGGGGAAGTTTTGAAATAGCCTTAGAGGGACTAGAAAGAAGTGGTTGTGACGGACTATCTTTTGTATTAACTGAAGATGATCCATTTGTCTGCATTGATTTAGATAAGGTTAAGGATAGCTTTGAGGATGTAAAAGAGATAATAAGTGATTTTGGAGAAACATATAAAGAAATTTCTGTATCAGGAAATGGAGTTCATATCTTTGCTAAGGGCAAAATCCACAAAAACATCAATAATCAAATTGATCATTTTGAAATGTATAAATCAAATAAATGTATTGCTATGACAGGTGATGTTATAGGAACTTGCACAGAAATACAGAATGAACAGTATCAGTTGAACCTTTATTATGAAAAATATGCTATTAAAGAAACGATAAGAGAACGAATTTCCTATTATAAAAATATAGATAGTGATGTACCGGATATTGAAGGAATTTTAAAGGCTATCTATATGACAAATAGCAAAGGTAGAGAGCTTTTTAGAGGAGAATATTCTACAGGTGATGCCAGTAAAGACGATTTTCAATTGCTTCTTATTCTAAACAGTTTTACACATGGTAATGCAGATTTAATGCTTGAGCTCTTCCTGAAATCAGCCTTAAACCGAATGGGTGATATGAGTAAGAGAAGAACAGAGACAGCATATATTAAATACTTAAACCAGAGCATTCAGAAGGCACAGGAAGTAGGCGGAACGAATTATTGGGATTATAACTATCACAGAAAAACGAGGGAGGTAGTTCGTTGAAAGCATATACGATAGATACTGAGTTTGATGCCTCTGATAAGTATATTGTGTACAACATCATTGCAAGAAAAAGCATTACTTTGATAGTAGCTTCTCCTAAAAAAGGAAAGACTGCATTAGGACTAAATCTTGGTATATGTATCAACGAAGGAATTGATTTTCTTGAAAATAAAGTTAAAAAGGCAAAGGTTGTTTACTATTGCAACGAACTCTCAGGAAGGCTCATTCAAGAGAGAGTTAAGCGATTAGAATTACCTTGTTCGAACACCATGAAGTTCTATGAAGGAACAAGTTATGTAGACTTTGATGACTTTGAAAGAATCGTGAAAGCAGATACGGATTTAGGTTATGAAGTATTTATTGTAGACACCTTTTCTAAAATCAAATATGACAGAAAATATAATGCTAATGATTACAATGATACCTATGAAGTGATGGCAAAATACTATGATTTAATAGATAAGTATGGTTGCACATTTATTATGATGTACCACACAAAAAAGGATGCATCTATCAAAAGTGTGAGTGAAAAGGTAATCGGTTCACAGGCATTATCCGGTTCAGTAGATACGATTATAGCTATAAATAAAGCTTCTGAATTTGATACAGAGTTTAGTTTAGATGTAACCAGTAGGCTATTTGAGTCAAAGATATATCAGGTTAAAATTCATCCGTCAAAGAAGATATTAGAACTTGATAAAATTGATCCGATTGAAATGCTTGAGCCATCAATTCAAAGGCTGGTACAAGTAATGCCGAGATTAAAAGAAATAGAGGGAACAATCGTAGATATTTGTTCCAAAATCAATTTAGAAATTGAAAGTCCTCAGCAGTTTGGAAAGACATTAAATCGTAATAAGGATATTCTCAGGAAAAATGGAATAAGTATTACCATGAAGCGAGGGAAAAACAACAATAACTATCAAGTTAAATATAATTCAGAGGATGTAATTTACTAAAATGCCGTTCAAACCGTTCGTACCGTTTGATGTTTCGTGTGTAAGGGAATGTCGTGCGGTATGAACGGTGCAAACGGTAAATGAAGAATTTACATCTATTTTTTATGTGTAAGTTAAAGACTAATTTATAAAAATCATGAATTATAGGTAGATAGCAAGCATATACTTTCTGACCACACTCAAAAAGTAGGCTTGAAATTTGATGCCTCAAATTTGAAATATTTAGGGAGTACCCTAAGACCCCAAATGAGAAAGGAGTGATGAAAAATGTCAAAGACAGTTAATCGTAAAAATAATTGTACCGTTCATTTTATGGTGAACGAAGAAGAGATGAAAGAATTAAATCGAAGATTTGCATTAACAAATTTTAAGAATAAACGAGAATTTTATAGAGATGCTATCTTTAAAAACAAGATTATCAGCATTGATATATCAGGAGATTTTAGAAAAGAATTAAGAGAATTATCTTCTCTTGTAAGTAGAAATTCAGCAAACTTAAATCAAATAACAAAGCATATAAACAGTACAGGAGTAATTTACAAAAAAGATATTGAATTAATCCATTCTGGATTAGAACTAGAGTTGTCATTTCTTGCGGAATTTAGAGAAAAAGTTTCCGATTATATCATCAACAAGGTAATAAGCTGATGGCAGTTACAAAGATACATCCCATTAAAACAACACTTAAAAAAGCCATAGACTATATTTGCAATGGCGATAAAACCGATAATGAAATCTATGTTACAACTCACCTTTGCAGCAGAGAAAATGCTCATAAGGAATTTGAACTTACCAAGAAACAGTTTAGCTCAAGAACAAAGACCTTAGCACATCATCTAATCCAATCCTTCGTTCCAGAAGAAGTCAGTTTTGAAGAAGCCCATCAGGTAGGAATCGAACTCTGTGAAAAGATTTTAGAGGGCAAATATGAATATGTTTTAGCAACGCATATCGACAAAGACCATATCCACAATCACATCATTTTTAATTCCATTGATGTCGAAGAAGGTAAGATATATCATTCCTATTACGGTTCCTATATGAATATCCGAAATCAAAGCGACAAGCTTTGTATGGAGCATAATTTATCTGTAATTGATCAAGAAACAGAAAAAGAAATCAACAAGATTAAGCGAAGAAAGTTCGTGAATTGGTATGACTGGAATGAAGATAAAAAAGGTAAAAGTTATAAATCAAGACTTCAATTTGATATTGATAGAACTATAAAGCATTCAATCAACTGGCAGGATTTTTTATCTAAGATGGAAAGCTGCGGTTATGAAATTAAGTTTGGTAAACACATAGCTTTCAGAAGTAAAAATCAGCAAAGATTTACCAGAGCAAAGACCATTGGAGTGAATTATACCGAAGAAAAAATCAGAGATAGAATCATAAATAAAGAAAAAGAAATTGGCAATATAATAGACCTTAAAAACAATGTAAAAGCAAAGTCGAGCAAAGGGTATGAACATTGGGTGACAAAACATAATCTTAAAACTGCTACTTCTACACTTGTTGAAATTAGGGATAAAGGCTTTAACTCAATGGAAGAATTGGAACGTAGAATTAGCGGAATTTCTATTGAAAAAAATGACTTAAAACGAGAATTTGATAAGCTGTCATTGGAGCAAAAGAGGATAAAAAAAGTAGTAAAGCATATTCAAATATGTATCAACAAGCGAGAGCATTACGAGGGGTATCGCAAAAATCCCAATGACAAAATTTATATGATGATGAATCGAAAAGATGTAGAAGCCTATCAGAAGTCTTATGAGGAAATAGATATTTTTCTTAAGCAATTTCCACATTTGAAAAGTTTTGTATTAGAAGGGTTGAAGAAAAAATCAGGTAAAAATCTTTTTGGGAAATTAAACGAGCATTCTAAAGAATTGCAAGCTAAACAAGAGGAGATAATCAAGAAACATAATTCATTATTAAAACAGTATAATGAATTGCACCTTCTGAAAGTTAATATGAATGAGTATCTTGGAAGAAGTAAAGTAGAGAAAAAAGAGTCGGTTATTGGTGCTATTAAGAAATATAAAAGAAAAATAGATAAAACAGTTGAACAGAGTAATAGTAGGAAGAATGATATAGAGTTATAAAAGTAAATGGAGAGTATTATAAATTTGATACTCTTCATTTTTTGATGCAATTAGCATCTAGTTTTTTGCTAAAAATATAGAAAAAATAGGTAAAATATGCTATAATGTCTACTAGATAGATTAAAATGTGGCAAGGGGGAATAAAGATGGCAAGTCTTAATGTTACTGATGTAATAAAAGAATTAGATATTTCTAAGTCATATTTATATAAATTAATAGATAAAGAAAATATTTTGATCCCAAGAAGTGATACAGGAAGGTACTTTTGGGATGAAAATACGGTTAAGACTATAAAAAGATTTTTGCATACAGATGGTTTACAAGATAAGGATGATACAGATTATTTAATAGCTAAATTAGGATTAAAACAATCTTTTATAAATAACAGAAGATATTTAGGGAATAAATATTCCCTTTCTGATTTTATAAGAAAGACAGTTGACGAAAATTGCAAGGGTGTAAATATTGTCATTGACATATTTAGTGGAACAGGATCAGTATCTAATACTTTTAAGGATAAAATGCTTATTACAAATGACTTGTTGTATAGCAATTATATTTCCAACTATGCGTGGTTTGGGTATGAGAATTACTCAGATAAAAAAATAATTGAATTAATATATGAATACAATCAAATAAAAACAAAAGAAAAGAACTATATGCGAGAGAATTTTGCAGATACTTTTTTTTCTGCTGATGATTGTAGCAAAATAGGATATATAAGAGAAGATATTGAGATAAAGTATAAAAACAAGGAAATAAATTTCAAGGAATATGCGATTTTAATCACATCCTTGTTATATGCGATGGATAAGATTGCAAATACGGTTGGACATTACGATGCATATAGAAAAAATGTCGCTTTTGAAAAAACTTTAGTATTGAATGTTTTGTTGCCTGAAAAATCCATTAATTCCAATAATGTTTGTTATAACCTAGATGCCAATGAACTAATTAAAAATATTAAGGGAGATTTATTGTACTTAGATCCTCCATATAACTCAAGACAATATTGTGATGCATATCATTTACTTGAAAATGTGGCACGATGGGAAAAACCTAAAGTTTATGGTGTTGCAAGAAAGATGGATAGAACTTCGCTTAAAAGTGATTATTGTATGATTGCAGCCACAAAAGCATTTGAGGAGCTTATTGAAAATGCTGATGCAAAATATATTTTGCTTTCATATAACAATATGTCAGACAAGGGAAATGATAGATCCAATGCGAAAATATCGGATGAAGATATTATGAAAATTCTTAGCAAAAAGGGAAAAGTAACTGTATTTGAATCGGATTATAAGAGTTTTTCAACTGGGAAATCAGCTATACAAGATAATAAAGAAAGATTGTTTTTATGCGAAGTATTTAGCAAAGAAAAAAAGAAAATGAATATATCTTGCCCTTTTAATTATATTGGTGGGAAATTTAAACTATTGGAACAGTTGCAGCCTTTATTTAATGAAAAGGAAGTATTTTTAGATTTATTTGCTGGTGGAGGGAATGTTGGGATAAATTCTTCCTCTTCAAAAGTTATTTTTAATGATTCAAATGAGAAATTGATAGACTTAATAAAATTTATAAAAGACACCGACACTGATGTTTTATTAAAGCAAATAGATAATATTATTGATGAATATCACTTATCCAATACAGCGTTATATGGTTACTCTTATTATGATTGCAATAGTAGTAAAGGATTAGCAGGATACAATAAGGAAAGATTTCTCAAGCTAAGAGATGATTTTAATGCTAAGGTCATTGCAGGAGAAACAGATTATTCAATGTTATATATATTGATGGTTTTCTCTTTTAATAATCAAATTCGCTTTAATCGAAAAGGTCTGTTTAATCTTCCTGTTGGAAAGAGAGATTTCAATTCTAAGATGAGAAGTAAACTTGTGTTATTTTCCGAGGAATTGAAAAGCAAGGACATTCAGTTTTTGAAAAAGGATTTTAGGGATATTTCACTAGATGATTTTTCTCAGGAGACTTTTATTTATTGTGATCCTCCTTATTTAATTACAAATGCAACATATAACGAAAATGGGATGTGGACTGACTTAGATGAAAAAGCTTTGCTTGAATTTTTAGATCAAGCTAATGAAAAAGGCTTTAGTTTTGCGTTGTCTAATGTTTTAGAGAGTAAAAATAAAAGAAATGATATTTTGTATAATTGGATTAAAAGTAAAGGGTATTATTGCAATTATTTAAATAAAAGTTATTCAAACAGTAATTATCATAGAAAAGATAAAAACAGTATATCTGAAGAAGTTTTAATTACTAATTATTCTGTGGATTGGAGGAATGAGTAGATGGCTAATATAAACATTCCATATCAAAGTTTTTGTTGGGTTATAGGGACTACAAGCTTTAGAACGGCAAAATTAAATTTAAAAATTGAGGCACAATTGCTGCTTCTTGATGAGTTTTATAATGAAGTTATAAAAAAATCAAGTTGGAATTGGAATAATGAATTGCAAGAAAAATATTATGACTTTATGAAAAGCAAAGCCTTCTTAACAGGTAATGCAAAAAGAAAAGATAAAGATGCGAGAGAAAAAACATCTGGTTTAGTTGATATTGGTCTAATCACAGAGGATAGATCAATTACAGAAGCAGGAAGAGAGTTGCTTAAAATAACAAGTAGCGGAATTTTTGAAACTGATAATGTATTTAATATTAATAGAGATAGTTTTGTATATCTGAAACAGCTACTAAAAACAAGTATAGATGTAAGTGGGAAGATAGTTAGACCATTTATTGCGGTTGTAAAATGTCTTACTGAGCTTGAATTTTTAAGCTACGAGGAATTTACTTATTTTGTTCCGCTAATTAGAGATGACGAAAGCGCAAATCAAATTATTTCGGATATAAAATTATATCGAGAAGAGCAAATCAATCTTGAAGAAATAATTTATAAAAGACTTATGCAAATGGACAACTATAAACTTGCACAAGAAGAATTTATTACTTCGAATGTTGATGAAAACTTGATATGTTTAATTGGAATGAATCGCAAAAGTAGGAGTTATGATAAGCCATATTATAAATTATATCAGTCTATAAAGAATATATTCATTGATGGTAAAAGTGATTATGAATTGCTACTGGATTCTGCAAAGAATATAAATCAAAAGCCCGGAATATTGTGGAGAAACTTAATATTTAAAACTACAAATATTGGAGTTATAAGGAAGAATGGAAAAACTTCAATTAATAATCAATGCCCATTTTTAAACTGTGCAAATGAAAAAGAATTAAAAGAGGTATTTTTCAAATACTTACATGTTTTTAAGGCAATGGCAACCTTATCTGATTATTTTGATCTAAATAGAAGATATTTCAATGTTACAGATACACTAATTTTTGAAGATCGCATAGTTAAGTTGGACATGATTCCAAAATACTATTTTAAAGAGATTATTGATGTTCTGTATAAAGAAACTTTTAGTAGAGATAATAATCTCATTGTAGATGTTCCTTTAGAAACTATATCAAGAGCTTTCGAGTTAGATATGAGCAAAGTGTATGCTGCATTAAGTAAAGATTTAGGAATCACCATAAAGAGTCCGGAACAAGCAGCAACTTACGTAAATGATGAAAGATACAGAAGATTTAATAATTTGATTGATAAGAAATTTAATGATTCTGTGCTTGTAGAGTTGCTAGATTGTTTTGAAAAACGTGATGATAAGAGAATTGAAGAACTTGTTACAGATGAAGCGGCAATACCTACTATTTTTGAATATATTTTAGGTATTATATGGTACAAGGTGAGCGAAAGACAAGGAAATATTTTAGATTTCATGAAATTATCATTAGAAGCAAATTTATTACCTAAGACACATGCAGCTGGAGGATATGCAGACATTATATATGAATATGAGGCATGTACTTCTTATCCAAAGCATTCGCTGCTACTTGAAGCAACACTTGCAGATGGTTCTAATCAAAGAAGAATGGAAATGGAACCTGTTTCAAGACATTTAGGAGATTACAGAATTAGGTTTAATAATCCATTCGATTACAGCCTATTTGTAAGCACATACTTAGATAAAAATGTGATTTCAGATTTTAGGTATAGAAAGATAATCCCATATACCAGAGATGAAGAAACTATCACAGGTATGAAGATTATTTCAATGGACACAGATTCTCTGAAGAAGATTATTGAAAATAAAGTTAAGTATAAGTATTTGTATGAAATATTTGATAAGTACCATGAAATGCCATTAGAAACGGTAGATTGGCATGACGGAATGATAAGAGAGGCTACTGAGGAGTATAAGGCATAGAGGATATAATGGAGATAAAGATATTATGATTACAAAGATTGAAAAAATAGAAAATTTGGGAATATATAAAAATTTCAATTCTTCTAAAATTAATGAATTTAAACAATATAATTTAATATACGGATGGAATGGTTCAGGTAAAAGCACATTATCGAGATTGTTTAGTTCAGTAAATGGAAAGAATATTTCTGAAATATATAATGGCTTTAAAACTTCTATTTGTATAGATGGGGTAGTATATACAGAAAATCAGTTTCCTATATCAACTGAATCTATTAAAGTATTTAACGAAGACTTTATAAAAGAAAATATTGATTGGAATGGAATTTTAAAAAGTATATTATTGATAGACGAAAAAAATATTGAAGAAATGAAGTTATATAATTTATTAAAAAATGAATTATATGGAGATGGAAGTACTGTAGGGATATTAAAGGAAATTGAAAACAAAGAAAAAGAATTACAAGATAAAGAAAAAGAATTACAGAAAATCTTAACTAATATTGGAAAAAATGTAAAAAACAATTTTCAATTATTAGATACGACTGATAGCTATTATATGAATTATGATAAAAGAAAAGTTTTATCATTGATTGAAGATCAAAATAACCCTATATCTAAGAGTGATTTAATAAGAAATGATGAGTTAGATATTGCAATCAAAAAATCAAGACCAATAAAAAAAGAGTCTATTACAAAAAAGATAGACATTTTAAGTATAGATAATGTTCAAAAAGAAATTCAAAAAACTAGTGAATTAATTGATAGAACTGTAACTTCAAGAGTAATAGAAGAATTAAAAAATAATTCTAAATTATCAGCTTGGGTTGAAAATGGTTTAAATTTACATAAAACCGAACATAGAAAAATATGTGCGTTTTGTGGTTCTAGTATTAGTGATGAA
>QWCB01001766.1_pt1 | contig 19907 bp, 23 predicted proteins | sample 1972511 | NCBI WGS metagenome assembly QWCB01 (sample SAMN09866719, study PRJNA288562) | Human gut metagenome isolate term5_stool, whole genome shotgun sequencing... | isolation source: gut | host: Homo sapiens | place: USA: California
GTCCCAATACCACCTTTCCGCCACAGGCCTTTAAGAGCCGGTTCATAATGCCGGCGCCGATGCCGATAAAATCGAAGCCTTCGACAAACAGGATGTCGACGGCTTCTTCGTCGCAACGCCTCAAGCTGTCGAAGAGATTGTGGGCCACATCTTCCAAATGGTCGCGACTGCCCATGTCCACCAAAAGATCCATGCCTTCGTAGAGGTCTTTGGTTTCCGTCGTGCAGAGCACCGCCGTCTTCTTGCCGGGCGCCACGTCGGCGAGGCGCCGATTGATTTCTTTGGCGATGTTTTTTAAATCCCCGGCAAACAAGGTACCGTCGCCTTTCGGCGCGTAGTGGCGATACTTTTGCCCCGGGCTCTTCGGCACGGCGTCGTTGTCCGCGTCGATGGTAGTCTCGTCAATGGCCACCTCGCCGATAATGGCTTCCAGATCTTCTTTCGTGATGCCGCCGGGACGATAGATCATGGGAGGATCCACCGTCACATCCAAGACCGTGGACTCGATGCCCACATTGGTGTCCCCGGAATCCACGATCATGGGCACCTTGCCCTCCATGTCTTCTAATACATGGGAAAGGCGGGTAGGCGACGGGCGGCCCGAGGTGTTGGCGCTTGGCGCCGCCACGGGAATGGCCGCCGCCTTTAAAAGGGCGTGGGCAATGGGGTGCGAGGGCATGCGAATGGCCACCGTGTCCGCTCCGGCGGTGACGCTGTCGGAGACTTTTTCCGATCGCTCAAAGATCAATGTCAAGGGTCCGGGCCAGAAAACGTCCATGCAATCCTTGCCTTTCGGCGGAATCACCTTGACCAGATCCAATACCTGTTCCGGATCGGCGACGTGTAGGATCAGGGGATTATCTTTCGGGCGCCCTTTGGCCTGAAAAATTTTATCCACGGCCGATTCGTTTAGGCCGTCGGCCCCTAAGCCGTAGACAGTCTCCGTGGGAAAGATCACCAGCTCCCCTTCTCGCAAGAGGCGCGCGGCTTCTTCGATTTGCTCCCTATCCTTTTCATCCGTTATGTGTAAGACTTTCGTTTCCATGGCTTCCTCCTCAACAGATCATTATATCATAGAGGGATTCTCCTTACATTTGCTCTAAAAAATCCAAGGTCATGGCCATCATATTGGTGGTCACCACATGGGAAGTTCCTTCGATGATTTCAAAGACCAGGGGCGTGTCGCCCCGGTGTTGTTTTTTTATTTTTTCGTAGTAATTTTTTTGATAGGCGGGGTTCACCACATCGTCCAGCTCGCCGTTTAACATGCAAATACCTTTGTCTTCGTGCTTCTCGATGTGATTCATGGGATCGTAGGCCTGTGCCCCTTCTTTGTAAGGGCCGATGGCCAAAGGTGCCCAGTCGCCTAAGCCGTTTAAGGCGATGCCCCCTGCCACTTCATCGCGGGCCAAGAGCCCCATGGTCGTCATACCGCCCATGGAGTGGCCCGCCACCACGATTTTTTTCTCCGGGAAGCGGCCGCGAACGCAGGCGAGGATGGCGTCGAATTCCTTCATGTTTTCGATGACCACTTCCGGAAGCTTTTGAATGTCTTCGTAATCCCAGCTGCCCCGCGCCCCGTGAAGGGCCTCTTCCACGACGAGGACGGGATAATCCGCCGCCGCCCAAATGCTCGCGCGGAAGCGGGAGCTTTCGATGTCGGAGCCCCAGCCGTGGTAGTAGATGATGACTTTATCTTTCGCTTCGGCCTCCGGCAAAACCCAGAGGACAGGAATGGCGCCTGCAAAGGACGCTTCTTCTTTTACGTGTAAGTACATATTACCTCCAGTCCACAGGCGCCTCGCCCATGGCGATTAAATACTCATTGGTTCTCGAAAAACATTTGGAACCGAAAAAGCCCCGGTAGGCGGATAAGGGCGAGGGATGGGGCGATTCGATGATGGCGTGGGCGGGATTTTTTATGAGCCGCTTTTTGCTTCTGGCGTGGGCGCCCCACAAGATAAACACCATGGGCTTTTCCCTCGCGCCTAAAAGCTCCACGATTTTGTCCGTAAAGATTTCCCAACCGATTTTTCCGTGGCTCATGGGCTGGGATTTTCTGACGGTGAGGGTGGTGTTTAAAAGAAGCACCCCTTCTTTCGCCCAGGAAGTTAAATCGCCGCTTTCTCGGGTAATGCCCAGGTCGTCTTTTAATTCTTTGTAAATATTCACCAAGGACGGCGGCAGGGGAAAATCCGCCGGTACGGAAAAGCTCATGCCCTGGGCCTGTCCCGGCCCGTGGTAGGGATCCTGGCCCAAGAGAAGCACCTTCGTGTCCTCAAAGGAAGTAAGGCGCATGGCGCGGAAAATCGCCTCGGCCTCGGGATATATGGTTTGCGTCTTGTATTCTTCGATTAAGAGGCGGCGCAAGTCCTTGTAGTAGGGCTTTTGCATTTCCTCTTTCAATAAATCGTCCCAGTCGTTTGAAAAGGTCACTCTATCCTCTTTCTTCGCTACATAGAAAACAGTTCCGTCAGGAAGCGTTTGGCCTTCCTGCGAATAAACTTCTGTAAATCTCCGGCACGTTCCGGCAAGAGGAAGAGGATTAAATGGTCCCCTTCTTTTAAGACCGTCTGCCCTTTGGGCAAGACGCTTTTTCCCTCCCGCTCGATGCCGCCGATTAAGAAACCTTCGGAGAGTCCCAAAGACTCAATGGTTTTGCCCGTGGCGTAAACATCTTCGCTTAAGACGATTTCGTAGATTTCCAAGGTGCCCGGGAACAGGTGCAGGGAGATTTCCGGCGGGCCGAAGAGATTGTTTTTAATCTGTTGGGACACGAGGAGCTCGCCGGAGAAAATGCCCCCGGTGTGCGCCACGTCCACCACCCGCATGTAGCGTTCATCTTTCAAACACAGGGCGATGTGCTCTTGCCCCGCATCTCGCGCCGCCGTGGCCACGAGGAAATTGTCCGCATCGTCGTCGGAAGCGGCGACGACACCGTCGTAGGCGGCGATGTCGATGTCTTCCATGGCTTCGGTGACGGGCCGGTCGATGACGTAGTTGACGCCGTAGGGATAGTGTCTGCCCCTGGAAAGCAGAAGCGTGTCCGCTTCTTTGGCCAGTGCCGCCTCAATGCTTTGGGCGCCTTTGCCGTCGCCGAAAACCAAAAAGCGCCGCTTGCGCTCAAGGCCTTCGAAGACATCCACTTTGGCGTAGCGCCGGCGGAAGCGACGCACGGCTTCGGTGCTGCCTACCATGCGCAGCACATCGTCGGCTTCAATGACGGTGCTTCCTTTCGGCACGATGATTTTTCCGCCGCGGCGGATGGTAACCAGAACCAATTCTTCTAGGGGACCGATGTTTTTTACCCGCCGCCCCACAAAGGCCGGATTGTCCGCCACGTCGATTTTTACCATGGCGGAGTCGAAATTTTCGAAAATTTCCGTCTGCATGCCCGCCTCTTCATAAAAGAAGTGGTGCACGCGGCCCGCCAAAATGCTGCCGTAGTCGTAGACATAGTCGATACCGAAGGTGGACTTGGTTTTTTCCAAGAGACGCCCCAGGGCGCTGTCATAAGCGATGAAGTGAATGGACCCGCCTCGCTTTGATAAAAGATTCGCCAGAGCCAAGGTGCGATTGGAATCGTCGCAAAAGACGAAGGCATCGGTTTTGTCGAAATCCATGGCCAAAATATCCTCTTCGTCTTCGTAATAATGGGCGTGAAAATCCCTGAGGGCTTTTTTCACTTGTTTCTCCCGGCGAATAAGAAATTCCACCGTATGATGTTCCCGAACCAAAGCATTCGCCAAGAGACGCGCCCCGGCGCCGGTTCCGATCATGGTAATGTGCATAGTGTTCTCCTAATTCATGTAACGATTGCCCCGTTGCGGCGCAAAGAGGGCGAGGATGGTGAAAAATTCCAAACGCCCCAAAAGCATGAGGGCCGAAAAGAGCAGTTTATACCCCGGCGCAAATTCCACAAAGGTGTTGGTAGGCCCGACGCCGGAAAAGCCCGGCCCCACATTGGACAAGCAGGTTAAACAGCCGGAAAAGGCCGTGAGAAAATCCACGCCTGAAAGGGCCGTGACCGCCGTTGAGGCGCCTAAAAGAATGATGTAGACGCAGACAAAGGCCACGATGCCGAAGATAACTTGGTCTTCCACGATTTTTCCGTTGACGCGAACGGGCATAATGGCGTTGGGGTGAATGCTCTTGAAAATTTCCCGCTTCACGATTTTCCACAGGACCAAAATGCGAATCACCTTCATGCCCCCGGCGGTTGAGCCGGCGCAGGAACCGAAAAAGTACAGGGCGAGCAAAATGCATTTACTGAAGCCCGGCCATTGATCGTAGTCGGAAGACGCGAAGCCCGATGTGGAAATAATGCTGGTCACTTGAAAAAGGGATTCTCTGAGCCCCAGGCCCGGGGTCATCTTCTTCGACAGAATTAAATTCAAAGCGATTAAAATCACGGCGCCGGCCACGATTTTTAAATAGAGGCGGTACTCTTCATCTAAAAACATCTCCCGCCAGCGGCCGCCGACGGCCCGGGAGTAGAGGCTGAAGTTGGTGCCGCAGATCACCATAAAAACGGACATGATGATTAGAATGGCGGAATTGTCGATGTAGGCGGCGCAGGAATTGGCATGGGAGGAAAAGCCCCCGGTGCCTACGACGCCCAGGGTATGTACCACCGCGTCAAAAACATTCATGCCGGCGAGGACCAAAAGCACGAAGAGCACGAGGGTAATCAGTAAATAGATTTTGTACAGGGCCTTGGCCGTGTCTTTCATGCGGGGCTCCACTTTCCCCGCCACGGGACCCGGGGTCTCCGCCTTGAAGATGCGAAAGCCGTTGCTTCCCACTCTGGGCAAAAGGGCCAGGGTAAAGACCAAAATCCCCATGCCGCCGATCCAGTGGGTCATGCTGCGCCACAGGACGATGCTCTTGTCGATGGCCTCCACATTGGGAATGACCGAGGCCCCGGTGGTGGTAAAGCCCGACACGGTCTCAAAGAGGGCGTCGATGTAATTGGGGGTGCCGCCGCCTAAGTAGATGGGCACAGCACCGATAAGGGACGCCAAAATCCACCCCACGGCGACGATAAACAGGCCGTCGCGGCCGCGAATGCGTTCATGTTTTCGCGGCATGAAAAACAACGCCGCGCCGACGACGAGTGCCACGGCGATGGCGATGAGAAAGGCTTGGATGCTGCCCTCTCCCCGGTAGATGCCGTAGAGAAGAGGCGGCATGAGAAACGCCCCTTCCACCATTAAAAGGGCGCCTAAAACATTAAACGCCGCTCCAAAGTTCATTAAATAGGCCTCCTGATTCCGCATTGTAGAAGTAATTTTTCATGACGTGGACACTTTCATGCTTGCAGAAGACGATGATCCGGTCGCCCTTTCTCAAGCAGGAGCGACCGTTTGGAATAATCACATCTTGGCCGCGGACGATGACGGCAATTAAAATGCCCTTGGGCAGAGACAGCTCGGCCAGCGGCGTATCCAACACCTTCAGATCCTCGTCCAGCTGAATTTCCGCCACTTCCATGTTGCCGTCGTACATGAGATTAATGGCCAGGGCGTCTTTGCCGCGAATCAACTTCAAGATCAACGACGCGGTAATAAAGCTCGGGTTAAAGGTAGCATCGAGATTCAAGCGATCCAAGACGCCGATGAAATTCACCCGGGAAATCTTGGCCACGGATTTTGTAATGCCCTCTTCTTTCATGGACAGGGCCATTAAAATATTGGTCTCGTCAATGCCCGTGGCGCCGATAAAGGCGTCGTAGGAATGAATCACTTCTTCTTCCAGCACATTAAAGTCCGTGCCGTCGCCGTGAATAACCACGGCATCGGGATGGCGTTCTTTTAAGGACAGGGCCTTGGCGTGATCTTTTTCGATGACCAAGACGTCGATGTTGTCTTTTAACAAAAGGCTGCACAAATAGTCCCCGAGCTTGCCACCTCCTAAGATCATGACGCTTTTCGTGGGCTTCACCGCCGTCACCTTGGAGTGATCCCGATCGAAGGCGTCGATGTTTTTCCGCGCGCCGATGACCAAAATTACGTCATTTTCCTTGAGCATGGTGTCCCCGGCAGGGATAAACGTGTAGCCCCTGCGGGAGACGGCGGCGATGAGGAGATTGTCTAAATTATTTAAGTCCATGAGCTTTTTATTCACGAACTCTTTTTCCTGACCCACGTTAAATTCCACGAGTTTTACCTTGCCGCCGGCAAATTCGTCGGTCATGAGGGAGTATTTTTTCAATAGATACTTTTCGATGGCCATGGCCGCCGCCCGTTCCGGATTAATGACATAGTCGATGTCCAGCTCCTCTTTAATGAGGCGGATTTGGGAGTGATACTCCGGGTTTCGAATGCGGGCGATGGCCTTTTTGCAGCCCAGCTTTTTGGCGATGCTCGTTACCAATACATTGGACTCGTCGCTTGTTACCGTGCCGATGATTAAATCGTAGTCTTGGATGTCCAATTCCCTGAGAATAGTAAAGTCCAGGGCATTGCCCAACACCGTCAACACGTCCAACTCGTTGTTGATCTTTTGAATCACCCGCGGGTCGTTGTCCAGCACGGTAATCTCGATGTTTTCTTCCACTAAAGAGCGGGCGAGGCGCATGCCTAATTTGCCGCCGCCCACGATAAGTGCGCGCATGTCATTGACCGTCCTTTTCCTCGGAAGATTTTTGTGCCGCTTTGGCTCGCTTTAATTTTTCCGGGGTAATGTCGTTGCCCTCTTCATCTAAAACGGTCGTATTTAAAAGCTGTTGTCGAAAGCCTTCGCGAAAGAGCTTTAAATAGGCTTTTCTCAAGCGATCTCTCTCCGCCACCTCTTCTTCGGTGAGCTCCCGTACTTTGGCTTCTCGCGCCAATTCATTAATACGCTTTAAAAGTTCATCCATCTTTTCCAAGGCGACCTCCTTATACAGATTCTTGTTTTTTCGATGCGGTATAGTACAATAAACGGGAAGGATGTGACACCATGATTCGATGCACTATGCGAGCCACCGCCGGTCCGCCGGCTGCCATGGCCTACGCTTTTTACGACGCGGACGGCCTAATGATTTTACAAAACAAGGACGATGCTCTCGTCGATCAATTCGACTACATCCTCCGCGAACTTCCCATGATACCCTATACTCTATCACTAATTGATGCCGATGGAAACGAGCGATTTCGCCTGGAGCGAAAAACGCCGCCTCCCTTTCAAACCCATGCCTTCCGCCTGTCTTTCGGCGGCGAGGTGGTGGACTTTTTCGAAGACAAAACCCGCTTTTCGCTTCCCAACCTCAGCTTTAACTACAGGGAAAAGAAATACGACATCGTGGGCTTTATAAGGAACAGGGAATTTTTCATCGAAGCAGATGAATTAAAGCTTATGTCTATGAAGGCGAGCCCCATTGCCGGCGGTAAAGAATACGCCGTGGCCATTTACGAGGACGCCCTTCCCCTGGCGGTGTATTTCGCCGCCGTCATCGTCATGGACATTTGCTTTCATAATTACTAAAGAAACGAGGCTAGAATGACAGATATGGAAAAAGACCGCATCATCATTAAAACAGGGGCCGTAGTGGATCCCGCGGCGAAAATTACGGCCACAGCAGATTTTCCCGCCGTCATCGGCGAATACACCATCGTCGAGGCCGGTGCGGAAATTAAAGGCGCATCCATCGGCGCCTACGCCACCGTGAAAAGCGGTTCATCCGTCGGCGAAGGGGTCTATGTAGGCGACTTTGCCGTGCTTAACGAAAACACCCGCCTCCCCGACGGCGCCAAGGTGCCTTCCCGCGCCGTGGCCGAAGGCGATCCCTTTTCCATCGTGCGGGGCCTCACCAAAGAAGAATTGGATGCGGCCAAGGCACGGGCTAACGAAGGTCTTTAAAAAAAGATTGCATCAGCGCCCGGCACTCTTCGCCCAACACGCCCTCTTCCACCTTGACTCGGTGATTAAAGGCGCGAAAGGCCGCAAGGTTTACCACGCTGCCTGCCGCACCGAAGCGGGGATTGTCCGTGCCGATTATAAGCCTGTCGATGCGACTGTTTAATATGGCGCCCATGCACATGGGACAAGGCTCCACGGTGACGTAAAGGTCGCCGCCGATGCGCCAGCCTTCTGTGGCTTCGTCGGCCTCTTTCAGAGCCAGAATCTCCGCATGGTGCGTGGCGCTTTCGTCGGTCTCCGTGCGGTTGTGTCCCCGGCCGATAATCACGCCGTCTCTTACGATGACGCAACCGATGGGCACTTCCCCGATAGCGTAGGCCTTCTTCGCCTCTTTCAAGGCTTCGTTCATGTAATACGAATCCATTCCCATTCCCCCTTCTTTCTTCTATCCTACCACGGAAAGGAGCCTTTAATGAATATCTATATTTCCTTCGACATGGAAGGCATCGGCGGCATCGATCGCTTCAGCGACGAATTCAAACGCACCGCCGCCTATTCGCAGGCCATTCACGCCCACTTTAAGGCGGTGATCGATGGCATTCACCAAAGCCCGAAAAATAAAGACATCGAAACCATTACCGTCGCCGACAGCCACGGAGACGGCAAAAATCTGGATTACCTCGCCCTTTCGGAGATGGACGAGCGCATCGAGCTGATCTCCGGCTACCCCCGTGGCGAATACATGATGAGCGGTTTGGATCGCCACGACGTGGTGATTTTTCTCGGCTACCACGCCTCCTGCGGCCAGCACCGGGCCAATATGGACCACTGCTATTCCACGGCCTTTCACCGGGTGAGCATTAACGGCATTAAATGCTCCGAGGCCATGATTAATCAAATTTACGCCAAGGAAAAGCACATTCCCGTGGGCCTGATTATCGGCGACAGCGGCCTTTACAGCCAATTGATCCTCGAAGGCTATATGCCCTATGTGGAATACGTGGTGACGAAAGAAAGCCTGGGGCACAATGCCGTCGTCCACCGCAATTTTCAAAAGGTGCGGGCGGAAATTACGGAAAAGGTAGCCCTGGTTTTGGACAAGGATCTCTCTACCTTGCCCCTCGGCGATTTAACCGCCCCCTACAATGTCACCATCGAAACGGACACCACCCTCACGGCGGACATGGCGGAAATGATTCCCGGCACGACGCGCCTGGACGGCTACCGCATCGGCATGAGTTTCGATTCGGGCAAGGATTTACTCAACGGCCTTATGGCACTGGAAGTGCTCGCACGCAAATAAATGCAACAAACAGAAAGGAACGCTATGAAAGCCATCGCATTCGACTTCGACGGAACTTTAATCGACTCCATGGGCATGTGGCGCAATTTAGGCCGCAATTTCGTGGAGTCCAAGGGCAAGGAATACACCGACGCCATTCACGATCAAATTACCACCATGAGCTTAAACCAATCCAGCGCCTTTTTTAAGCGGGAGTTGGAGCTTGAGGAGACGCCGGAGGAAATTTTTAACGAAATGGGCGCCATTTTGCTGGACGGCTACGGCAAAACCCTTCCCTTAAAAGAAGGCGCCTTAGAAGCCATTGAAAAGGCGCGGCGCCTGGGCCCGGTGGTCCTTGCCACGGCCACAAATGAAGAGCTTTTAATGCCCGCCTTGCATCGCTTTAAATTGGATCGTGCCTTCGATTTCATCCAAACCTGCGACGGCGTGGGCATAGAGAAAAGCGACATCACCTACTACCACACCTTGGCGAAGCGCCTCGGGGTGGCGCCCAATGAAATCATCCTCGTCGACGACGCCCACTACGCCCTGGCCGCCGCCAAAGAAGCGGGGCTTTACGTCGTAGCCGTAAAAGACACCTACAACCTTCCCTACCGGGATGCCATCGTCAAAGAAAGCGACGTGCTCCTGGACAGCTTACTGGATTTTGAACCGGAGAGGGATTTTTGATTTACTATGTACTGAAGATGACCCCTGTGGTGGTCTTCCTTTCCTTCTGTTCCTTTTCACTGATTCGCGCCCAACTTTTTTCCAAACAAAAAAAGAAGAGCAATCGCAAACGGGAGCGACTGCTCATCGCCTTTTCCACCTACTGTTTGTGGCTGTTGTCTTTTCTTTTCGTCGGCAACGAGCGCCTGGAAATGGGCGGCGTGATCTTGGGCATCGACACGGCCCTCGCCGATTGGAAGCTGAATTTAATTCCCTTCGCCACCATCAAGGCCTTTTGGCGCTACGGCTCCTTTGCGGGCATGTTTTTAAATATTTTCGGCAACATTCTCATCGCCGTGCCCCTGGGCTTTTTTACCCCGGTGCTCTTTCGGCGAATGAAGGGCCGCCGATCCACCCTCTTGCTTTACGCCGCAGTCTTTCTCCTCGTGGAAACCTTGCAGTATTTCACCGGCAGAAGCGCCGACATCGACGATTGGCTATTAAATATGCTCGGGGTCTTTTTGGGCTTTCTGCTTTCTGAAAAACAGCACCGCTTTCCCCCGACGATCTACCGCCGCTAGCACCTGAGGGTGCTTTTTTTCTTGCTTCTTGTTTCTTTTACGTCCTTTTTTTATAATAAGGGCGAGGAGGTTTCTATGCGAACCCTATTGACAAAAGTGCGGGTGAATCCGGCCAATCGTGTGCAGGTGGTGAATGCCTACTTGGCCCAGGCGGACACGGATTTCGCCCTGGTCATCGACGTAATCAATAACACCGACAAAACCGTCACCCTCTTAAAGGTGGACGTGCTTTTTATTAATGCCTTCGGCAAATTTATTTTCGACGAAACCGTCTTTCACCACAGCTACGAGCATCTGGCCTTAAAGCCCAAGTCCCTGTCTTACCTTCCTTACTGGATTTTAGACGAGCGCCACCACACGGCCAGGGGCGTGCGCATTCGCATATCGGAAGTGCATTTTCAAGACGGCACGAGAAATTACTACGACCGCACCAAGGAAATGTCCTATACCGTGCCCACGGTGCCCAAGGAAAAAAAGGACGAGCTGAAAAAGCTCTTCGGCCCGGACTTTTACACCTACGGCGAAAAAATCGGCACGATGTGGCGCTGCATCTGCGGCTTTACCAATGGCGAGGAAGACAACATCTGTCGCCACTGCAGCCGCTCCAAAGATTTCGTGCTCTCGGCGGTGACCGAGCGGCAGGTCAACAAAAAGCTCTTTCAGCTTTACGTCAACAAGGACCGAGATTTCGCCAATCGGGCCACGGCCTATGAGGAGACCATTCCCATTCGCCCCTTGGATGAAATCGATTTGGAGCGGGGCCTGGCCTCGGCGGAAAGGCCGTCGAAGAGAAAAGGCGCCGCCCTCTTTCTCGTCGCCGCCGCGGCGGCCATTGCCCTCACCCTCTTCGCCTTTCGCATTTACGACGGGGTGAACGCGAAGCGCAATTACGACAAGGCCCAAAGCTATATCGCCATGGGCGATTACGCCGCCGCCGAAGCCATTTACGACGATCTGCCGCCCACGGTGGACAATGTGGACATGGCCTTAAAGATTCAGGAGCTTGAAACCTTAAAGGCCTCCGATGCGGCCTACAAAAAGGGACTGGCCCTTTCCCGCGCAGGGGACAGCCTGGCCGCCTACGGTGCCTACAAGGAAGTGGTGAAGGAAGACCGCACCAATTACGCCAATGCCAAGGTCATGATGGAGAGCATCCAATCGGAAGCCATCGCCCGAGCCAATCGCTACGTGGAAGAGGGCAAGAAAAAAGACGCCGAGGAACTCCTCGACGCCTTCCTGACGTTGGATCCGAAAAATGTGCGGCTCTTGCAAGCGAAAGACGCTGTCCTTACCAAGTAGCTTCTTCGGGAATCAACAGCGCGCAAATAATGTAGACCAACAGGCCGCTCCCGCCGCCTAAGGCGAAGAGAACCCACAATACCCGCACAATGTTGGAGTCGATGCCGAAATACTCGCCTAAGCCGCCGCATACGCCGGCGAAAACGCGATCGGTGGTGCTTCTTCTCAATTCTTTTTTCATCATATCCTCCTGTCTTATTTCCTATGTGTATTATACCCGAAAAGGTGGTTGATCATGAATACAAAGCAATACAAAGTCCCCGAAAAAACAAAGATTCATCTAAAAGATTACGCCACGACCTACGACGGGCCGCTGGATAAAAAAGAGGTGAAGAGAAAACTTCTGCCCGATAATCTTCGTGCCATGGCCGCGTTGCAAGACGCCCTCTACGCCGAAAACACCCGGGGCATCGTCGTGGTCCTTCAGGCCATGGACGCCGCGGGAAAAGACGGCCTCATTAAACACGTCTTTACGGCCCTTAATCCCCAAGGCGTAACGGTAACGCCCTTTAAAGTCCCTAACAGCGAAGAGCTGGATCACGATTACCTGTGGCGCATCGCGAAGGCCCTGCCTCGCCGCGGCGAAATCGCCATTTTCAACCGCAGCCACTACGAAGATGTGCTGGTCACTCGCGTCCACGATTTATTGAAGCAGTCCCCCATGCCCAAGGAGCTCGTCGATGAAGACATTTGGATGCGGCGGTTTAAGGAGATCCGCGCCTTCGAAGATTACTTAAACGACAACGGCTTTACCGTGGTGAAAATCTTCCTCCACCTATCCAAGGACGAGCAGAAAGAGCGGCTTATGGAGCGAATCCTTCGCCCGGAAAAGCACTGGAAGTTTTCCTCCTCCGATGTGAACGAGCGGGCCTATTGGGAGGATTACCAAAGGGCCTACGAAGATTTAATCGCCCACACCGCCACGGAAAAATCCCCCTGGTACATTATTCCCGCCGACCGCAAGTGGTACGCCCGCTACGCGGTGTCGGAGATTATGCTTCACCTCATGAAAGAGATGAACCCGACTTATCCGGAATTGGCACGGGAGGAAAAAGAAAATTTGGCCAAGTGGAAAAAAATTTTAGAAGAAGAATAAAAAGGCGGCCCGCGGGCCGTCTTTTTCTGTGCTATTTCGCTAAGTCTTCTTTAAAAAAGCTATTGTCGATGAGGCGCGTTTTTCCGATGTAGACAGCCATGGCAATAAAACTGTCTTCCACCAAGGTCGCATCCCGCTCGAAATGGGGGAAGCGAAGAATTTCCACGTAGTCGATTTTCGCCAAGGGTTCGGCCTGAATTTCTTTCGTTACCGCATCCAAGAGGGCGGCCACATTTTTTTCGCCTTCCCGAACCATGGCCTTGGCCTTTTTAATTGAGCGGGAGAGGACCACGGCGGCCTTTCGCTCCTTAGCATTTAAGTAGCGGTTTCTGGAGCTTTTCGCCAAGCCGTCTTCTTCCCGCACGATGGGACAGGGCACGATGGTAAGGTCCATATTCAGATCGCGAACCATGGCTTCCACAATGGCCACCTGTTGCACGTCTTTTTGGCCGAAATAGGCCTTATCCGGCGTTACTAAATTAAATAGCTTGGTGAGCACCGTGGCGACGCCTGCAAAGTGAATGGGCCGGGTAATGCCGCAGAGAATGTGGGTCATGGACTCGGGGGGCGTGACGCGGAAGCCGAAGTTTTCCGGATACATTTCTTCCGGTTCCGGGTGAAAGACGATGTCCGCCCCTAAGCTTTCACAAAAGGCGCCGTCTTTGTCGATGTCCCGGGGGTATTCTTCGTAATCTTCCCCCGGTGCGAATTGTAGGGGATTAACAAACACCGACACCACCACCGTGTCGTTTTCTTCGCGGCATTTTTTAATCAGGGAGCCGTGGCCTTCGTGTAAGGCGCCCATGGTGGGCACGAGGCCCACACTGCCTTTGGCTTTTGCCGCTTCACAGGCGGCTTTTAATTCGTCTACGCGGGTAATAATCTTCATCGTCTTATTTATCCTCCAGTAATCGTTCATCCATGGTAAATTCGTGTTCCTTTGTGGGGAAGCTGCCCTCTTTCACCGCGTCGTTGTAATCTTTAAATCCTTGCACCATGGCTTCGCCGATGTGGGCGAATTGATGCACGAATTTCGGCACGAAATCGTCAAACATGCCCAGCATGTCTTGATAGACCAAAACCTGCCCGTCGCAGTCCACGCCGGCGCCGATGCCGATGGTGGGAATGGAAAGCATTTCCGTGAGCTTCTTCGCAAGGGCCGCCGGCACACATTCCATAACCACGGCGAAGGCCCCCGCTTCTTCCACGGCTTTGGCATCGGCAAAGAGCTTGGCCACGGTGGCTTCATCTTTTCCTTGAACGCGGAAGCCGCCGAAGGCATTCACCGATTGAGGCGTGAGGCCGATGTGGGCGCAGACGGGGATCTTCGCATCCACAATGGCTTTAATGACCTCTTTCACTTCCGTGCCCCCTTCGAGCTTCACGGCGTGGGCATGGCCTTCTGAAATGAGGCGGCCTGCGTTGATGACGCTGTCGCGAATGCCGGTGGAGTAGGTTAAAAAGGGCATGTCGCAAATAATCAAAGGATGTTTTGCACCTCGTGCCACGGCGGCGGAGTGGTGGATCATGTCCTCCAGGGTGACGGACAGGGTGTCTTCATAGCCCAACATGGTCATGCCCAAACTGTCGCCGACTAAAATGGAGTCGATCCCCGATTGATCCACCAGCTTCGCCGTGGAATAATCGTAGCAGGTAATCATGGTGAGCTTTTCGCCCGTCTCCTTGGCCTCTTTAAATGTGCGTACCGTTGCTTTTTTCATGCTTCTTCTCCTTTCAACAATCGACGCAAGTCGTCGTAGGGTCGATCCCCGTGTTTTTCCTCGGCGATGTCGGCCAAAATCAGGCTTGCCGCCCGGTAGAGGGCGTCTTCCTTTTCGTCGTCTTTTCGCGCCAAGGCGTCTAAGTGGCGGCGAATGGTGGTCATGTCACAACGCTCCACCGGCCCCGTCAGGGCGGCGGAGGGGCCCACATCGAAAATCTTCGCCAGATTTTTCTCGGCAAGGGGCTTTAATGCCTCTTTCGCCTCGGCTTCTGTGAAGCCCACGTCCTTCATGAGATCGAAGGCCATGGCGCTTACGGCCACGACTAAATTGCTCATAACCGCCGTGGCCAAATGGTAGGTGGCCTTGTCCGCACTTGTCATGACTTTATAAGGGATCTTGTGGGCATCGAGGCAATCTTTTAAAACCGCCACCGCCTTCTTATCGCCCTCTAAAGTAAAAAACGCACGACCGACGGATGCGTATCCCGATTCCTTGTCGGCAAAGGCCAATAAGGGATGCATGGATGCGGCAGAAACGTCTTTGGTAGTACGATGGAAGAAAAGGGAAGAAGACAAACTGCCCGCCGTGTGGCAGAGAATCTTTCCCGAAATATTCAATTGTAAAAGGTCGCGCCACACACCTTCGATCACGTCGTCGGGGGTGGCGATTAGTATGACGTCGCTGGCTTCGACCAATTCATTTAAGGTCTTAAAGCACGCGCTCGCTGTCCTTTCTGCGCCGTAGGCTGCGCTTGAAAGGCTGCGGCTGTAGTAGCCGCTGATTTTTAGGGGCCCCGATGTAAACAGGGCAATGCCTAAGCTGACGCCGACTTTTCCGGCGCCGATAATGCCTACTCGCTTCATGTTATCACCTCGTTTGAGTGCAATACACATTGTTTCGATGGTTCATGTAAAAGTAAGTGTATAGTTTCCTTCGAATACTACCACAACCATTGTACGTTTCATTTTGCGGATTGACAAGGTTTTTTCAGAAAACGCTTGTCTGCGCAAACAAAAAACGAGAGGGCTTCCTCTCGCTTAGTTGTCTAATTGCCGCTTTAAATCTTCCAGTTTTTTCTTGTTCTCTTCGTCCATGGCGAGGTAGGCGCCTTTTTTCGTGCGAATGCGATTGGCTTCTTTTCGCGTCAAGGTTTTCGAACGCTTCACCAAAAGCTCCAGCTCTCTGGCGCTGATGCGCTTTCCCCCGCGGGCGAGGATGATCTGTTGCTCCACATAGTCGCTGGTGGCCACGGTGACATCCCGCACCCGGCCCATGGCGGCGATTTCGCTTTCGATGTAGCGATCGGCGGTGACGGTTTCTTTCGTAAAGACGATGTCCATGTGGGGCTTTTTTTCCAAGCTGCCTCCGTTGCCCTTTACCCGATAGGCGTCGAAGACGAGGATGATGAAAATATGCTCCGTGGCGGCGTATTCTTCCAAGAGATCCACCAAAAGGGCCCGCGCCTCTTCCAGGTGCTCGTCGATGAGCCCTTCGAAATCGGACCAATAGTTGATGATGTTGTAGCCGTCGACGAATAAATAGCGGCCGTCTCGTCTATAGCGCCGATGCCTTGCCATGTCGCTGTCTCTTGATGTCGTAGAGGAAAATCGAGGCGGCCACGGAGGCGTTTAAGGAATCGAAGCCCCCGTCCATGGGAATGGAGAGCAGGCTGTCCACGTGTTCCTTCGTTTTCTCCGCCAGGCCCTTGCCCTCGTTTCCGATGACCACGGCGATGGGGCCGGTGAGATCCGCATCGTAGAGGGCGCCCTTTCCGCCGTCGGCGCCGTAGACCCAAATGTTTTTCGCCTTTAAATCGTCGATGGTGCGGTTCATGTTTGTGACCTTCGCCACGATCATGTGGTCCACCGCCCCGGCGGAGGTCTTATACACCGTGGCGTTTACGGCGGCGGCCCGATGTTTCGGAATCACCACGCCGTGGGCGCCCATGGCGTAGGCGGAGCGAATAATGGCGCCGAGGTTGTGGGGATCTTCGATTCCGTCTAAGAGCACGATCAGTGGATCCTCGCTTTTTTCTTCGGCCAGGGCCAACATAGCCTCCACGCTGCCGTAGGTGAAGTCGGAAATAAAGGCCACGACGCCTTGGTGATTTTGGCCTCCCGTCATCTCATCGAGGCGGGATTTTTCCCGCTCCTGAACGTAGATGCCCAGCTCCTTGGCGCGGCCGCGAATTTTTTTCATGGAGCCGTCTTTGGCGCCCCTTTGAATGTAAACTTTATCGGGCATTTTATCCAGGGCTTCCAAGACCGGGTTTCGGCCGTAGATCATGGTCGTTTCCATAGTTCCTCCTTGTAAAAGGCGCGGATTTCCTTGATTTTTCCGCAGGTCATGGCCCCTTCCGGGCAGGGCCCCGTGACACAGGCAGGCCCCGCTTGTCTGAACACTTCAGGGGCCACGGCGATGACTTCTTTTAACATGGCGAGGGCCATGTCGCGAATTTCCCACTGAGCCCGCATACACAGCCGCATGGTGAAAAAGTGCATCAGGCTTCTGGCATTCATGGTGACGACGATTTTCGTCTCGCAGGCATTGGGAAGCACGTAGCGGGCATCTTCGATGGCGCGCTTTTCCGCTGTGCGGGCCGCTTTCTTCTCGTCCATGCCCCCGGCGACAAGCTCTTTGATATAGGTCGTCTTCAGCTGATCGCTTAAAGCTTCGTAGGCCTTGTGGGCATCTTCCATGCTTTGGATGAAGCGGGCCTTGGCGGCCTCGTCTTTTTCGATGGCCTTGGGAATAATGTACTCAAACTGATCCAAACGCACGTAGCGCTGGGATTGTTGGGAGTAGCTGGCCAGGCGGTGACGCACCAGTTGATGGGTCAAAACCCGGCTCACCCCTTCCACGGCAAAGGTGAAGCTGATGTGTTCCATGGGCGAGGCGTGGCCCATGTCGGCGAGCATGGCGACGAAGCGAGCAATTTCCGCCTCGTCTAATTTCTCTTCGATGCCGTCGACCCCCACCGGGGAGTAGCAAAGTTTGGCCGCTTTGGCGATGGTGGCCGCCCCGTCCGGGGTGTATGCAATGAGTTTAACCTTCATTTTCCCATATCCTCTCAATTTCTTTAAAGTATTCCAAAAGCCGCACCGTGTTTCCCGAACTGTACAAATAGCCGATTAAACACTCAAATCCCGTGGCCCTCCTATAATCGGCCACGGAGGCGTTTTTCGCCGTGGTCTTCGGATGGGCGTTGCGCCCGCGGCGAAAGACGGCGGCCTCTTCTTCCGTGAAAAAATCCTGCAATTCTTCGGCAAGGGCGGACTGAGCCGACGCCTTCGCCCGCTTCGCGCTCGCCCGATGAAGGCGGGCCACCTTTTCGTTTCGGTGAAGGATACGGCTTCTGATAAAGAGTTCGTAAACGCAATCCCCTATGTACGCAAGAACGAGGGGATTTTGCCCCCTCGCCTCGTCTTCCGTCCACATGGGTGCGGAAAAATATCCTCTTAAATCCTCTTCCACAAAGTGCCCTCTCTCGTATCTTCGATGGCGATGCCTTTTTCGAAGAGTTCGTCGCGAATGGCATCGGCCCGGGCGAAATCTTTGTTGGCGCGGGCGGCCTTTCTTTCTTCTAACAGGGCTTCGATTGCGCTGTCTTCGTCGGCTTCTTCCCGGCGATACAAAATCCCCAAGACCCCTGCCAGTTCCATAAAGGTGTCGTAGGCCAGTTGCAAGCTGTCTTTCTTCGGCCCTTTGGCGATAAAAGTATTAATCTCTCTCGCCAAGGTGAAGAGGGCGCCGGTGGCGCGGGCCGTGTTCAGGTCGTCTTCCATGGCCGCCATAAATTCTTCTTTTTCGCGGCTGACGGCGCCGTCGAAATCGGCGTCTTTCCCCGCTTCCATGTCGCCCTTTAATAGCTGTTCCATGTGGTCCCTGACGCCGTAGAGCCGGTCCAGACCCGCCTTGGTTTGTTCCATGGCGTCGTAGGAGTAGTTAATGGGGCTGCGGTAGTGAGCGCTTAAAAGGAAGAAGCGCAGCACTTCCAAGTCGAAGACATTGGCCACTTCACGCACCGTAAAGAAATTGCCCAAGGACTTGCTCATCTTCGTGCCGTCGACGGTAATCATGCCGTTGTGGAGCCAGTAATTGGCAAAGGTCTTGCCCGTTAATGTTTCCGATTGGGCGATTTCATTTTCGTGGTGCGGAAATTGCAAGTCTTCCCCGCCGGAGTGGATGTCGATGGTTTCGCCCAGCAGGGTCTTGGCCATGACGGAGCATTCAAGGTGCCAACCGGGACGGCCGTCGCCCCAGGGGCTGGCCCAGAAGGGTTCCCCTTCTTTTTTGCCCTTCCACAGGACAAAGTCGCCGGGATTTTTCTTCGCGCTGTTGACTTCGATGCGGGCGCCGCTTTGCAGCTCGTCGATGTTTTTACCGGAGAGCTTGCCGTAGCCCTTGGCCTTGGTAATGTCGAAGTACACGTCGCCGTCGGCGGGATAGGCCGCGCCTTTTTCCACGAGGCCCGAGACAAATTCCAACATGGGCTCGATGAATTCCGTGGCCCGTGGATTAATGGTCTTGTAGGTGTAGAGATTCAACCCGTTGGCATCTTGCATAAACTCGCCGATGTAGCGATCGGCCACGTCGAAGACCGTGGTGTTCTCGTCCTTGGCCCGATTAATCAGCTTGTCGTCGATGTCCGTAAAGTTGACGACGAAATCCACGTCGTAACCTTTATAGATAAAGTAGCGGCGCAAGGTATCGAAAACCACCAAGGGGCGGGCATTGCCCACGTGAATGAAATTGTAGACCGTGGGGCCGCAGTTGTACATGCGTACCTTTTTTTCTTCGAGGGACTTGAATTCCTCTTTTTGTCGCGTCATGGAATTAAATAATTTCACGTCTATCCCCTTTCTTTCGCCTTAAATGTCGAAGTAATAGCTGTTTTCCAATTTGTCGTGAATGGCGGCCAACAGATTATCGTAGTCCTCGTCTTGAATAAAGAGGACGTCCAGATCGCGCTTTCTTACGCCGTCGCGAATACGCTTCACATCCGCAGGTTGCACGGAATTCAGATACACCAGCGCCAAATCCGCGCCGTCTAAATTGCTTTCGATGCTTTCCTTGGATACCTCGCCGACATGGACCACGTCACTTCCCGCATCCTTCAGGGCATTGATTTGCTCCGTCACCACATCGCCTTTGCCGAAGACGCTGAGCTGAAGGTGTTCGAGAAATTCATCGTCGTCCACCGGCGCCAGATCGTTGTCGTAATCCGTGGTGAGCACATTCTCGCCGTCCATATTGTGGATCCAAATGACCCGGCCCCCTTGGGGATCCCGTTGCCAATAAGCGTAGTCCACAATGTCGCCTTCGCCTACATTTAAATTGCCCAGGCTCACGTCTTCCAAATTAATGCGCAGGCTGCCTTCTTCCCCTTCGCCTTCGATGTAGAGGCCGCGGAA
>QWCB01001768.1_pt1 | contig 19899 bp, 15 predicted proteins | sample 1972511 | NCBI WGS metagenome assembly QWCB01 (sample SAMN09866719, study PRJNA288562) | Human gut metagenome isolate term5_stool, whole genome shotgun sequencing... | isolation source: gut | host: Homo sapiens | place: USA: California
TAATTTCATGGCTTATTACGGAAGCGTTTATCAAGATGGCAAGCTAAGCGGCAGAGAAAAATCACTTATCGCACTAGCAGTTGCACACGCAATTCATTGTCCATATTGCATCGAAGCTTATACAACAGCATGTTTAGATCAAGGATACACAAAAGAAGAGATGATGGAAGCAGTTCACGTAGCTAGCTCAATAACTGGCGGAGCAGTACTTGCTTATTCAACTCAAATGAAGAAACTTGCAGATGAGATGGAGATGTAGTTGTCTTATTTAAAGAGTTTACAAGAGGCAGTTCAGCCCTTTGTTAAGACGGTTGGTCATGATATAATTGCGAAGAACCCAAAGACACTTCAGTTAAATATAACGAGGAAGTGTAATTTAGCGTGCAAACATTGTCACGTAGAGTGCTCACCTGCAAGAGATGAGGATATGCAGATGCGTACAGCCGAAAGAGCTATGGAGCTTCTTAGGGAGTGGGACTTTACTACGCTTGATATAACAGGCGGAGCGCCAGAGATGAGCAGGGTTTATAAATATCTTATCGATACTGCCTCATCCATGGGCAAAAAAATTATGACTAGATCAAATTTAACTATTTATAATGATGATGAGTATAAAGATATACCAGAATTTTTAAAAGAGAGAAAAGTAGAGATAGTCGCTTCACTTCCATTCTATGAAGAAGTAAAGACAGATAAAGTAAGAGGCATAGGCGTTTTTCACGACTCAATCGATGTACTTCAAAGGTTTTGTACACTTGGTTATGGAAGAGATGAGGAACTTCAGCTAAATCTTGTATATAATCCAAGCGGTGCGATGATACCATCTAGTCAAGAAGAACTCGAGGCAATATACAGAACAAAGCTTAAGGACGAGTACAATATAGATTTTAACAATTTATTCAGCATGACCAATTCACCTATAGGACGCTTTGGCGAGTGGCTAGAGAGGTCAAACAACATGCAAAGGTATTTAACAAGGCTTTGTACAGCTTTTAATCCAGCTACAGTTGATGAGCTTATGTGCCTTGACACGCTATCGGTTGATTACGACGGCACTCTTCACGATTGCGATTTTAATTTAGCGCTCGGCATGAGCATAGCTGGTCCTCACAAAACCATTTTCGATATAGAAAAAAATGATTTAATCGGACGAAAAATCAGAACTATGAACCATTGTTACACATGTACAGCCGGCAGCGGCTCATCATGAGGCGGAGCATTGGAGTAGTTACTCACATAGGACTTCCTGTCATTGACGGGAAGTTTTTTTATAATTATATTTACTCAAATAAAAATATGCTCATAAATATAGTTTACACTTTATAAAAATATTTATAAAATACTCTTGCTTTTTATAAAAATATATTGTATAATGGATTCAGTTAGCAATGACTAACAAAAGGAGGTTTTTTATGAAAGCGAGCGTAATATACTGGTCAGGCACAGGTAACACAGAAGCCATGGCAAATGAAATTGCTGCAAAGCTAAAAGAGCTTGGAGCAGATACAAAGCTTGTATCAGTAGAAGAAGCAAGCCTTGATGATGCGAAAGAGGCAGAACTTCTAGCACTTGGATGCCCAGCTATGGGAGCAGAAGAACTTGAAGAGGACTATTTCAGACCGTACTTTGATAGCATTAAAGATATAATCAAAGACAAAAAAGTTGCCATCTTCGGTTCATACGAGTGGAACAGTGGAGAGTGGATGGATCTTTGGAAAAACGAATGCGCTGATAGTGGCATATCAGTTGTAGATGCACTTATCGCATACGACCATCCAGATGCAGAAGCACTAGCAAAGTGTAGAGAGCTAGCAGAAAAATTAATGAATTAATTATCAAGGAGTGCTAAGCCCCCTTGGCGCCCCTTGTACATATATAAAAAAAACTGCCCACCAAGGCAGTTTTAATATTTAATCAATATTTAAAATATTATCCTAATAAAATATCAAGTACCATCATTATGACAAAACCAAAGATGATACCATAAGTCGCTTCCCTCTCATATCCCTTCGAGTGCGTTTCAGGAATTATTTCATCACAGATAACGAAAAGCATAGCTCCTGCAGCCGAAGCAAGCACAACCGGTAGAACAGGCTTAAAAATATTAACAAGGCCAAAGCCAAGTACAGCGCCCACAGGCTCAACTAGTCCAGTTAGAGCCGCCACGATGAAAGCGTATCTCACAGAGTACTTTTCGCGCACAAGACTTAAGGCAACAGCAAGACCTTCAGGCATATTTTGAATGCCGATACCAAGAGCAAGTGCAAGACCATCGCCAATGTTTTCAGTACCAAAGCCAACGCCAGTAGCCATACCTTCAGGGAAATTGTGAATAGTGATAGCTATGATAAATAGCCAGATTTGGCTAAGAGATGACGAGACACCCTCACGCCTTTTGTCAATAAGATGTTCATGCGGAGAGAATTTATCAATCATATCAATGATAAAAGCCCCCAAAATAATTCCAGCCGAAGTGATCATAACCGCCTTGAAGTCACCGCCGCCATATTCAATCGATGGCATAACAAGCGAGAAGCAAGTCGCCGACAGCATTATACCAGCAGCGAAGCCAAGCATAACGTCAAGAAGCTTTTGCGAAACATTTTTCGTAAAAAACACAGGGACAGCGCCTAAAGCAGTCATTAGACCCGGAAAAACGAGTCCGATAGCTATGATGGTCTCCCTAGTAAAATATTTATCCATTACATATCTCCTTTTTCAATAAATATAAAAAGATTATATTATATAGGCATTTAAAAGTCAAGAAAAGGGTATAATGTAAAAGTGAAGGAGTTGATCAAATGTATTATATAGATACACTTATGAGCGAGCACGAGTACATAATTAAGCTCACAGACCATATATTAGCCGTTTCAAAAGAAATTTTACATGGCAATGTCAATGCAAGTGCCATAAAAACCATAACAGATGTTATTAAAAATTATGCCGATGGGTATCATCATAAAAAGGAAGAGGATTTAGTTTTTAGAGCCATGCTTGACAATCTTGGCGAGCTAGCAGAAAAACTTGTTACAAGCGGCATGTTAGTTGAGCATGACTTAGCTCGTTACGAACGAATGATGATAGAGTTAGGTTTAGAAAATTATGAAAAAGATCATACAGACGAGGCGCGCCTTGAACTTATCGGACATCTTATGAGTTATCGCTCACTTTTAATTCGTCATGCAGATAAAGAAAATAAAGTCGTTTATCCATTCGCCATGAAAAATCTTCCAGAAGAAATTCAAAAACATTTAGACGAAGAAACAAAAGTCTTTGAAGAAGAAAATAAAGAACAAAGAGACAAGTATCTAGAAATAATAAATAAATTCTAATTATGACAAAATTGTTAAAATTTTAATACATTAAATCAAAGACGCTACTTAATGAGCACATAGCTCCAAAGTAGCGTTTTCTTTTGAGCTTATATTGGCATTGAGCGCATTGCAATTTATTTCTAATAGTGATATAATGTCAACTATTATAATAAAGATATTATAAAATATAAAAAAGGAAGGAGGGGAGAAAATGGACAGAAAAATAAGAGTAATGATACTCACAATGGTTCTAACTGTTCTTTTGTTTGGAGGCACACGCTTGATGGCACAAGATTTATCAAATAAACCAAGTGAGACACAAACAACTCCCGATGAAGAAAAGTCTAAAGAAGAGGGATCTTTAGCTAAAACTAATGAAAATGAAGAAGGTAGTGAAAGTGCTGATAGTGCAGCTAAGGACACTACAGAGGATAATAACGGGGCGGTTTTACCAAAAGGAAGTGATAATCCTGATCCAAATAAAACTGCTACTGAAAATAACAATGAGAATTTAGTTAAAGAAGCGCCTAAGACAAAAGCAGAGGGAGCAAAAACATTAGGCGAAGAAGCTAAAACAGAAGAACAAGTTAAAGCAAAAGAAGCACTAGAGGCAAATAAAGCAAAAGAAGAAGGCAAGGGCAAAGAAGACGGCGCGAAAGCTAATCCACAAAAAGCACCACTAGCAGAGCCAAACAAAGAAGAACAAGGGGCACCAGAAAAAAAGACTGAAGAAAAGAAAAATGATTCAGATAAACCACAAATTGATACAAAAACAGACAAAGACCTAAACGATTTGCAAGCCAAGATAAACGCTGAACAAGACCCAAAGAAAAAAGCTGAACTTCAAAAAGAATACAACGAAAAGTATTTGGAAAAAGTTGAAGCTGAAGGAAAAGATAAGCTTGATCCCGAACTTCAAGAGCGCTTAACTGAAGATGGTGATATTAAAAACTATAATATCATCAAGAATAAACAAAAAGAGCTTAAGGAAAAGAGGGAAGCAATCGACAAGATGATTGCTAGCGGACAGTATAAACAAAAAGAACTGGATACCCTAAACGATGAGTACAAGAAGGCAATCGAAGAATACAACAAGCTCGTAGGAAGTTTTAATCCACCAAGAAAGCTTACAGCGGAAGAAACAGAAATTAAAAAGGATTACACAAAGAAACCGTATATCAATATTGATGAAAAAAATTCTTCACCAGCAGGTAAGGCTAAGTATAAAGAGTACAAAAAGTACAAAGAAGCTTTAGATAAAGCCTTAGACCCTAAGAACAATGGACTTACAGCTGAAGAATATAAGAATCTTGGCGTAAAAGATCTTAAAGGACTAAAAGCTAAATTTGATCAGCTAAACAAAGAAGTTCTTAGAATGATTGACTCAACAGATCCTAATGAAAAGATTGAGCCTGCTTTCTCAGAAAAAGATGGCACACCAAAGGTAGATATCTATGCTTATGATTTCTCTGGTTCTGTAGACTTAAATAAACAAATTGAAAATGGAAAAAATTATTACATTCCAGATGGAACAAAACTTGATTTATTTGTTCAAGTGGGTAGAAAGAATGATAGTAGTAAAATTAAGTTTACTTTAACACCTAAGAAAGTTGGCGAGCCAGAAGGCGGAGAAGTAAGTGCTAGAGATAATGTTATTTACTTGAATGGAAAAGAGATTAAACTTAATAAAGTAGATAATCCTGATGGGACATATCATTATGAGTTTGAAACAAATGATAACTTTGGCGTAGCACAGCTTAAATTCACAATACCAGCCATCTATGGAGAGCTTCATGAAGGTTTCAACATTGGTATACAAGTTGGCGAGAAAAAAATTAGCAATAACTTCTTAATCACCAAGAAGGGCTACGATGAAAATCCAGATACAGGATCTATCGGTAACACTGATATTAAAAATCCAAAGAAAGAAGACGCTGGCAAGACAGAAGGCTCAAAAGTTACTGAGCATACAGATAAGCTATTTAACATCTTTGCTATATTAAAAGAATCCAATGGCTATATCGATAAAGTACTTGTTAACTCATCAAACGGTCAAGCACTTCCACTAGCTCATGTCAAGATTACAATGACACTACCACAAAATTACGATGGTAAATTTGCTGAATACATCCACAAGTCTGGTTTAAAATATGAAGACCAAGGTAATGGAAAATATGTTCTTGAACTTGACACAAAAGAGTTTGGAAATAACCTTATAGAAGAAAATGGTAAATATTATTTAAAGAATGCAGATGGAAGTAAAGGAACAGAGCTAGAAAAAGCTAATGACAATGATCTTAAAAAAGCGCTTCTTACTGGCAAAGACGGTAAGACTTATATCGATGAAAATGGTAAAGAACATAAAGTTACTACAGTAGAAGTTTTAGAAAATGAAACAAATAAGGCTACTGACGCAGTATATAGACTTATCGGCAATACAGTTCAAAAGAAAAATGCACAAGGCACTTTTGAAGACGTATGCAAATTAAATGATAAAAACATCGGTATAGGTAATGATGGCAAGACTTATGAACTTCGTGGCGACACACTTCTTATCTATAAGAAAGAGGATGTCAAAGATGTTTACGATGGTCATGTATCTAACGATGCTAATGGCAAAGCAGATCCAAAAGTAACACCTACTGACAAAGGCAAGCAAGTTACTATCAAAGAAAAAGAAGATAGTACAGAGGAATCCTATGGTGGGACAATAGTTGAAAATGCTATCTTTGATAAAGACAAGAAATATTTTGGCAAATCAAGTGTTGAACTTAAAGGTGAACCAGAAGCTTTAATCGACCAAAACGGTAAAAAGTATATAGGCGCTGTAACGATTACGGAAGATAATAAAAAAGCAGGTTTCGTTGAAATTGGTGGCAAAAAGTATAAGATTGTCTCAAATGCAGTCTTCGAAAAAATCACAAAAACTGTTGATAGTGAAGAAGTAACTGAATATTATATCATTGATGGTCTAAGCTATAGCGATAAACTTTCACTTATTGATAAATTTGGACGTAAAATGGATATTGGTGTTACAAAAAATAATGATGGCACATATACTTTTACAAAAAAAGATCACAAGGATAAAAAATCAGACGGCAAAACAATTATTGTTGGTACTAGTGATACTGAACAAATTTACGTTGACAGTAAAAATTATAAGGTAGATACTAAAAAGAATAATTATATAGGTATTGTAGGTAAATATTATTATGATGAAGAAAATGATAAGTTTGAAAATCTTAATGGTAAGAAAGATAAAATCATCGGCGATAAGTATTATCCAGACCTAGTTAAAGCTCTTCTAAAGAGAAAAACAATAGAAACTTACACTACAGATGATGGAAAAAAACATGAAGTTCCAACTAAAGCTAAAAGTCTATATGGTAGCGAGAATAAAGGCGATTACTATAAAGCTGGCGATAAATTTTATGCTAAGCAAACTATTGGCGAAGGCGAAAATCAAAAAACTATCTTTGTAAGTGAAAATGAAGTTTTAACTGAAGATTCAGTTAAAAGAATCGTTCAAGTTTATAAAGATAAGAGTGAAAAGATCGTTGATGTGGACAGCATATTTAATGCAGTAAACCAAGCTAAATTCCAAATCAAGTTCCCAGGCTTCTTAGCAGGTAAAAAAGTTGTTTATACTCTAAAGACAGATATTGCTGCAGATTATGAACACGTAAATCCAGCAACTAATGAAACAGAAAGAATTTCTATCTATAAAGATGAAAAAACTAAAAATCATTTGAATGCTGGTTCAGAAAAAACTATCAATAAGTATTTCACTTTAAAGAACGTAGAAGAAAAGGAATATAAATTCTTTAAACAACACCCAGATTCTTTAGAAAAGAATCTTGATTATAATTTCTTCAATATCTTCTTCCGTGATGGAAGCGATAGACAAAGAGATGCTTATATTGGCGATTTATTAAAAAAAGAAACTGAATCGGATACAGAAGAACTTAAGGCAAAGAATAAAAAAGAGCTTGATTTATTAGCTAAATTAAGAAAAGAGCTTAGAAGACTAACTGGCAATGAAAATGCTGACTTTAAGTATGAAAAAAATAAGTTAACATTTGTTGACGGTGATAAAGAAATTAACGTTAACCGTACACTTCTTTGGAAAGTTGGCTTCAACAATCCTGATGGAGTTTTATTCCCAGAAGATTCTGACTCTGAAATTACGATCGAAGACCACAACATGGACAACCGTTTAGTATATGATGAGATCATCATCAATCACACTAGAAAAAAGTATAAAGCAGCTGAAGAAGCAGCTAAAAAAGCCAATACTGAATTTAAAGGAAATAAAGAATATTTCTTCTTAGATCAAATCAAGAGAATCTTCCTTGGAGTAAATCCAAACTATAAAGATTATAGATTTGTTCCGGCTGGAAAAGACTTTATGATTACAAGAGAAGACATTGAAAAGGCTCTTGAACGTAATGCTACTTCAAAGAGTTTAGAATATAAAGAAAATGGCACAGTAGTAGCAACATATACTTTTGAAAATAACAAGCACTTTATCAAAAAAGGTGATGTTAAGTATGAAGTATCTTACGATCCAAATACAGCTCAAATAAAAATCAAAGTCTTTGATGCTTTCTACAAACAACATACTGCAACTACAAAAGATCCTAATCATTTTGAAAGCCCAGTACAAAAAGGCTATCAAAAATGGTTAGATGGAGTAAATACTGAATTTGATAAAATTAAAGCTGAAGATGTTAAAGGATTTAAGGCTGCTTTTGAAGATTTCATCGAAAAAACTTATAAACAAAAATCCGACTGTTTCGGAGTTTTGAAGGAAAAGTTTGAAAAAATGATTGAAGAAATCAATGCTGATAATAAATTAGATGATGATGCTAAAAAAGCAAAGATTAAAGAATTTAAAAAAGCTTTTAAGGCTGAACTTGAAAAATTAGATCTTGCTTATCTTGATAGTGCAAAGAATGGTGGAGACTACAAATTCGACGACATGCGTTTCAATGCATTAAGAATCGAATTAGAAGCTGGTCAAACTATCGGCGGAGCTATGGATAGTACAAAGAAAAAGTACCTAGGCATCACCTCCGTTATCGTTCCAGATGTAGATATTCCGTTCACTGATGAATTTGGTGATAAGCTTACAAATAAAGACTTATATCTTCATAAAGCCATTGAAGATATTAAGAAAGACAAAAAATTTGATAACGTTGAAGACGAAAACTTTAATCCAAAAACATGGGATCAGTCGGAAGATACTTACAAAAGAGTAATGGCTGAAGCTTATAAGAGAGTCAATAAAGAAAAGAAATTCAAAGACCTAGTTGATGTAAAAGAAACTAATAAAGAAGGCAAAAAGAATTATGGTATCGAAAAATATACTGTAAAACATGGTCAAGACTTTGATTACTCAGACTTTGCTATTGGAGAAGGCGCTGATAAGAAGAGCTTAAAGGATAAAGCTGGACACCCAGTTAACCCATACTTTATTGGCGATGGAGAAAACCCAAAAACAGCAAAAGAAAACATTGAAGCACTTCTAAAGATTTATGGAGACAAGATCAATGCAGACGAATTTAAGAAGTCTGACCTGTACAAAGAGCTTACAAATCCAGAAATCGAAATCGGTGTTTACTATATGCACGCACTTGGATACAACAGAGCTAAGTTTGCCAACAAGGCTAACTACAAGCTAAACAAGGTTGAACAAGGACCTGGAATCTTTGGACAAGAAAACAACTGGAAGAACAAAGTTTGCTATCCAGGAATTGGTCAATGTATCGAAAATGCTGGCGGAGATAAATTCCCAGGAGAAGAAGGCAATAAGGCTGAAGACGAAAAGAAGATGAAGGCAGAAGATGACTTCTCCTTATCTTATTCACCAGCTACTCCAAACTTCGAAAGTGAAAATCCTAAGTTTGATAAAAGATCTGAAACAGGCAAGATTGATTTTTCAAATGAAAAGGACAAGAATAAGAAGGTTGACTACACTGTAGAATTGACTGTTGATAAACTAAAAACAGATCAAAAGATTGGTGGAGACTCTACAAAGCCTATCGATCCAAAGGCAGCAGCTGAAGAAGCAAAGAATTACAACAAACGTGGTTACTTTGTTTACAAGAATTCATTAATAATTGATTTCTTACCAGAAATTTTCAGATTTGAAAATGGTTCTAGTATGACTTTAACTATTGACGAAAAAGCTTTAACAGCTAATGGAGCTAATAAATATGATGGATTTAATATTAATGAATTTAAAGCAAAGGCAAAACCAATCTATGTTGAAAATGTTTATGAATATTTGAAGACATTAAGTGGAGATCAAAAGACAGCTCTTGAAAAGGCAATAGCTCTAGCTGAAGAGCAAGGCAAGCTTGATAGAAATGGTAACAAACACGCAGTTCTTGCTTGGTTACCAGATTTTGAAGCACCACATGGTTCAAGCAAGCCACAATTTACTCTAAAAATAAATCAATTAGTAGTTGATAAGAAGCAATTCAAAGAATACGAAGCTCACAAGTACAGTGGAGAAAAGTTTACTAACCATGCTGTCTTTGATATATTCTACGCTAATCACCCAATAACTATCACAGATGGTCATAAGGGAAATGTTGATAAGACAATGAGAATCTATGATGAAAAAGGTAACATTGTTAACAAAGATAAAGCTGAGGAATGGTTCAGAGGCTATGTTGAACTTAAGTTTGGCGATCAATATGATTACAAAATTAAGTACAAACATGTAAAACCTGGATATGAAGATATCAACTCATCTAATAGGGACAAAGAAGCAGAATTTGTAGACTTCTTTGCTACTAAGGATAAGAACAATGGCTTTAGACCAGTATTGAGAGAGTTACTAGATCTAAAAGATGGTTTCTATGCAGAATATTCTTTAAATGGAAAAACTTTCTTAAGCAAGAAAGATATTGAAGATAAGTTAGCAAAAAAAGAAATAACTCTTGGTGACATTCAAGGCGTAAAGATAAAACACGAAAGAGGCTTTGAAATCAACAAAGAAGTTGAATTCGTCCTACCAATGATGATTCCTAATCTTGATGCAAAAGTAGAAGGTGGAAAAGTTTACTACATTAGTCAAGACGGTAAGAGAGTTGATCTAGGCAATGCTGACAAGTACTTTAAACTCGATAAGCTTAAGAGCTCTAAAGAAAAAGATGATATGTTTGCAACAAACACAGTTGACGGTTCAAACACTGTTACTGTATATCTTGAAAAAGAAAGATTCATCAGAGTATTTAAGGAATTCCTTGCAGCTAATGGCGAAAAGCTAAAGAATCTTGACAATCTTGAAGCTAAATTTGATGTATACCAAATCATTGAAGAAAATGGCAAGAAAACTCGTGTTAAACTTGATAAGCAATTAATTGTTAACAAGAAGAATGATTTTACAGACATGATTGATCATCTACCTATCTTTAAGAAAACAACTACTGTTGATAAAGATGGTAAGGTTACTGTAAAAGAAGTTAAATATGAGTATGAATTAGAAGAAATTCCAGTTGCAGGCTTTGAAGGAAAGGTTTACAAGCTTGATGACTCTAAGGGTCTTGGCTTTGTATGGGAAGCAACTAACACTGAAAAACCTGAAACTCCGCCAGATTATCCAAAAGATCATCCAAAGGATGTAACTGTTACTATCAGAGTTAACAAGGTATGGCAAGTTCTTAACAATGGAGCAACTCCAAGCATTAAGGTTCAATTATATGCTAACGGAGAGCCTACTGATAAGTTCCTAACTTTAGGTGACGGCAACTGGAGTGCTGTATTTAAAGATCTTCCAGCTAAGGATAAAGATGGTAAGGACATTGTCTACACTGTAGTAGAGGTTGGCGAAACTAACCACGTTACTGAGATTGGCGAAAGAAAATTCGAAGTAAGCTACAGTATAGGCGAAGATGGCAGCATCACTATTACCAACAAAGAAATACCACCTGAAGAACCTAAGGATGAAAAACCAAAGGATAAGAAAGAGCCTAAGAAGCATAAGCCTAATGACGAAGAAGGAAGAGATCGTACTCCTAAGAAAAACAGAATACCAAAGACTGGTGTTAATGAAGACTTAGGCGCTATATACTTTGCCTTCGTATTATTACTCGGCTTAGTATTTATCAAAAAGAGATATCTTGTAAAATAAGGAGATTATATGAAAAGATCAAAGATATTAATTAATATACTGATTATAATAACAAGTTTATTTTTAATATATAAGGTCTACTCATACATTGACTTAAAAAGGCAAGAGAAAGAGTCCGTAGATATCTATAAAGAGATTGAAGAAAAAGTTTCTAAAAAGGATAATAAAGATGAGGATCATGCTAATGGCGAGGCTGATGAAGCTAAAGAAGAGGCAAAGAAGGTCGACTTTGATGCGCTTGAAGCCATTAACAAAGATATCGTTTGCTGGCTAGAATCAGACGAGGGAAGTATTGATTACCCTGTCGTTAAGGGCAAGGACAATTACTACTATCTTTACCGAGCTGCCAATGGCAAGAGGAATCTAGTTGGATCCATCTTTATGGATTATAGAAATGAATCTATTGATGACCCCATGGTCATGATATATGGACACATGATTAAAAATGGAACGATGTTTGCATCGCTTCATAAGTTTAAAGATAATCCAAGTGAGACAGGCTTTACAATTTATACGAGAGAGCAAGATATTAGAACCACTTGCACTCTTGCAGCCAGAATCTCAGGAGAAACTTATATCAATCCGAAAGATTACAAGACTTTTAAACAAAGAAAAAAATTCTACAATTTTCTCAAGAAGCACGCAGTTCATGATACTAACTACGAGCTAAAAGAGAACGACAAGATAGTTAATTTTGTTACTTGCACTTATGAGGCCGATAACCAAAGGCTGATTGTGCTAACAATTGTAGATAGATAAAAAATGCCTCTATGTAGAGATACATAGGGGCATTTTTATGTCTTGCTTATAGTTTTGTTTTAGTTTCATAATCTAGATAAATTTGCTCTTAACTAATACTATGTATATAGTTTTGTGAAAATTATTTTTTGTGCATAAAAATATTTTAAGAACGAAACTATTCAAAAAAACCTAAAAAACAATGGCTAAGTATAAAATTTTAAAATATTTTCGACTTCCGCACGATTTCACTTTACAAAAACAAAGCTTTGTGCTATAATATAGTTGTAGATAAGATAGGACTAGTAAAATCAGCATAGTATTTACTAATCACAGTATTTACTATGTGAAAGCATCATAGAAATCGGGGTGATGATATGCTACTGATTGAAACTTTATTTATAGTACAAATTTTTATATTCGTATTCTTTCCAAGCGTTATTGAACAAAATAAACTAGTGGAAGGAATCAATAACTGCGACGGTGAGATAAAGTTTGACAATGTAGTTATAGAAAACGACTCTGAATGGGATGCCGCTCTTCAAGAAGTATACGATATTATAAGGATACGGGGAGACTGTTTATTTGAGCCGAGTGATTTTGAGAAAATATCTTCGACTTACAGTAAGTCACGACGAACGCTCACCCTTAAGCCAAAGTTTAAGCAGGATATTAGTGTTTTGACTAAGAAGAAAGCTAAAACTGATGGCTATTTAAAGGAATTAAAAAATGTGGTTGACTCTTGGGGCAATAAATTAAGTGACATACAAAAGCTTGAAAAGATCAACGACTATATATTAGGAAAGTCAGATTACTACTATGAAGTGCTTAACAGCGCTCAAGGTGATAATATGACTACAAAGAATGGTTTTTACTATTATTCATGGCAAGCGATTATGGATAGCGGTAAGGGTGTATGCGATGCATACTCTAGCCTTTTTAACCGTATGTGCGCTTTGTGTGGCATAGAGTCAGAAACTGTGTCAAATGAAGATCATGCATGGAATAGGGCAAAGGTCAATGGCGAGTGGAAATACTTCGATGTTACCTGGAATGACACTACAAATAAGAAGAGAAAATATTTTAACCTAAGCTATCAAGCAATGGCAGCTGATGGTCAACACTAATACAATAAGATTATTTAATTATCCGCATCAAACGATGCGGATTTTTTATGTAGATTGACAATAAAATTTATTTGATATAAAATATATTATAGAAATAAAATTATAGATAATAATAAGGAGTGATATACATGGGAGAATATAAAGAGACGCTTAAAATGGTGCTTGATGAATTTCAAGCTGAGGCGAATTTAAAAGAAGGCGAGATACTTGTAGTAGGATGCTCGACTAGTGAGGTTGTTGGCGGACGCATAGGCAAGGCATCGTCGATGGATGTCGCTAAAGAATTTATCGATGTGTTTATGGATTTTGCAAAAGAACATAAGATTTATCTTGCTTTTCAATGCTGCGAGCACTTAAACAGAGCCATCGTCACTACAAGAGAGTGCATGGAAAAATATTTTCTTGAAGAAGTAAGTGTTGTGCCTAAGATGCATGCAGGCGGCTCTATGGGTACTATCGCTTATAAAAAATTAGCTGATCCTGTTGTGGTTGAAGCTATTCAAGCACATGGGGGTCTTGACATCGGAGACACTTTTATTGGTATGCACATAAAACCAGTTGCTGTTCCAGTTAGAGTCAGCGTGAAAGAGATTGGGGACGCGCACTTAACTCTTGTTAGAAGAAGACCAAAACTTATAGGCGGCGAAAGAGCACAATATAAATAAATGACGAGGAGCGTTGTGCTCCTCTATTTTATATGCTAAATTAATAAAATTTAATTAAGATAATATTTTTATAGTTTATTTACATAGAAAAATATTTTCTCAAGGTCATTATCACAGTTAAAATTATTAAAATAATCATGCTCATTGCTTTACAAATAGCTAAATTTGTGATAAAATGATAGGAGAATAATTTTAATTATTATCAAAGGAGGATAAAATGTACGATATAATTGTAGTGGGCGCCGGCCCTGCAGGTGTTTCTGCTGCTCTATATGCAAAGAGCCGCGGCTTCAATGTGCTTTTGTTAGAGAAGGACGAAGTTGGAGGTCTTATTAAAAGTGTTTCACATGTAACTCATTATGTGGGTTTATCTGAGGGCGAATCAGGTGAAACTTTCAGGGAAAAATTAGAAAATCAAATCGCAGAAGCTGATATTGAGCTAAAATATGAAGAGGTCATCGAACTTGACTTAAAATATGAGTTAAAAAAGGTAAAAACTAGACAAAACTCATACAATGCAAAGGCAGTAATCATCGCTATGGGCTCTACTCCAAAGGATTTAGGCCTTGAGAATGAAAAAGAAATTGGCGTTGAACACTCAGCTTTAGGTCTTGATGATGAGATTGAAGACAGAATCATCTTCGTTGCGGGTGGTTCGGACGGAGCTGCTAAAGAAGCTCTATATCTTTCAAAGCTTGCTAAGAAGGTTTATTTAATCGAAGAAAAGGATGAGCTTGGCATGATTGACGAGTTCAAGGAAAAGATTGAAAATTCTGACAATATCGAGGCGATGACATCATCTAAGATTGTTAGCGCAAGCGGAACAAGAGATAAGATAACTGAAGTTTGTGTATATGACTCATCTGAAAAGGAAGAAAAGATTTTTGAAAATGGCGAGGACGAATTCCTTATATTTGCCTATATTGGTCAAGCGCCAAACACTGAGCTAGTTAAGGACAGCCTTGAAATGTCAGGAGCATATATAAAGACCGATGGAGTTAAGACATCAATCCCAGGTGTATTCGCTTGTGGAGATATTATTGACAAAAAGATTAGACAGATAGCAACTGCTGTAGCTGAGGGCTGCACTTGCGCTATCGAAGCACAAAAATATTTAGGATATTAAAAAATACAAAGAAGGGGTGTAAAGATGGAGTTTATTGGAAATGCATTAACATTTGACGATATACTGCTAGTACCAAATTTTTCGGAAATTTTGCCAAAAGAAACTAATACTGAAACTAGATTAACTAAAAAAATTAAGCTAAACATACCGATGATGAGTGCTGGGATGGATACTGTAACTGAATCAAAGATGGCTATCGCGATGGCGAGAGAAGGCGGTATTGGTATAATTCATAAGAATATGTCAATTGAGGACCAAGCTATCGAAGTTGACAGAGTTAAGAGAAGCGAACACGGTGTAATCACTGATCCGTTCTATTTATCTGCTGAACACAAGATTGCTGATGCTGAAGCTATTATGAAAAAGTACAAAATTTCTGGTGTTCCTATAACTGATGAAGACGGCAAACTTGTTGGTATCATCACTAACAGAGACATGAGATTTGAAACTAACATGGAAAAGAAAATTGCTGAGGTTATGACTAAGGATAATCTTGTAACTGGCAGAGAAGGTGTTTCCATGGACGAAGCTTTGGACGTTATGAAGGTTCATAAGATTGAAAAGCTTCCAATTGTTGACGAAAACTTCCATCTAAGAGGACTTATCACTATTAAGGATATAGAAAAGTCTATCGAATTCCCTAATTCTGCTAAAGATGATCAAGGAAGACTTCTTTGCGGAGCAGCTGTTGGTATAACTGAGGATATGCTAGTAAGAGTTAAGGCTCTATACGATGCAAAGGTTGACGTTATAGTGCTTGATACTGCTCACGGTCACTCAAAGGGCGTGCTTGACGCTGTTAGAAGCATTAAGAAGGAATTCCCTGATTTGCAAGTCATAGCAGGAAACGTAGCAACTTACGAAGGAACTAAGGCTCTTATGGATGCTGGTGCTGACTGCGTTAAAGTTGGTATAGGACCTGGATCTATCTGTACAACAAGAGTTGTAACAGGTATTGGCGTTCCTCAAGTAAGCGCTATCATGGAAGCATATAGAGCATCTCAAGAAACTGGCATACCTATAATTGCTGACGGCGGTATAAAATATTCTGGAGACGTTACTAAGGCGATAGCTGCTGGTGCTGACGTTGTTATGATGGGTTCATTATTTGCAGGTACTGATGAATCACCAGGAGAAGAAGTTATTTTCGAAGGCAGAAGATATAAAGAATATAGAGGCATGGGCTCACTAGCAGCGATGAAGGCTGGCTCATCTGACAGATATTTCCAATCAAAGGCTAAGAAGTATGTACCAGAAGGTGTTGAAGGAAGAGTTCATTATAAAGGAAAAGTTGGCGAAGTTATTTATCAATTACTTGGCGGATTAAAATCAGGTATGGGCTACCTTGGATGCAAGGACATTCCTACACTTAAGACAAATTCAAGATACGTTCAAATTACAAGCGCATCACTAATTGAAAACCATCCACATGATATCACTATAACTAAGGAAACTCCTAACTATTCACCAAAGAATAACAGGGACTAAGCCATGGATAAAATGAAAAAAGTTTTAGACAAAGGTTATGTAAGGCTTGTAAACCACTTAGGTAGCGATCTTACTGTAGTTAATGCGGCAAGAGTTTCTTATCAAAAAGAATCTTTTGAATTGGATCAAAATGACGAGAAATTAATTAGCTTTTTAGCTAAACATGATCACACATCGCCATTTAGACACGCTATGTTACAATTTGAAGTGTATGCACCGCTTATGGTAGCTAGACAATGGTGGAAATACATCGTTGGTTCATCTCACATGGAAGGCATTGGCGATACTATGAACGGCTGGAATGAATCTTCTAGACGCTATGTTACTGAAGAGCCAGTATTTTATGTGCCAAATGAAAATGAATGGAGAAGCATGCCTGACAATAAAAAGCAAGGCAGCGGCGAACCAGTTGCTACTGAATTAGGCAAAGAATATACAAAAGATTTACTTGAGCTTATTGAAAAAGGTCAAGGATTGTATGAAAAAGCTATGGAAGATGGCATTTGCTCTGAACAAGCAAGACTTTTCCTACCAGCTTATGGTTTATATGTAAGATGGTACTGGACAGCGTCACTTCAATCAGTTGCTCACTTTATTAAGCAAAGGATGGATGGACACGCTCAAAAAGAAATCAGAGATTACGCAAAAGTTGTTTATGACTTAAGTTTAGAGGATTTCCCAGTAGCAATGAAGGCTCTTATCGAGCACATGAATTAATGAAAATATATTTTACAAGACACGGTTTAACAGAATACAATAAGGAGAGGAGAATTCAGGGCTTACTTGATTCTCCTCTTACACTTGAAGGCAAAGAGAAAGCGAAGGAACTTGGTGCTAGATTAAAGGATGAAGGTATTGAAATCATATACTCATCTGATCAAAAGAGAGCTATGGATAGCGCTAAAATCATTAACGAGGCATTAAAGCTAGACATCATCCCAGATAGAAAACTTAGAGAGGTGTCTATGCTTAGCCATGAGGGCATGACTTGGGCAGAGAGCGTTGCAACTGACCCAGATAGAGAAGATTTAATTATGCAAAGACCAGACCTTTTTAATGAAGGCGGCATATATCCATACAGAGACGCACTTGAAGACGCCATTGCTTTTATTTTTGAGCTCATAAAAACTAATTATGAGAAAGTTCTTGTTATGACTCACGGAAGCAAGCTAAGAGTGATAACAACTGTCTTAGAAGAACTTGATTTAAAAGATACAAACAAGGTAGAGCTTATTAAAGGCTTGAGCCTTAAGATATATGATTATAATGAAGGAAAATTTAAGCTTCTTCATGATGATGAAGATTATGACAACTTTGTATAGGAGGCAAAATGACAGAAGATAGATATAATAATCCCTTGGTAAGAAAACCAATTTATCAATTATTAATAAAATATGCTGTGCCATCGATATTAGCATTTTTAGTTAGTGCTCTATACAATATTGTCGATCAAATTTTTATAGGCAACATTGTAGGTCACTTAGGTAATGCAGCTACAACAGTTAGCTTCCCCATATCTACAATATCCACAGCGATAGCTTTACTTTTAGGTATAGGAACAGCGTCAAACTACAGTATATACAAGGGCAGAGGCGATGATGAAAGAGCCGAAAGGACAGTTGCAACAGGAATTACAGGGCTACTTTTCTTTGCTGGGCTTGAACTCTCTTTAGTTATGACGTTCATAAATCCGCTTCTAAAGTTATTTGGAGCGAGTGAGAACATATTTCAATACGCTTATGATTACACATCGATCACATCCATGGCAATAGTATTTATAGTGTTTTCAATAGCTCTCTCACATATAATCAGAGCTGATGGATCACCAAAATACGCTATGATGCTAAATGTAGTAGGAGCAATACTTAACATTGTTTTAGACTACATATTCATGGCCAATTTAAATATGGGTATAAAAGGCGCTGCATGGGCTACATTCATAGGACAAGCGGTGAGCTTTTTATTAGCACTATATTATATATTCTTCTTGAAAGATAATCCAATCCGTAAAAAAGATTTCAAGATACATAAAGAAGAATTAGCTGCTATACTTAAACTTGGCTCAGCAGCCTGCATTAATCAATTGGCAATGGTTGTTGTGCAGATAGTTATGAACAATGTCATGACTCATTACGGAGCGATGAGTAAGTATGGACCAGATATACCACTAGCCGCAGTCGGCATCGCGTCAAAGCTCTACATCGTGCTTATAGGCTTTAACATAGGCCTTGCTCAAGGCGGACAGCCAATCATCGGATACAATTATGGCGCCAAAATTTATAGACGTGTTAAGGATACATATCTAACAACAATTAAGATTTCAATCATCTATAGTACAATATTCTTCTTGCTTGTTGAGATATGGCCACAAATTTTTGTAAATATCTTTGGTAAAGGCAATGATCTTTATATGGAATTTACCATAATATTATTGCGTATAACACTGATCATGACAGCGCTAAACGGTCTTCAACCGATCACAGCAAACTTTTACACATCCATCGGCAAGGCTCGTTTAGGAATATTCGTCTCATTAACAAGACAAGTATTATTCTATCTACCATTGATTATAGTTTTGCCACAATTCTTTGGCATATTAGGAGCGCTTTACGCAACACCAATCGCAGACTTCATAGCTTTTGTGCTAGCAATGTATTTTGTTGTTAGAGAGTTCAAAGCCATGAGCAAGGCGGGAGATGAGGTAATTTTAGATGCAGAAATTCATTAAGTATTTTAAAATAATATTAATATCGCTACTAGTTTTAATTTTATTCTTCGGGCTTTATTATTACAATAAGCTTTCTAAAAAGGATAATAAATTAGTTATAGTCGATGAAACAAAGATAAATCAAAAGACTCAGGAGAAGCTTGAGGGCGAACTAGTCTTTGCCTTTTTTGGTATAGACGGGGAGAATGGTCTTGGATATATCAAGAAAAAACTTGCGAAGCTTGAAGGCAAAACTGGCGAAGACAGGTATTTTACTACAGGTAACCCATCTGACACCATGATGCTTGTTAAGATTGATAAAAAAACGGGTAAAGTTAATGTAGTGAGCGTACCGAGAGATACTAGAGTTAAGATTGTGGGCCACAAAGGCATGAGAAAGATCAATGCATCATTTGCAAAAGATGGTCCTTATGCAGCCATTGACACGCTTAGGGAATTTTCTAATGTTGATGTAACAAATTATATCGCAGTTGACTACAAAGGTGTTAAGGCCATAGTCGATATTATCGGCGGAATCGAGATAGATGTGCCATTTGATATGGACTACGATGACCCGACAGACTCGCC
>QWCB01002900.1_pt1 | contig 19880 bp, 25 predicted proteins | sample 1972511 | NCBI WGS metagenome assembly QWCB01 (sample SAMN09866719, study PRJNA288562) | Human gut metagenome isolate term5_stool, whole genome shotgun sequencing... | isolation source: gut | host: Homo sapiens | place: USA: California
GAGACTAGGAACCACCAGTATTGCTGTAGAAATGCGTAGTCCATTATGATAGTGTGTCTATGGGGTTAGTGATTACTTACTCTCACGCTTGCTAAAGAGTTGCTCTACATCATTCTGATGAGACTCAGGGCCATGCTTGATCGCCTTGACCATGATGCTCACCTCTGCGATGAGGAGGATCGTAAAGAGTACGGCAAAGATGAAGAACGTGGTCATCACGTTTTCGGGAGCCAGCTTAGAGACAGCAGCATTCAGCGGGAGCATATCTTGGATAGCCCACGGCTGACGACCCATCTCGGCGACGACCCATCCAGCCTGACTGGCGATCCACGCTAGCGGGATACAGATGATCGTGATGATATGTAGCCAGCGATAGCGAGCGTACTCCTCGTAGCTCTTCTTACGTTGCAGTATCCAGATGAGGAGGAGGACAAGAATAAAGAGGAAGCCGCAACCGACCATGATACGGAAGGCGTAGTACATGAGCGGTACGTTCGGCACTAGGTCCGCCTTGTCCTGTACGTAACCATAGCCAAAGTGGTCGAAGTTCTCCTGTATGATCGCATTCTGACGATCCATCTCGGCAGCGTCACCAGCCTTCTGCGCCTCGCCATAAGCAGCGAGCGCCTCGATAGCGACCTTACCACGGCGCATACGCTCATCAGCAGAGAGCGCCTGGTTGCCATCCTTGTCGTAGTAACCGCCCTCTAGGATATTGTTGATACCAGGCACGTAGCCATCGGTAGAGCGTGTGCCCAGCCATGAGAGCATGTAGGGCATCTTGATGTTGAAGACGAATGGATCTTGGTTTGCCTCAGCCTGTGGCGTGAGCTTGTCGCAGTCTAGCAGACCGATAGCGCTAAGGCCTAGTCCCTTGCCGTCAGCGGTCTTGCCGTCGGGGGTGCTTTCGCCAGCATCGTAGAGAGCCTCCATAGCAGCGAGCTTCATAGGCTGGCGCTGAGCCACGTTGTAGCCAGAGGTGTCACCCGTGAAGGCGGTGAGTAGCGCAGCAACTAGTCCGAAGGGAGCGATGATACGACTATTGGCCAGTGCAAACTCCTTGTGCTTGCCACGAAGGATATAGATAGCGCAGATACCTAGCGCAAAGATAGAGCCGAGCGTCCAAGAGGAGATGGTCGTATGCCAAAACTTATTGACTGCTGAGCTAGAGAATGCCACGGCCCAGAAGTCAGCCATCTCGCTACGTACGGTAGCGGGGTTGAAGGACATGCCGACAGGGTCTTGCATCCAAGCGTTGGCGACTAGGATCCATACGGCCGAGATGGTCGCACCGATGACGGTCAGCCAGGTAGAAGCCAGGTGGAAGCCACGGCTTACCTTGTTCCACCCGAAGAACATGACAGCGATGAAGGTCGCCTCCATAAAGAAAGCTAAGATACCCTCGATGGCGAGCGGTGCGCCGAAGATATCACCCACGAGCCAGCTGTAGTTGGACCAGTTGGTACCAAACTCAAACTCGAGGATGAGTCCCGTAGCGACGCCGATGGCAAAGTTGATACCGAAGAGCTTCTGCCAAAACATCGCCCATCTCTTCCACTCAGGACGATTAGTCCTATAGTACTTAGTCTCGGCTATCGACATGATCACACCCAGTCCGAGCGTGAGTGGCACGAAAAGCCAGTGATAGCATGCGGTCAGAGCAAATTGCAGTCTAGACCAGAGGAGTAAAGCGTCTACATTCATTATGCTATATAGTTAAGTTAGTGATTATCATGATGGAGCGTGTCGACGACTGGTGCCGTCAGCTGATCCTGCACAAACTCTATCTGCGCCTCCTTGTCTCCCTGCTCTGCGATAACCCGCGGGAAGAAGATAGGGCGCAAGATGGCAAACATGATCAGGAGCTTGATGGCTACGATAATCCACAGCGTGCGGCTCGTGCGACTCTGGCTGCGTAGCCCGTCACGATAGAGGTCGTAAAACCAGCGAAGCCCCCGGAGGGTCTTGCCCTTTGTACCAGTAGATTCAGTATCCATATTCATCGGCACTAGCTGATATCTGCCACAAATGTAGTGTTTCTAGATTAAAGAAGAAGTCTTTTGGCGGAATATGTCACGAGAATGACCGATTTTGTCAAATCACGACCGTCGTCCCCGTCCTACGACAAGGATAGACTCGGGGATAATGCGATGGAGCCAGTCGATCACCTCGGCATCGGTCGCCTCCTCAGCAAGGGCTACTATGATCGTGTCGTAGCCCGCCACGCTACCGAGCGAGGGCGATGACGAGGAGCTGTCCAAGATAGTCGCTATAGACTGCGCAAAGCCGGGCTCCGTGCGGATCACCAGCATCTGCCCCGAGAGCGCATATGAGCGGAAGCCGACCGTCGGGGAGATGAGCCCCGTGGGTTGGGTCGTGACAGCGTCAGCCTGCGGCATCAGCGGGAGCTGATAGCACGACTTGAAGGAGCCTGGGCGCACCCCTTTGGTGGCACCCAGCTCAGAGAGGTAGGTCGAGAGCGTACCCTGTGTGATAGAGATATTGCGACCTCGCAGGAGCTCGAGGAGCATCGCTTGGTCTGTCACTTCGTGGGTCCTGAGTAGGTCGGCGATGACGCCGAGACGCTGACTCTTCGTTTGCTTACTCATATTATAATAGGCTGACTCTTCGTTTGCTTACATAAGGTGCCACCTAGAGGCGTGTGCTACTAGCTCATACGACACCCATCGGTGGTGCAAATATACTCTTTTTTATCTCGTTGCTGGCGAAATCTAGGAGAGATCTCAGTATTTCTAGCCAACAGCTCCGTGGAAAATCAACTATCTCCACGGAGCTATCGACAAATTCTTCCGAAGTTTCATCTCACTCTTCCGAAGTTTCATTTCATTCTTCCGAACTTTTATTTCGGCCTTCCGTGGGAAATTTTCGTTTACTCCGTGGCGCTTTCCGATTTCCTCCCGAGGAGTCGAGATCATCGGTGCAAACGAGTAGCCTCTGAACCAAAGAATCGTTGTAACCCCCGTTTATTATTAAAGTCGTACCTTTGTGCCACTGATTGTCTCTATACTGATAACACAATGAACGAACTACCCTACCTAGTATTTGCTGGCTCAGCCTCTCAGAATCTCGCCGAGAAGATCTGCGACTCACTGGGCTGCCCCCTGGGCAAGATGCGTACAGAGCACTTTGCCGATGGTGAATTTGCCGTATTCTACGAAGAGAGCATCCGTGGCAAGGATATCTTCCTCGTACAGTCGACCTACCCTAATGCCGACAACACATACCCGTGGAGAACCTCTGCATCGCTACCCCTGACGTGGGTGGTACGAAGCGTGCGAATAGCTATGCTCGCCACTTTGGGGTACCTATGGTGATCTGCCACAAGCGTCGTGCTAAGGCAAACGAGGTGGCTGAGATGACCATCATCGGAGACGTCACTGGCAAGGATGTAATCCTCGTGGACGATATCGTCGACACTGCTGGCACCATGACCAAGGCTGCTGACCTGATGCTGGAGCATGGTGCGAAGTCTGTCAGAGCCTTTGCGACACATGCCGTCATGAGCGATCCCGCTACGAAGCGCATCGACCAGTCTGGTCTGACGGAGATGATCTTCACCGACTCAATACCTTACTCTAAGAAGAGTGAGAAGGTACGCATCATCAGCGTCGCCGAGCTCTTTGCCGAGTCTATCCGCCGAGTCTGTAGCCACGAGTCTATTAGCTCGCTCTACACCTTCTAGACGCACTCTATCTATAATAAGATACCCTAGCCTACTCACTGACGAGCGGACTAGGGTATCTTCACATTTTCTATGTCGGGCGGGACAAACGGTCTCGTTCTAATCTCTTTTTTCGTACCTTTGCGTGCAACTGTAGGTATTTAGTATGACTAGACAAACGCTCCTCCGCATCTTGGTACTCAGCTGCTGGCTCCTATGCACTAGTAGCTGCGCTGAGTATATGCGTATACAGAAATCCAAGGACCCCACGCTCCGCTACTCCTATGCCAAGAAGTACTACAACGAGGGGAAGTATAGCCGTGTGGCAGAGCTAATGGTCGATGTCCTACCTCACTACGAGGGTACGCAGGAGGGTGCTCAGGCGCTCTACATCATGGCCGACGCACTCCTACAGAACAAGCAAGAGTCTAGTGCCGCTGAGTACTTTCGTAGACTATACAGCAAGTATCCTCAGGACGCACGAGCCGCAGAGGCTCGCTACAAGACTGGGCTAGCGCTCTACCGCATAGCTCCCGACCCACGTCTGGACCAGTCTATCACCTACAGCGCGCTCAAGGAGCTACAAGGCTTCCTGGAGGCTTATCCTCAGAGTGAGCACCGCAAGGAGGTAGAGCAGATGCTCTTTGACCTACAGGACAACCTAGCTAAGAAGGAGCTGATCACAGCTGACCTATACTACAATCTCGGCACCTATATAGGTAACAACTATATCTCTGCCATCATCACGGCTCGCAATGCGCTCAAGGCTTATCCCTACACGAAGCATCGTGAGGATCTACTCTTTATCATCGTGGAGGCGTCCTACCAGCAAGCGATCAACAGTGTGGAGAGCAAGAAGCAAGGACGACTACGCGAGGTCATCGACGCATACTACAACTACGAAAACGCTTTCCCCAATGGGAAGCACCTCAAGCGGGCTAAGACTCTACGCGATCGTGCACAGCGTATGATCGTGAGCTAGACAATCTAGGACGCTCGCCCTAAAATCATCTCATACTAAGACCCCCAACTTCCGCATTATGACAACAAACAATAAGAAGCAGCCTGTACCACAGTCCACAATCACACGTTCACTCCCTGAGCTCTGGGAGCAGACAGGCAATATCTACGAAACCGTACGTATCATATCCAAGCGCGCCAACCAGCTATCGGTAGAGATGCGCGACGATATACGGGAGAAAATACAAGAGGTGACCAACTATCAGGACGCTCTCGACGAGACGCCTACTGAAAATAGTGAGCAGATTGAAGTTTCTAAGTACTACGAGCAACTTCCCAAGACAACGCTTGTAGCTACCACCGAGTTTCTCAATGGCGAGGTCTACTTCCGTCTCCCTAATGAAGAGTCGCAAGACTAAGTAGCGCAAACCCACACAATCGTACGCTTACTATGTGGCAACGCATACAGACTCTATACCTATTCCTCAGTGGGGTGACAGCAACCCTACTGCTACTCTTCACGCTCTTCTCTGTGAACCCTTCTGATCAGGAGGTGATTTACGCAGCAAACTTCACGGGACTCATCGTCAATGGCTGGACGAGTATTAAGTACTTTAACTTAGTCACCTTCGTACTGACCTCTCTGGTGACGATTCTTTCCTTTGCGACCATCTTCCTCTACAAGCGGCGCAAGCTACAGATACGTCTGACGATCATCGGGCTCCTCCTGATGGTGGCGGCTATCGTAGCCTTTGCCTATATGCTCTGGCAACAGGCCGATCTCCTGCAGGCGACTACTAAGGTGCAGGGCTGGATCGTACTACCGGTCATCAATCTACTGTGCCAGTATATGGCTATGCGCAACATCATCAAGGACGACATCCTCGTACGCGCCTCCAATAGGCTACGCTAGGACAGACTACCGCAGACGCTAAGAGCGTCCCTCCATTCACCTACCACTATTCATTCGCTTTCCTATGGCAATCATCTTCCCTGACACGTCGCACACCTTTGGCGAATACCTACTCATCCCAGGACTGACAACGCCCGAGTGCACTGTGGACAAGATCTCTCTACGCACTCCGCTGGCTAAGTATAGCCCTGCAAAGGAAGAGTCGCGCATCAATCTCAATATCCCCTTCGTATCTGCTATCATGCAGAGCGTCAGCAACGACACGATGGCTATAGCCCTCGCTCGCAACGGAGGTCTATCCTTCATCTTCGGGTCACAACCGATCGAGGAGGAGGCTGAGATGGTCGCTCGTGTCAAGAAGTTTAAGGCGGGCTTCGTACGGAGCGATGCCAACGTCAGTCCGAAGGACACTCTCGCTGACGTACTGGCCATCACACAGCGCACGGGACACTCCACTATCGGAGTAACGGATGATGGCACTCCAGATGGAGAGCTCTGCGGTATCGTCACGAGTAGAGACTACCGTCTATCGACCGACTCGCTGGATCGCAAGGTGGCTGACTTCATGACTCCCTTCGAGCGCCTTACGACAGGACGCAAGGGGATCTCGCTAAGCGAGGCAAACGATATTATTTGGGCGCACAAGCTGAATGCGCTCCCTATCATTGACGAGGATCGACGCCTCTGCTACTTCGTCTTCCGCAAGGACTACGATAGCCACAAGGAGAACCCGCTCGAGCTACAGAACCCACACAACAAGACGCTCATGGTCGGTGCTGGTATCAACACACGCGACTACAAGGAGCGCGTGCCTGCTCTGGTAGAAGCTGGGGCGGATGTACTCTGTATCGACTCGTCTGATGGCTTCTCTGTCTGGCAGAAGGAGACCATCGCTTGGATACGTGAGCAGTATGGCGACAGCGTCATAGTCGGCGCTGGCAATGTGGTTGACCAAGATGGCTTCCGCTATCTCGTAGAGGCTGGCGCAGACTTTATCAAGGTCGGTATCGGAGGCGGTTCGATCTGTATCACTCGTGAGCAGAAAGGTATCGGACGTGGTCAGGCCACTGCGGTCATTGACGTTGCCAAGGCGCGTGACGACTACTATCGTGAGACGGGCATCTACGTACCTATCTGTAGCGATGGCGGTATCGTACATGACTACCATATGACGCTGGCTCTGGCTATGGGTGCCGACTTCCTCATGATGGGACGTTACTTCGCTCGCTTTGATGAGTCACCCACGGAGAAGCTTCGTATCGGCAATAACATTGTCAAGGAGTATTGGGGCGAAGGCTCCAACCGTGCGCACAACTGGCAGCGCTATGATGGCGGAGGTGTAGCGACGGTGATGAAGTTTGAGGAAGGTGTGGACAGTTATGTCCCCTATGCTGGACCGATGAAAGACACGCTAGACCAAACGCTCAGCAAGATCAAAGCTACGATGAGTAGCTGTGGCACGGTCGACCTGAAGTCTCTCCGTGAGAATGCCAAGCTGACGCTCGTCTCCTCGACCTCTATCATCGAGGGAGGCGCACACGATGTCATTCGCAAAGATCGCACCTAATGCGCAGGCTCTTTGATCAGCAGGGCGTAGGCTCTCTGATCAAGAGATAGTCCCTTCTCACCGAAGTGTACTACCCCGAGTTACTCACAGTCGTAGGTCCGACCGCTTGCGGTAAGACAGCGCTCGGTGTGGCTCTAGCGGAAGAGCTTCACGGAGCCATCCTCAGTGGCGATAGCCGGCAGGTCTTCGTCGGTATGGACATAGGCACTGGCAAAGATCTAGACTCCTACACCACGGAGCGCGGCACTATTCCCTATTACCTTATTGATATCGTCCCAGCAGGGCAACCGTTCAACCTCTTTGAGTATGTACGGCTCTTTGACGAGGCGTACCACGAGGTGGTTGCACAGCAGCTCAAGCCGATCTTCGTCGGCGGGTCAGGGCTCTATGTCGAGCAGGTCCTGCAGACGAGACCCATGCACCAAGTACCGCCCGACGCCACTCTGAGAGAGGAGCTAGAGCTACTCAGCCTAGACGACCTGAGAGCCATCCTCAGTCGCTACCCACGCATAGATCGCGTGGACCCAAGCTCGGCACGCAAGTGTATCCGAGCCATTGAGATTGCAAGGCACTACGCTCAGCATCCCGAGGCTTACCAGGCTTATCAGCAGGCACTTCGTGAGGCGAAGCGACAAAAGCCTCCGCTCATCATCGGGCTACGCTTATCCCGCCAAGAGATCATACGACGCATAGACCAGCGACTGCGGAGCAGACTGGAGGAGGGTATGGTCGCAGAGGTGGAGCGACTGCTTGACCAGCAGGTTCCCGCAGAGGCGCTCATTGCGTATGGTCTGGAATACCGCTTCATCACCTTCTATTTGCAAGGGCAGCTTAGCTACTCCGAGATGGAGGAGCAACTAGCGACGGCCATTCATCAGTTTGCCAAGCGGCAGATGACTTGGTTCCGAGGCATGAGTCGTCGTGGCCTACCGATACACTGGATCGATGGGCATCAGCCGGTCACTTATCAGCGAGACCGAGTGCTACGACTGCTTAAGAGTTTGTAAAAGGGAGCGAGCAGAGCTGACGCATCATAAAAATGAATTAGTTCCTACGGAGGAAGTCGGAAATTCCTCCATGGAAGTCTTTGACTCTCCAGTGAGGAACGGAAAAACTCTTCGGAACTTCGAAATCTTTCTTCCGAAGTTTCATTTCATTCTTCCGAAATTTCATTTCTCGCCTCGGTGAAGGATTTCTGTTTTCCACGGAGCTATTTGGGATTTCCTCGGGAGAGTGTGGTTATAGTGCGTCAGCCCTGAGAGAGAGAGCGTGCTAGAGCAAGCCGTATCTCCACAGGTAGATGATGCGCTCGGTGACCGCATCGTCCTCAACATGCTCAGGGTCAAACTTAACGTCCAGGTCCCCCCCATAGAACTTCGCAAAGAGGTTGTACCATGTCGCAGTAAGTCCTCCGTAGATGGACTTAACGATCTCATAACCCGTAGAGCCCGTCTGTCTATTGACCAGCTTGATGAGGAGCAGTCCCTGTCCTAGCGTCAGATCTTTCATTCGTGGAGTGTAATCCCGGATCAGCTCCTTCTTGACTCGAGCAAGATGTGCCTGGCGCTCACGCTTTGTAGGTAGCGTCTCGGCATATTCGTACGTCTCGGTAATCGTTCGGCTGAGCTCCTCCGCGATGGGTAGGACCTTCTTGACGTCTCGTACGCGTCGCCAGTAGGCATAGCGCTCAGTCTTCGAGAGAGGCTTGTGCGGAGTACCCGAGACATGTATCTCGGGTAGCAGGATGCCGACGAGATCCTCCTCAGCAAGCGTGTCTGGAGCTTGCACGAGAGGCTCTCCGACATCGTTATAAATCGGAGATAAGTCACTTCCCCGCAGAGCCTTAGTCGATAGCAACAGAAGGGGAATCAGCGATATGATGAAGAGCTTAGAGAAACATTTCATAGTTGCAAATGGGGTGTCTTATGAGAGTATTTGTTACCTTTGTCAACTGACATGAAGTACTAGACAAAGATACAACTAATTGAAGTATCTCATATCAATCCTACTGACGAATCATACTATGACTTATAAATCTATCCTAACCAGCTCACTACTAGTGCTCGCCATCCTCTTGGGGTGTGGCATCTCTAGTTGCACTTACAAGAAAGGCTCCACTACAGTGGCGCAGCAAGAGATCAACTTTAAGGACTTTACGGCGATCAATGCGAATCATGGCATCGAGCTTGAGATCACTCAAGGCGCAGAGTACTCCGTATCGGTCTCTGCCCCTGAGAAATATATGGACGATCTCAAGATAGAGCAGGAAGGCGAGACACTCTATGTCAGCTTGGCCAGCAAAGGCAAACGACTCCTCGACACCGACGAGATCACCGTACACATTACGATGCCATACATTACGCAGTTAGATCTAGCGGGTGCTGCTGAGGCTTGCTTCTTGGGACGCTTTGAGGCGCCACAGTTCACAGCTCACCTATCGGGCTCCTCTAATATTGAGGATCTCTCCGTCGTAGCAGACGAGGTGAGCATCGAGGCGACAGGTGCGAGCGAAGTCTCTGGGACTTTACAAGCGACACGCGCTATGATCGACCTCTCTGGAGCCTCAGATCTTGACCTCCTAGCCAATCAGCTAAGCCAGATGACAATGCAACTCGCGGGTAGCTCGGAGGCTGAGATAAAGGGATCCGTCACCACTCTGCAAGCTACGCTAGCGGGTGCCTCTGAGATCGATGGCGAAGAGCTGACTGTATCAGACCTAGACATATCCCTCGCAGGAGCCTCCTCGGCTGAGATTCGCAACAGTGGCAACCTACGCTACAAGCTCGCAGGCGCCTCTGAGCTCACCATCTACGGCTCGCCAAAGGTCCTCGACTCGCAGAGCGACCGCGCCTCATCCATTGAGATACGCTAACCTACACCTTATCATACTATGTCCTCTATCCGTCGGTTCGTAGAGCGTATCACCGGTCAGGTCAAAAGCTTTAGTGCAGAGCACCCCAAGCGTGCGCAAGCTATCCTCTGTGGCTTGATCGTCTTGGGCATGGGGCTCTACACCTTCGTCATCAGTGACTCCAACCTCGGCAAGCAGCTCCGCTACTCGCATCGCATTCAGTCACTCACCGATGAGTGCAAGCGACTTGAGGAGGCTTATCAGAGCGACAGTCTGAAGATAGACAGCTATAAGCAGGACAAAGCTTCGCTAGAGCGTATCGCTCGTGAGGAGTACCGTATGCAACGCCCCGACGAAGTCGTCTTTCTCATCAAGGACAGACCCGAATCGGAGGATAGTGAGAGCAAATGAGTTAGCTTATCCATCTTGACACACACTTTTCTAATAGCACCCTATGTCTCAGCCATCCACCTCTCGTCAGCGGGCGATCAATATCTGCTATAAACTTGGACTCACACTTATGTTCGGGAGCCTGCTCCTGCACCTCTTCTATCCGAGCGTGCTCTTTGGCTATCTACTCATGACGGGAGCGCTACTCTACACCATCAGTCAGGCGCTCGTCGACAAGCGTGGCGTAGACCTACGCACGAAGCGACTACGAGGCATGGCTCTCCTAGCGGGGATACTTTTTGTTTCGGGCTCTTACCTCTTTATCGTAGAGCAGTCATACTGGCGACTCGTGCTCATGATCGCGTCAGTCCTACTACTCTACTCCAATACAGTGCTCCTATACCACAAGCCTCAGGCGCCAAAGGATAACCAAGCAGACTAATCACTCACCATGCCCCCAAGACCCACCAAGAATATCCGCAAAGCTCCCCAGCGTGAGCGCGTCTACAGCTTCACAGCGACTGAGCCGGGCGCACTCCTCGAGCTACTCTTCCAGCTACTTCCACAGCTAAGCCGCACGACGGTCAAGCAGTTCCTGCGCAATCGTTGCGTCTTGCTGGCCGGGGTGACGACCACACAGTTTGACGCACCCGTCGCCATCGGAGACTCCATCGAGATCTACAATATAGGTACCGCCGAGGTGCTACAGCACCCGCTCATCGAGGAACTTTATCGTGACGAGCAGTTCATCGTCCTGCACAAGCGCCCAGGCATACCCACCATCTCCGTGGGAGGCGCCAGCAAGAGTAGCCTCTTTCAGGTAGTGACACATCATCTTAAGAAGGTTGATCCCAACGAAAAGATCTTCCTCCTGAACCGTCTCGATCGGGACACCGAAGGGATCATCATCGTAGCGCGCGATCGACAGCTACAGCAAGACCTACTAGCCGAGTGGCGTAGCTTCGTCCTCGCCAATAGCTTCGAGGCGGTCGTCCTAGGCGCTCTCGACACCAGCAGTGGCGAGCTAACGACCCGCCCTACGAAAGATAAGAAGAGAGGCTCGGACAAGCGTCGCGCCTCCGCTTCATCTGGTAGAGACAAGAAGCCAGCCACCTTTAAAGCTAGCTACGAAGTACTCTCCACTGGCCCTTACATCACGAGACTCAGTCTCTCACTACTCACACGCAATAACAGTATCCGCTCCACACTCGCCAGCATAGGACACCCGCTCCTAGGGGATCGTCGAGCCAGCGACTCCATCGCCCCAGACCTCAGCAAGTACCTAGCGCTACGAGCCCCCGAGCTAATCGTCTTCCATCCCATCAAGAGACAGAAGATGCTGTTTACCATCGACACTCCCTTTGTCAACCTAGACAGGATCGCCCAGACACGTCTCACCGCCGCTCAAAAGGAGGCGCTCGCCATGGCGGAGAACGTGTCGCATCAAGACAAAAAGCACTTTAGCAAACAGCAATAAAACCATTAGTACTCCGAAGGTCATGAAGCAACGCATAGTCTATATATTCCTGCTCTTCAGCATTCTCTTTGCCACTGGCTCCACCCTCGTCGCACAGATGGGAGGAATGGTCAACCCCGTCAAGTTTTCGCAGCAGATTACCGACGACGGCAAGAAGATAGTCACAGTCTCCATCACCGCCAGCATCAATAGCGGATGGCACCTCTATGATCAGAACCTACCCAAGGGTGGTCCCGTCCCGCTTACGTTTCATACGGACAAGCTCGTCGGTGCTAAGGCTCTCGGAGGCTTCAAGGCAAACAAACAGCCCAAAAGCTACATCGACGATATCTTCAATGTCGAGGTTCGCGAGTTTGACGGTAGCGTCACCTTCTCCCAGAGACTTGAGATAACCGATGCCAAGGCCTTTGCTTATGAAGGCTACCTCAAAGGTCAGGCCTGCCAAGACAACTGCGTGCAGGTAGACTACGACTTCAACTTTAGCTCCAAGCAGCTCTCCAAGCCTCTGCTCGCCTTGGCAGCGTCCGCTCCATCTGATCAGGCGACAGAGGAGGCGACGGCCATAGACGCAGAGGCAGAGACCGATAGCACAGAGACGTCAGCGCTCACAGCGACTGACTCGCTCTCCGCTGGAGCTACCTCTGGGAGCATCTCAGAGTCAAGCTACTGGGCGCCCGTCGTGGATCAGCTCAAAGCTTATGGCGATCGTAACCAAAAGCAGTCCAATGCGAGTCTTCTGTACATCTTCATCTACGGCTTCCTCGGCGGACTCATCGCCCTGATCACTCCTTGCGTATGGCCTATGATCCCGATGACGGTGAGCTTCTTCCTCAAGCGCACCAAGTCTCGCAAGGCTGCTATACGAGATGCGATGATCTACGGACTCTCTATCATCGTCATATACGTAGCTCTAGGACTCATCATCACCGCTATCTTTGGAGCGAGTGCCTTGAACAACCTAGCGACCAACGCTGTCTTTAACATCATCTTCTTCCTCATACTAGTTCTCTTTGCCGTCTCCTTCTTTGGAGCCTTCGAACTAGTTCTACCAGCTAAGTGGACCAACAAGATGGACTCCAAAGCAGACAGCACCACGGGTCTGCTCTCCATCTTCTTCATGGCGTTTACCTTAGTGTTGGTATCCTTCTCCTGTACAGGTCCTATCATCGGAACCCTGCTCGTACAGGCTGGTACCTCAGGCGAGATCGTTGCGCCCGCCATCGGCATGGTTGGCTTTGCGCTAGCACTGGCACTACCCTTCTCGCTCTTTGCCATCTTCCCCAACATGCTCCAGAGCATGCCGAAGAGTGGAGGCTGGCTCAACTCTGTCAAAGTGGTTCTCGGCTTCCTCGAGCTAGCACTCTCGCTCAAGTTCCTCTCCGTCGCCGACCTCGCTTACGGCTGGGGTATCCTCGACCGTGAGACCTTCCTCGCGCTCTGGATCATCATCTTTGCACTACTAGGCTTCTATCTCCTCGGCAAGATCCGCCTACCGCACGACACGCCACTGGAGAAGATCAGCGTCTCTCGCCTCTTCATGGCGATCATCTCCCTAGCCTTCTCCGTCTATATGATACCAGGCCTGTGGGGCGCTCCGCTCAAAGCCATCACCGCCTTTGCACCGCCACTCTACACGCAAGACTTCAACCTGTACGACGGCGAAGTGCATGCTCAGTTTGACGACTTCGACGCTGGTATGCGCTACGCACAGGAGACTGGCAAGCCTGTCCTACTAGACTTCTCAGGCTATGGCTGTGTCAACTGCCGTGAGATGGAAAACTCCGTTTGGATCGACCCCACCGTCAAGGGGCTCCTCGAAGATGACTATGTCCTCATCACCCTCATGGTCGACGACAAGACCGCTCTTCCTAAGGTCATTGAGGTAGAGGAAAATGGCTCCATCAAGAAGCTCCGCACCATCGGAGATAAGTGGAGCTACCTGCAGCGTAGCAAGTTTGCAGCCAATGCACAGCCTTACTACATCGCCCTTGATCCTGCCGGCAATCCTCTGAGCGCCTCGTATGCCCATGACACCGATATCAGCAAGTATATCGACTTCCTCAAGGGTGGCCTCAAGGAGTATGAAGTACGTCAGAAGGAGCAGGCACAGTAGCCAGCATCCCTAGTTACTTAGAGCGAGTCTCTGCCATTTTGATGGTAGAGACTCGCTTACTTTATAGTATAGCCAGCGGGTCATTTTACCTAGGTTAAGGTATTGACTGGTGCAAAGATAGCCTCTACCTTTGCAAATAGAAATACCAACATAACGTTTCAAAGCAAATGAAGAAAACTGGACTATACTTCGGCTCCTCTACGGGGCACGTTGAGGGCATCGCAGACAAGGTTGCCCAGCTACTAGGAATTGACGCAGCAGACGTACACAACGTAGCTAATGCTACGCCAGAGTCTGCTCTGGAGTACGACCTCCTCATCCTCGGCTCCTCTACATGGGGCTATGGCGACCTGCAGGACGACTGGGAGGGCTTCCTACCCAAGCTCGCTAAGCAGGATCTATCAGGCAAGCAGTTTGCCGTCTTCGGCTGTGGTGACTCAAGTAGCTACTCTGACACCTTCTGTGATGCTATGGCAGAGATCGCAGAGCAGGTCAAAGCTGCTGGTGCTACCCTCATCGGGCAGATCCCCGCTGATGGCTATAGCTACGATGCTACGCGCTGTGAGGAGGACGGTCAGCTCATCGGCTGCTGTCTAGACGAAGACAACGAGAGTGACGAGACAGACGATCGTCTCGACACTTGGGTACAAGCTATCAAGAAGGCATAACGCGCACAAGCGAACCTCTTTCATAATTCTTTTTTTTCTGTTAGTTAAGTGTGTATGTCGACCGAGTGGGTGATGCTGAGTGACAAGGTTTACGAGTTTCAGAAAGGAATACGTCCTCTGTTTCTCTGCACTGTAAGCAGAGAGGTGGCACCTCTCCTGATGAGACGCTTGGAGCGTGCTGGCATAGCTTACCATCTGGAGGAGATCTCTAGTGTGTCACCGCGTGTCAATCTCTTCTTTGGCAAGGAGCTATGTATCGCCATTATCTCTGAGATGGTGAGAGGGCGGTCCTTGACGATGCTCTCGCCTGAGGAAGACTTTATCCTCGGCACCCTACTCGGCTACGACACTTGTCAGCAGTGCGAGCGCTATCAGAGACGTAAGCAGAGCGCCAGGCAGGTAGTCGCCAGCTAACAAGAATCGGCGTCACATAGTCAGTCGGGTGGTACCGAAGATCTCGGAGTAATCTGAGCGATTCGTTACCATCCGATTGTTTTATAGCAGGATGTGGTCAGGGCTAACGGACCATAGTCAACGGGTTGTGTCAAGCCACCACGGAGTAAATTCCAATTCCTCAGTGGGGATTTTTCATTGTCCAGCGAAGAGCGGAAAAATTCTTCGGAACTTTCACTTCATTCTTCCGAAGTTCCATTTGCTTCTTCCGAAGTTCCATTTGCTTCTTCCGAAGTTTCATTTCTCGCCTCGGTGAAGATTTTTCAAGATCCAGCGAGCTATGGGGAAATTCCTCCGAGGGATCGGAACGTATCAGAGACGTGGACGAGATTCGCTCGGTGGGGTCTGTTGCTGTATCTATATTTTTCGTATCTTTGCACCACGTTTTTAGCCCAAAGGGAGATCAGCGCACGCGCTATGATCTCAAATGAGGGCGAGCCGCTAGCTCAGTTGGTAGAGCACAACACTTTTAATGTTGGGGTCATGGGTTCGAGCCCCATGCGGCTCACAGACGACCGCCTAGCACTGTAACGTGATACAATTCTTCAGATGGTCTCTCGGTAACTACTGGGAGGCTTTTTTTGTTTTTATGGCTAGGGGGCGACATTGTTCTGCTGCTTTGCGCTATATTTCTTACCTTTGCTCTCAGTACTTATTAGCCACCTCATGAAGTCTTTGGTCAAACTCGCCCTCGCTATACTTCTTGCCACGATAGCCTGTCCGCAGGACTTGCTAGCGCAGCAGAAAGCCTATACAGTCGTGATCGATGCGGGTCACGGTGGGCATGACGCTGGTGCATGCGCCTTCGGACGCAAGGAGAAGGATATCAATCTAGCCGTAGCACTCCTGACTCGTAAGTATATCGAGCAGGCGCACCCCGAGATAAAGGTCTACATGACCCGATCCACAGATGTCTTCGTTGGGTTACGACAGCGAGCCAACTTTGCCAATAAGAAGAAAGCAGACCTCTTCATCAGCATCCATACCAACTCAGCGCCGAGTCCGAGTGCTTCTGGCACAGAGACCTACGTGCTGGGATTACGCCGTGCCAATGACAACCTAGCAGTCTCCAAGCGTGAGAATCAAGTAATCCTCCTGGAGAAGGACTATAAGGAGACGTACGAGGGCTTTGACCCAAACAGCACCGAGAGCTACATCATCTTTGAGTTTATGCAAAACGTCCACCTCACCTCTAGCATCAATATAGCGAGCGAGGTGCAGAAGTCGTTTGTTAAGCTGGGGCGAGGCAATCGCAGTGTGCGGCAAGGGCCCTTTCTCGTAATACGAGAGACCGCCATGCCGAGTATTCTCGTGGAGCTTGGCTTCATCACAAACAAGGCGGAGTCGGACTACCTCGTCAGTCAGAGTGGACGTGAGCAACTGGCCAAGGGCATCGCTGACGGCTTCTCTAGATACTACAAGAAGTATATACGCACGACCAGCCCTAAGAAGCAAAAGAAACAAAAGGAGACCACCGAGTCGGCATCTGACGAAGGGCCACGTCTCGTCAACAGCTAGAGACGAGCGACCCTTACTTTCGCAATCTAACCGATGTACAGCGGGAGCAGCGTGGCAAGCTTTACATGTACACAGCTGAGCAGTACAATTCTCTCAGCGAGGCACGACAAGCTCAGCAGCGACTAGCTAAGCGCTATCCAGGCTGCTACATCATCCGCTACCTCAAGGGCGTGAGAGATAAGGAGATTTACTAAGAGACTCAGCAGCACTATGCCACAGAAAAGACTCACACGCCAGACGGTCAAGATAGGATTCTTCACCCTCTTAGCAATCCTCATACTATACCTAGGGATCACTTACCTCAAGGGGCTATCCATCTCAGCTCGTTCTAAGACTTACTATGTCTCAATGAACGATGTGACGGGGGTCAACGTGGCTACGCGGGTCTTCGTCAATGGCTACAAGGTAGGCTCCGTTCGCAAGATTGAGTATGACTATGCACACAACGGCAAGTCGATCCTCACGCTCACGCTAGACCCTGACATCAAGCTACCCCAAGGTACGCAGGTGCAGGTCGCCCAGACACTCCTCAGTGGTGCTCTGGTCAATCTAATCCTTCCTGAGCTAGAGACGGGCGCTTATCTCAAGGCGAAGGACACCATCCCGATGTCCACCGAGCGGTCGGCAGTGAGCCTAGAGCAGCTACAGAGCGAGTTCGTACCGCGAATCTCCGCCACGCTCAGCCGTATGGATAGCGTCTTGCTACAAGCCAATACGATCCTCTCCAATCCAAACATAGAGCCGACGCTCGCCGATGTGCGTCAGTCGGCACAGCATATCAACGCTTCGTCAGCGCAACTACAGCAGTCGCTGAGCTCGCTTCCAGTGATTATGGAGCGTATCGATCACACCTCGACAGATGTTGAGAGCTTTGCCTCTAGGCTTGATTCGCTACGCCTACAGGAGACGATAAATAATCTAGAGAGCACCTCGCGTGAGCTCAAGAGCTTCACCCAGCGCCTCAACCAGTCCAACGGTACCGTGAGCAAACTCCTCAACGAGGACGGACTCTACAACCGCATCGACAGCGTCACGACTAGCCTCGATGCGCTAATCCGAGACATCAAGGCAAACCCCAAGAAGTATGTCAAGCTCTCACTCTTCTAATCGCTAACCTCTATGACACGCAATAAAAAGAAGCCACTCAACTGGCTCGATAAGACACTCTTCGTCCTGATGCTCCTCGTCATCGTAGGGATGATCGTAGCACTATCCGTCGCTGATGGAGCCAAGCTCTACGTCCTCCTCGGAGGTGGAGGCTTGCTCGTGCTCAACCTGCTCTTCGTTCTCTACTTCGCACGACGTAATCGACTATAGACGAGACAGGATAGGATGCTCTGGAGACTCTTCATCACATTCGTTCGCATCGGGGGCTTTACCTTCGGGGGAGGCTACGCCATGCTTTCGCTCATACAGCATGACGTCGTGGAGAAGAACCACTGGATGACCGACGAGGAGTTCATCGACCTCTTTGCCGTGTCGCAGTCGCTACCGGGAGTCTTTGCGGTCAATATGTCGATCTTCATCGGCTATCGGCTGAAGGGCTATCTCGGAGCGGTGACTTGCGCGATCGGCACGACGCTCCCCTCCTTCATCATCATCCTGCTCTTGGCAATGTTTTACCAAGAGGTCAATGACAACGTCTGGGTACAGCGGGTCATGTATGGCATACGTCCCGCGGTCGTGGCGATGATTGCGATCCCCGTCATCACTACCTGGCGGGCGATGAAAGGCACCTGGCGGATGGTCTGGATACCGACCCTGTCGGCCTTGCTGGTCTGGCTCATGGGCGTCTCACCCGTCTGGATTATCATCGGCTCTGCCCTCGGAGGGATCGTTTATAGTGTCATGAGAAGAAAATAGGACGGCAAGGCAATGATCTACTTACAGCTCTTTTGGGTCTACATTCAGATCGGTCTCTTCGGCTTCGGGGGAGGCTATGCGATGCTTTCGCTAATCCAAAACGAAGTGGTCTACAAGTACCACTGGCTCACGAACCAGCAGTTCACCGACATCGTAGCCGTAAGCCAAGTAACCCCAGGACCCATCGGGATCAACAGTGCTACCTATATCGGTTACTCCGTCACGGGCGGCAGCATCCTCGGCTCGCTCCTCGCAACGACCGCCGTAATGCTCCCCTCCTTCGTGCTCTGCCTCATCATCTCCCGAAGCTTTCAAGCTTTTAGGAGCAATCGCTACGTTGATGCTGCCTTCCTCGGCATACGCCCCGCCAGTGTCGGACTCATCGCAGCCGCCGCTCTGATGCTGATGATACAGCCTGGGCTCTGGACGCTCCTCACACTCCCCGCTGGCACGCCAATCACCGTGGACAATATCATCGTCACGGAGAACTTCATCGACTACCGCAGCTTCCTCATCTTTGCCGTGACGGGACTCGTTCTTTATAAGAAGTGGGTTCACCCGATCCTGCTCATAGTCCTGGCGGGCATTGCTGGCGTTTTGCTCTACTCTCTATGATCACTCCCCGACTCCATCCCCTCGTTGGCAAGCGAGCAGCCTTCTACACGCTGGGCTGTCGACTCAACTATGCCGAGACCTCGACCATCGCTCGCCAGCTAGCGACCGTGGGCGTGGAGCGTATCTCTGACGAGCACCACCACACGACGGAGGTGGTCCCCGACATCTGCATCGTCAACAGTTGCTCGGTGACCGACACGGCGGACAAGAAGTGCCGTAGTCTCATCAACCGTCTGCACCGCGAGTACCCCGAGGCGCTCATCGTCGTGACTGGTTGCTACGCCCAGCTACAAGGCGACCAGATTGCACAGATGCCTGGCGTAGACCTCGTCGTCGGGTCGGGGCGCAAAAGCGAAATCGTCGCGCTTCTCACCGAGCTTTACCAAAAGCGCAACCAGCCGAAAGCAGCTACGCCCCACGTCACCGCCCGCCGAGAGCTCCAACACTTCGAGCCGAGCGTCTCCTCGGACGATCGTACGCGCCACTTCCTCAAAGTGCAGGACGGCTGCAACTACTACTGCACCTACTGCACCATACCCGCCGCACGTGGCGTCAGCCGCAACGGCTCTATCGCCTCACTGGTGGCGCAGGCGGAGCGTGTCGCTAAGCTGGGCGGCAGGGAAATCATCTTGACAGGCGTCAACATCGGTGACTTCGGACACTCCACAGGCGAAACGCTCCTAGAGCTACTCCACCAACTGACGCAAATCTCAGGCATCGCACGCTACCGCATCGGCTCCATCGAGCCAGAGCTGCTGACCCCAGAGATCATCCAGTTCGTCGCTGAGACGGCGCAGTTCATGCCGCACT
>QWCB01001772.1_pt1 | contig 19873 bp, 10 predicted proteins | sample 1972511 | NCBI WGS metagenome assembly QWCB01 (sample SAMN09866719, study PRJNA288562) | Human gut metagenome isolate term5_stool, whole genome shotgun sequencing... | isolation source: gut | host: Homo sapiens | place: USA: California
TGGACTTTACGCCGGTGCGGTTCCGGCTGGAGACAGACGGCGCGCCGCTCACTGCATCCCTTTCCCTGGAGGCTGTGTGGAACACGCTGGGCGAATGGGGCGGACAGGCGCACTTCTATACGCCGGAGAACGCCGTGCTGACCGACCGCGGCTGTGCCATGGCGCTGACCGTGGACGGACGCGGCGGCTTTGCCAGCCGGAGTCTGCCCCTGGATCCCGGCGGGTGCTACAGTATGCTGATGCCCCGGCGAAACACGGTGTTCGTGATTCTTTCCAACCCGGACGGGCTTGCCTCCGCCACGCTGTCCTTCACCTCCGAAGCGGCGCCGGACTACCTGCCGGAGAACGCCGTGACACTCCCCCTGCCGCAGGACGCGGATATGCACGCCCTGTACTTCAACCTTTCCGCCTGCCCCGGTTGCTCCGGGCGGCTGACCGGCTTCCGGCTGGAAATCGAGGGACGCGGCACCCTGCTGCTGCACGGCTACTCCTTTGAGCAGGAAAAGCCGCTGGAGACCCCGCGCGCGACCGTGACCTCCTGCCTGGCGGATGCCACCGCCACGACGCTGACCGTGACCGGCAGACTCTGCGCCGACGCCCTGCCGGCGGCGTATGCGGACGGACAGCTGTGCCTGTACGCCGGTACCATGGCGGACGCCCACGGGCTGGGCGCATCGCACGAGACGACCGCCGGAAAAGAGCGGGTCGGGAGCATCCCGCTGTCCGCTGTGTCCGCTGACGGTGGATTCCGCATGGCGGAGCTGCCGCTCCGGCTGGGCGCGACCACCCTGCTTCCCTATCAGCTCCTGCTGTTCGCCGAGGCGGAGGGACAGCCGGCGCTGTGCCTGTCCGACCGCTTCTATGTCGAAAACTATGAGGTGTCCGACGGCAACCCCTACGCCTTCGATCTGCCCGACTACACCGTGCGCGTGACCGACTTCGGCGCGTTCGGCGATGCGATACACAACGACACCGATGCTATCCAGGCGGCGCTGGATCACGTATCCGCCGCCGGCGGCGGACACGTTGTCCTGCCCGGCAGCTCCGACCGTTACGGCCGCCGGTACATCGTGACCTCGATCCTTCTGCGGGACAGCGTGGATCTGCACTTTGAGGACGGCGCCGTTCTCTGGCAGTCCCAGCGCCGGGACGAGTACCCCTACCAGCCTGCCGTCGGGCATGACGGTGTGATCCCCGGCGTCAACTGGACGCACAACCTGCACGTTTCCAATCTGCCGCTCGTGCAGGGTGCCAACATCTCGCACATCAAGATCACGGGGCACGGCAGCATCCGGATGCTGGATACCGGCTCCGAGGAGGGCGTGGATATGCCCGGCTATGCCGCCGGATGCTACCGCCGCATCCACTGCATCCCGCTGGGGCTGTTCTGCTGTAACGATGTCGAAACGCGGGATTTTGAAATCATCCGCTCCAACAACTACAACACCGAGTACAGCCACTGCTGCCGCGTGTATATCGCCAATGTCCGCCTGCATGAGGTCAAGTGCGTCAGCGGCGACGGCTTCGGCGTGGCTGGCTCACACGGCGTGCGGGTCAACCGCTGCTTCCTGCAATCCAACGATGACGGCGTGGTCATGTCCTGCCATTACTTCGACCCGCGCGGCATCCTGTGGTGGACGAACCTCCGGGGCTACGACAACAGCTGCCGGGATATCACCGTCCTGCATTCCTACATCAACTCCGGCGGCGGCAAGGCGCTTGCCTTCATCACGTGGGGCACCAGCGATCCCATCCAGGAGAACGAGGAGGTCAGCGGCGTGTACGCCACCGACAACTACCTGACCTCGGTCAATCCGGTCGGCACATGGCCCGACAACCCCTACAACGGCAAACAGCCCTTTGACAACTCCGAGACCGATGACTACTCGCCGGTCAAGGATGTGCGCATCGTGGGCAACCGGTACGCCGGAAACTGCACGCTGGGACCCATCCGGGCGACCAACGTGCTGACCGACTGCGGTGTCTGCTCGACCTCGGATTTCCGCAACGGCGACTTCACGCTGGGCGGCATGGCAAACTGGACGATGTGGCGGAACGATGCGCCGGATTCGGTTGGCACCGTTATATACGCCGACAAGGAGAAGGGGCGCATCTGCCACTTTGAGCGGGGCGACGTCGCCGCCGCGCAGGGACTGCGGCTGGAGGCAGGACAGCACATCTTCCGCTGTGAGCTGCTGACGGGCGCGGGCGGCGCGGAGCTGTTCGTGGCACGCATCCCGGCGCTGGGTACGCCCGGCGGCGATACGCCCTACGCTATGGGTGAGGTGCTGGCAAGCCGCCGGGCGGTCTGCACGCGCCCGACGGTCGTGTCGCTGTCCTTTGAACTGACCGATGAGGTGAGCGATGTGTTCGTAGGTCTGCGGCGCCCGGCAGAGGGCGTGTCGGCGCAGGATTATGCGGCGCAGGACTGCGCGGCGCAGGACTACGCGGCGCAGGACTGCGCTGTGTTCGACGCCTGCACGATGGAAAGCCATGTGGACCGTGACGCCATTGCCGCACGCCGCCGGGAGCGGTTCCTTGCCGCTGTCGAGCAGGACTTTGATACGACCGGCTTCTGCGTGGACGGGAAGGAAGGCAAGCTGTACCTCCGGACAACCGCCGGACGGGAAGGCGAGCCGGACGGGCGGCGCTACCTGCCCGCACGCCGGGAATGCGACGTGTTCACGCTGAACAGCGCGGTGCAGTCGAACGCCTACGACACCGCCGCCGGGCGGTGCGGCTTCGGCTACCGCTTCGGCATCCGGGACGGCGGCAGGTGCTATATCGAGCTGTGCTTCAATGTGGTGGAGCGCACGCTGACGCTGACCGATGTCAGCCCGGACGGGGAGACTGTCCTGTACCGGCGCACGAATTTCTTCTTCACCTCCTCGGACTTCCACATCTTCAGGATGGATGTCTGCCGGGATACGGTCGCCATCTGGATAGACGGCTCGCTGTACGCGACGGTGCCGCATACCGCCTGCATGGGCGGCGTGGCGGCGTTCTACACGGATATGGACGCGTCGATCTCGGGACTGACGCTGGAGTAAGTCTGACCGCCGGGGCGGGGGATATCTGTTGAGGCAGGTATCCGCCGCCCCGCGGGGCGTTGCCCCGGCGGTCATTGCGGAGGTTTTTACTATGTGGCTTGTATTTGCACTGCTGTCTGCCGTATTTGCGGCACTCACATCCATCCTGGCAAAGGTAGGCATCAGCGGCGTGAACTCCAACCTTGCAACCGCCCTCCGGACGGTTGTCGTGCTGGTCATGGCGTGGGGGATGGTCTTTGTCACCAACGCGCAGGGCGGGATCACGGACATCAGCCGGAAAAGCTGGGTGTTCCTCATCCTTTCCGGGCTGGCAACGGGCGCCTCGTGGCTGTGCTATTACTATGCATTGCAGACCGGGGAAGCCTCCCGGGTTGTCCCGGTGGACAAGCTGAGCGTGGTCATCACGCTGGTGCTGGCTTTCGTTTTCCTGCACGAGAAGTTTACGGTACACTCGCTGATAGGCTGCATCCTGATCGGTGCGGGCACATTGCTGATGGTTCTGTGAACCCCGGCTCGGAAGCCCCGGGGAAAGCAGGCAGAATCCATAAGATCGGAAAGGAAACATACCATGACAGAAGATGAAAAGCGCCGCGCCGGCGTCCTGTTCTTTCCCGGCGACCCGGAGCTGAAGGAAATCAAGCGCCGCACGCATAATCTGAATCTTGACTATAACGCGACCTATGAGGATGAAGTGGAAAAGCGCGCCGCCATTCTGGCGGAGATACTGGGCGACTTGGGCGAGGGGAGCTTTTTTCAGGGACCCATCACGTTTCATTACGGCAAGCACACCCACATCGGCAAGCGCTTTTTCGGCAATTTCAATCTGACCGTGCAGGATGATGCCGATGTGTACATCGGGGACGACTGCAACTTCGGACCCAACGTGACCATTGTGACGCCCCTGCACCCGATGGTGGCGGCGGAGCGAACCCGTCTCCGGACGGCAGACGGAACCGAGCGGCGGCTGTGCTGGGCGCGCCCGGTGCGCATCGGGAATCAGTGCTGGTTCGGCGCCGGTGTGACCGTCTGTCCCGGCGTCACGGTGGGGGACGGCTGTGTGATCGGGGCGGGCAGTGTCGTGACGCGGGACATTCCTGCGAACAGCTTTGCCGCCGGCGTACCCTGCCGCGTCATCCGCCCCATCACCGAGGCGGACAGCATGAAGTACAGACCGGACATTCTGGCGGACAACACCGTGCCGGAGCCTCCGCCCGCCGCCGATTGATTCATAGTGCCACGCGCCAAAAGCCCGCCATGCAGCGAATGCCGCATGACGGGCTCAATTTTTGGGGGTTGACAGCTGGAGTGGGTAACTTACGGTTTACAATGGTACAGCCGAATGCTGTACCGGGGGTTCAGGAAACGCGGATCGGCGGGGAAAGGCGCACCAACGGCACGCCCATTCCGCTCCCGTCGGCGTTCCCTTTTATTTACCCTCTGATTAAAATATGGTAGGAAATCGTGGCGTCCGCGTCAGTTCCCGACGGTCTGAAGCAGACGGTAAGCACTTTACCGGACTGCATATCCCATTCCGCCAGCATCGAACCGGAACCGATATCACGCTGCGGGCGTCCGAGAAGTGCCACGATTTCGGTAAACGTCATGCCCACCTCGAGCTTCTCTGCCTGATCCTCCCCTATGCCGCCGTTCTGCGCTGCGCAGAACCATGTGGCGGGGTTGTTCTTATCGAAAGGAATTTCGGCAGAGCAGGCATACTCCGAAACCTCCCCGTAGGAAACAGATGCTCCTGCGCCGGACGTTTTGAAAGCGCCCGTGGCTGAGCAGATAAGCACCGTGGCTGACGCGCAAATCAAAACCATTGCTGCGACAGCTATTATTTTCGTTTTGCGCTTGTTCATGATATATCTCCAATCTTTATATTCGACACGACAAAGCCTGCTTCGGTGCTTGCGTATACAAAAGTATACAAAACACCGCTTTCTGAATAGTATTGCTGCACAATCGTTCCACTCCCTATATCAATCCCCCTGTTATTGAGCATTCAAATGACCTCATAACAGTGCCGCATGACGGGCTCAATTTTCAGGGTGTTGAAAACTCAGCGTTCCGCTTAGCTGATAGCCGAGGTAATAGCGGTATAATTCTGCGAATTGACAGCGTGTGCGAACTGCGTTTTGTTGATAACGAAATCATACCCGCCGGCTGTTCTTGACGTGCAGAACAGATACTCGCCATCAATCGCCAGAGAACATCCGCCATCTACCACAGGAATTCCGTTGTACTGCTCGTACAGACCTGCCGCCTGCAGTGCATCGTACTGTTCGTTCTCCCGGTAACCGGCAATACCGCCTATTACGCAGATTTTAATCTCCCCGGAGTGATCGCCCTTATAGCTCTTCAATACATCAACCGTGTACACAGTGTACAGCATACAGTCGGTTTTGCCCGATGCGGCAGAACTATCCGCTGTTCCGGTTTTCATATTGACAATCTCAAAGCTGATATTCTTAACCTTTCCGGTGTATATATTGGAGGAGGCTGTCACGATTTCCGCGGCGGTGTTATATACGGGCCAATCCGGCGACTGGGTAATCATCGGATGCTCCGTTTCTGTCGATACGACCAAGTCATTGGGAAACTGGTTGTTGATTGCCTTGTTGCATCCTGCAAAACACGCTGTCATAATCAGTGAGAGCATTATCGCCAAAAACCGTTTCATGTAGATTCTCCTTGAAATTTCTTGAAACTTATAGATGGGATTTGCGTTCATGAAATGCTGTCTGTTCATCTTATTTCCGGCGCTGCGTCGGTACCACCTCTTTCTTTAGCCTTGCTCTGTAAAGGAAAACGCTTACCGAACCGTGTTATACGCTGTGCTATATATGCTACGTCAGTAGTATATCACGTGAATTGCCGATTGTCAACTGTCAGCAAGATTTGTATACAACTCGTATACAAAAAGTTTACCATTTGGCGCTCTTTTCCACTGCCTGCATGGCTTTCTGCCCTATCCCCCGCCCCGCGCTCTTGCCTTGCCGGGACGCCGCCCTCCCCCCGCCGGGGTACTTGCCCCGCAGGTTCAGCCCGTGCCGCTTCCGGCTCAGGCGCGGGAATGCAAGGGGCGGAGCCCCTTGCATAAGAAAACTAAAATCCCCCCTTCCCGCTGGGAAGAGCGCTCTGCGAGCGCGGGCAGGGGGATGGGGGCAGGGGAGTCTATCCTTCCCCTTCGGGGAAGGGGGCAGAAAAGCAAGCTAAAGGCAGGGTTGGCAGGCGACCAAGAGGGCAAGCCCCCCGCCGGGGTACCACAGCGGCAGGGGCTGTCAGTGCCGTAAGCGGTCTGATGCCGGGGCGCCGGGGGCGGAGCCCCCGGCAAAAAAACTTATAGTCTCCCCCTTCCCGCCGGGAAGGGGGGCGGGGGGATGGGGGCGAGAAAGCAAGCTAAAGGCAGGGGCGGCAGGCGACTCCGCCCGCCAAGATTTCTTTCGACCATTTCCGAAATTCCCTTGACATTTTGCACATTGTGTGATAAAATCAAACCAGCCGAACAGGCAAATTGATGGAAAGGAAACAGAAAAGTATGAGACACCGTATTCCTGCCGCACACCCTTGTTTCCGCAGAAGAATCAAAGCAACGGCATTGCTGCTGATGCTCTGCCTGCTGATGCCCATGTCCCTCCTGCCAGCCGTGGCTGAGGGGGAAAACAACGCAAAACTGACCAATGTAGCCCTCGGACAAACCGTCACCGCAACAAGCAGCTATATCGCGCCGGAGGGCTTCTTCGGAGAGTCCCTGCTGGTGGACGGCGAGTGGGAAACCATCATCCAGGGCGGAAACGTCAGGCTGGGATGGAACAGCGACGTGTACACCCCGACAGCCGAAACCGACCCGGTGGACGTTACCGTCGAGCTGGACGGCACCTATGCGGTGCGCCAGATCGTTATCAAACCCATGAAGTGGAACCTGGGAAAACATACTCCGAAGGCTTTCGATCTGCAATACTCCCTGGACGGCGTCACCTTCGTCACCCTGAGAAGCGAGAAGGATGTAAACACCGAAGCGGCGACTGATGTCGATGTGAAACCGCTGGTGTACGACATCAACCCCACGGATATGAAGTATTTCCGTATACACATCACACGCCACGGTAATCTCGACGCGGGCGGAAGCTGGTTCTCGTCCCTCGGAGAATTGGAGCTGTTTGCCATGGTAGAGGAGAAACCGGAAGAAGAAGGAGAGCTGGCGGTGAATAAGTATGCATTGCGTATGAATCCCGGCGAGACCGACTGGCTGTACCTGACCGACGGCAAAAAGGTCACGGCACACCCCGTCCGCTACGCAAGCACCAATGAGCAGGTCGTCAGCGTGGACGCGGACGGAACCGTCCATTCTGTCGCCACAGGGGAAGCAACGGTCAGAGTCACGGACACGGAAACCGGGAAAACTTATGAGGTCCCGGTCACGGTGGACAATTTCCGCGTCACCGACCAGTTCCAGATCGTTGCGTTTGTCCCGTATTTTTACGAGGAAAACATCAACCCGACTACCTTTGATAACCTGAAAAAGGGCGGCATTACCAACGTCGAGATAAACTTTGCCCTGGACAAGAAGGCAATCACGTATGAGAACAACCTGCGCGCAATCCGGCTGGCATACGAGCGCGGATTGGATGTCACAGTCAGCGAGGTGGATTTCAATGCCGCCAGCTGGCCGGGCAAGAGCGAGGCGGAGACGATGAAGTTTATCAAACGCTACTCGCACCTGCCGGGCGTGACCGGATACTACGTGGTGGATGAGCCGGCAAACGCAACCCCCTACGCAAAAGCCGTTGCATGGATCAAATCGGTGATGCCCAACGCCGTGGCACACGTCAATTTCTGCGGCGCGTATGACCAGAATGTTACCAACCTGCAGAACGAATTGCAGAGCAAGTACGGCGTCTCGCTGGACTACGTCATGTACGATGCCTATACCTTCCGCAACCCCACCTGCGACGAGCTGACGCTGTACTCGCAGCTGGCGTACAACCGGGAGATCGGTCAGCGGCTGGGCGTTCCGACCGCGACCTATATCCAGTCCATGGCATGGAACGGATGCAACCGCCCGGATGCCGATGCCATCCGGTATCAGGTCTATGCGTCCCTCGCCGCCGGCGTCAAGCAGATTTCCTACTTCTGCTGGCAGACCCCGCGCGCCAACGCCGCCGAGACCTACGGCCCCGCCGTGATTGATATTGACGGCAACCCCACCGACCTGATGGAGCCGGTCAGCAAGATCAATGCCGCCGTCCAGGCGCTGGGCCCGACGCTGATGAAGCTGGAGACACGGGCGATGTATTTCACCGGTCAGAGCTTCGGCGCGGCGTACAAGCAGCTGCCCGCGGGATTCTTTATCCGTCCCGAGGACTGGGATCAGCGACTGGCGATCAGTTACATGGAGGCGGCGGACGGCCGCGCTTACTCCATGCTCGTCAACCGTGACTACAAGAACGCGACCGAGGTCACCTTTACCGTGGACGCGGGCATCAAAACCCTGTACCGGGTCAGCCCCGAGACCGGCAAGCTGGAGGCACTGACCGCCAAGGACGGCAAATACACCGTCAGATTGGATGCGGGCGAGGGAGCCCTGCTCGCCTGCGACAAGGATTTCCGCTTTGAGATGAAGGAAGTGACCAACTTCCACTACCTGAAAAAGGCAGTGGCGGACGCTAAAGCCCTGAATATGGCGGACTACCGCGACGACGGCAAGGATGCATTCCTGAAGGCGCTGGAGGATGCCCAGGCAGTGCTGAACAACAAGAATGCCAAGCAGTCCGAGGTCAATACCGCCCTGCGCGCCCTGCAAAAGGCGCAGGTTGTTCTGCGTCCCTTCGCAAACGGGACGGTGAACCTCGCGCTGAATAAGGTTGTCTCCAGCCGGAACACCTACGAGGACGGCACCTACTTCAGCCTCAGCTTCCTGACCGACGGCGTACACGAGGATATTTCCGTCAATTCGCACCAGGGATGGTCGGTTGACCCCTACTCCCGGCTTGACCGAGATGCCGTAGTCGATTTGACGCTGGATCTGGATGCGGTGTACCGGATTACTTCCGTGAAGCTTCGTCCCTGCCTCTATAATCAGGGCAACTCCATGCCGGAGGATTTCGAGATCCAGTTGTCCCGGGACGGCAAGGAGTTTGTCACGGTCAAGACGGTCGAGGGGCTGATGCTGGAGGAAGCATTGGATCAGACCTACACGGTGGACGCCGTGGAGGCGCGCTATATCCGGATCCATATCACCAAGCACTCCGCTGTGATCGACGTCGGGCAGGGCGGGGCTCTTTCCCAGATCGGGGAAATTGAGGTGTACGGGAAGGACATCGACGAGCCTCCCACCACTGAATCCGCCACGGAAACCGAGGCGACCGCTCCGGAGACAAAACCGGAGACCGCATCGGAGACCGCATCGGAGACCAAATCGGAGACGACGCATACCGCTGAGTCCTCCGCAGACAGTACGACCGCTGAAACCGCCGCAGTTACTGCCGGCGGAACAGCTGAAACCGCTACCGGCGGAACGGGTAGCAAGTCCGGATGCGGCAGCGCCATCGGCGGTGTGATTGCGGTGCTTGCCCTGGTCATCCTGGCGGGCGCTTCTCTCCGCAAAAAGAACTTCTGCGATCAGGCAGAATAACAAAAAAGGAACCGTCGGATCCGGACAGCGGACCGACAATCCCGGGGACCTCTGAATATTCAGCACGCGACGATCTGCCGGCAGCCTGCCGCCGATCGCCGCGCGGTGGATCTTCAGGGTCCCCGCTTTGTTTGCCCCACTCCGCCGGGTGTAGCGGTGGCAGGGCGATCCGGCGACCAAGACGCGAGCCCCTCGCCGGGTATCGCCACTGCTCGCCGAGCCAGTGCCGCTTCCGGCTCAGACGCGGGGATGCAAGGGGCGGAGCCCCTTGCATAAGAAAACTATAAATTCCCCCTTCCCGCTGGGAAGAGCGCTCTGCGAGCGCGGGCAGGGGGCTATCCTTCCCCTTCGGGGAAGGGGGGCAGAAAAGCAAGCTACAGGCAGGGGTGGTAGGTGACAAAGAGGGCGCGCCCCCTCAGGGCACTTGTCCCGCAGGTTCAGCCCGTGCCGCTTCCGGCTCAGGCGCGGGGATGCAAGGGGCGGAGCCCCTTGCATAAGAAAACTATAAATTCCCCCCTTCCCGCCGGGAAGGGGGGTGGGGGGGATGGGGGCAGGGGAGTCTATCCTTCCCCTTCGGTAAAGGGGGCAGAAGCAAAGCTAAAGGCAGGGTTGGCAGGCGACAAAACAGATAAGCTCTTGCTATTACAGAATCATCCAAAAACTTTAGGCATATTGTACAAGCCAAAGGGCTGCAAACCGGGGGCGCAGTCCGCAACCATTCCGTGCTGGTTGAATTATTTTTTAACGTAAAATTTGGAAATAACCCTTGATTTTTTATAAAGATTATGTTACAATAGTACCGGCTGGAGCAAGCAGGGCACCATAGGATGCCTACTTCTGCTCAAAAGTGACGAATGGATAGATGCGGCTCATGGATCCCCCTGCGTGTGAGCCGCTTCTCCTTATCCGGAGGATCAGACAGAAACAGTTGGTAGTGAAAAAACGGTGGAGTAATCAAGCATGGGAGGATGTGAATGGGAAGTGAACTGTCAGCGCATCAGAAACTCTTGCTGGAGATGCTGAAAGATTTTGACGCTGTATGTCGCAGGCATGGTATTCGGTATCAGCTGTTTGCCGGGAGCGCGTTGGGGGCGGTCAGGCACAACGGCTTTATTCCTTGGGATGATGATTTGGACGTGATCCTGTCACGCAGTGAATACGAGCGCTTTTTCCGGGAAGCGGCTATGGATTTCGATCCTGAGATCTATTATGTTCAGCAGGAGCACAGTCCGCACTGGTCAATGCATTTTTCCAAGTTGCGACGCAATGGCACGACCTGCATTGAAAAATACCATCCGAAGGATCCGGGGATTCATCAGGGTGTTTACATTGATATTTTTCCCTATGATAATTTGGCAAGTAGTCCGTTTCAACGGCGGCTGCAATTCGCCGCATCCAAAGTGATCATCGCCAAGGCGCTCTGGGAGCGGGGGTACGAAACCAACAACGTTGCAAAGAAACTGTTTTTGCAGGTCTGCCGCCTGCTTCCGCGCCGTTCGATGGAAAGAGTCTGCATGCGCAGGGATGATACCGAGTCGCGGATGGTACATTCTTTTCTCGCTGCCGGAAGAAGGTATAAGAAAAATATTTTCCCCCGTACATGGCTGGACGATTGTGCAGAGCTGCCTTTTGAGGACGGTATGTTTCCGGTTTCTACGCATTATGACGCGCTGCTGACGCGACTGTATGGCGATTACCGGACACTCCCCTCGCCCGAAGAGCGGAAATGCAAGGAGCATGTCGCAATTTTTGACCTCAATTCATCCTATGAAGGGCATCTGAAAGAACAGAAGGAGATGCATTTTGCAATACATACCAGGAGTATTCGATAAAGCAGGGTGAGAGTTTTTTATGGAAGACAATACACCGAGAGTTCTTGTAATCAGCCATACCGTATTCAGTGCAACCGGAAACATGGGGAAGACAATGATGCGTATGCTTGCCGGAATTCCGCCGGATCGGCTTGCGCAACTGTATTTTCATCAGGAGATTCCGACGCGGCGGTGTTGCCTGCGCTACTTCAGAATTACGGACAGTGAGGTTCTGCGGTCTGTGTTTACCAGACGGGCGGGTGGACGGTCTTTCAACGGGGATGACATTGATGAAGCAGCCGACAGCCGGGTGGATTGCGGCAACCTGGCTAAAGTTTACCAGTTCTCAAGGCGGCGTACCCCTTTGATTTACTTTCTTCGAGACAGTATGTGGGCGGCAGGAAAATGGAAGAGCTCCGCCTTGCTGGAGTGGGCAGAAAGCTTCCACCCGGATGTGATTTTCTTTGCCGCAGGTGACTACGCTTTTTCCTACCGTGTTACGCTTTCCCTCGCACAGTATCTGCAGGTTCCGGTTGTTATGTGGTGTGCGGATGATTACTATCTCTCCCCGCCTGTTTCTCCGTTTCGGCGGCTGCAATGCCGCCGCCTGCGCAAGCTTGCTCGGCAGGTCGTGCGGCAGTCCGGAGCTGTTGTTACCATCAGTGATAAAATGGGGACGGACTATGCGCGTTTCTTTGACGTTCCGGTAGAAACTGTCCGGATTTCAAGTGACCCAAATCCTTACGCCCTTCCGGCAACGCAGCGAACCGGCATCGTCTACGCCGGAAACCTTGGCCTGAACCGCATTGCCCCGTTGGTTGAGCTTGGCCGCGCGCTCAGGCAAGCCGCTTTGCCTGGTTTTTCTGCCATTGATGTGTATTCCGGCGAGCAGCGTCCCGCCGTTCTCAGACAGATTACGGAGGAAAACGGTCTGCACTATTGCGGAAGAATTTCCGCATCGGAGGTGGAACGGCTTCTCGGACGCAGTAAGTTTTTGGTGTTTACAGAGTCATTCGATGATAAGTCCGTGCGGCGTGTGAAATATTCCCTTTCAACGAAAATTTCTGAAAGTCTCCGAAGCGGTGCCTGCCTTCTCGCCTACGGGTCGCCGCAGATTGCTTCCATTGAGTATCTGCGCCGACACAATGCCGCCCGTATCCTGCGGTCTGCGGACGAGCTGCCCGCTGCTCTTCTGGAGCTGTGCAGCAGCCACGATACATATGCGAAATATGTGCGCGCTGCACAGGAACTGGCGGAGCAGTGCCACAATCAGGAACGCAACGATTTTCTCATGTGCCGGATATTCCGTAACGCCATCGAAAATGCCGCATCCGGACAGGAGAACCTTGAAAAATAAAATTGTCCGTTTGTTTTTGAGTGAGTCCGCATACCGGCTTCTGCACAAAGCAGGAGAGATATGAAAAAGTATAGTAAAAAAATAATATAATATAAAAATCAGGAGGATACCATGAGAAGAAAAGTGACCAAACAAATGCTTGCAGCTGGTCTGACGGTTATCATGCTCTTCTCGGCTCTTTTTCCTGTCAATGCCTTTGCATTGGGCGGACAGGGGAATATGGCGGGGATTGAAGGCACGGTTCCGGCACAGGCGGCGCAGGATGCGCCGGAGTATTATGCCTTTCTTCGGAATCTGAGGGTGCTGGAGGGCTATGCGCAGACATATGCCCGTGAGCATACCGGGGAGGACGCAGTGGGGCTGGTCATCAACTATGTCCGTTGCGGCGTGGAAAAATATACCGGCGGTAGCTGGACCATGCTGGCGGGCGAGGAGAAGACCGACTTTACCAAGTACGTGACGAACCAGGACGCAGCCAATGGTACCACGGCCGGCGCGTTGCGGAGCCTGACGGAGTTTACCCTGCCCAATGGGGACGAGGTGGACTTTGTGCATATGTTCGGCTGTATGGACATCTCCTACCACACCATGAAGACCAACGCATCTGCCGCGACGATCAATGGTGACCTTGGCGGCTGGGGGGGCGACATTTGCGATCTTATTGATTATACAAAGAAGTACAGTCCCCTTACATCCACCACTGTGGAGGATATGGCATACGAGCTGCGCACCGACGGAAAGCACCTGGGCTATGACGATCCTTCCGAGGATGATGATGTCCATAGCTTTGGTATTTTGGATCTGTATGGCGATTTGGACGCCTACTACATTGTGTGCAATCTTGCGGACGGCAAGACAATCAGCACAATCATGAACAGTTACTTTAATGGCAACCTCACAGATAAGTTCCGTGCGGAATTTTTGGTGCGAAACCGTTTCCCCGGTGTCAGCACTAAAGAGGAGATCCGTTCGGCGGTGCTCGACGCCTATCGAAGCAATACGGCTATCGCCGCGCTGGAATCCAGCCGCGGACTGACGGATATCGGGGATCTGCGCGTTGCCTGCTGCTATGCATTTGCCGACTATCTGTATGAGCTGACGGGAGTTATCACCGACAAGCCCAGCAACGACTATTACAGCGTGTATTCCAGCGAGACCTCCACGCTGGCTCCCGGCGTTACCCAAACATTGCGTAGTGCCACGTCCAGAGACGGGAAAACGCTGGTTTACTATATCGCCACGGCGGATGTGACTCGTAGCGACGTTAATGTTTACGCCAACTATAAGGACAACATCGGTACACCTTGGGGTATGGCCCGCGTGCAGGATCAGATGGAGGCTGCCAGAGCCCGGCACTCAGATCCGTCACAACCGGATCTGTACATTCCCAACTACACCCCGGTGGTCGGCGTGAATGCCGACTTCTACAACATGACCAACGGTGCACCCTCCGGCGCATTGGTTATGGAGGGTGTGGAGTATCACAGCGGAAGCGGTGCTAACTTCTTTGCTATCCTCAAGGATGGCACACCTATCATTGGCGTGCCTTCGGATTATGCAAAGTATAAAGACAGTATCGCCGAAGCCGTGGGTGGCAGCATCATGCTGGTACGCGACGGTAAGATTGTTGTCGGCAGTAGCGGCAACTACTATGACAGCCGGGCTTCTCGTACCTGCGTGGGTATCACGGCTGACAATCGCGTGGTGCTGATGGTTATGGACGGTCGGCAGGAACCTGTTTCCGCCGGTGGCAGTGCAATCGAGATTGCGCAGGTCATGCTGGATGCCGGATGCGTGGTGGCAATAAATCTGGATGGCGGCGGATCTACCACCTTTGTTGCCAAGGAGGAAGGAGCGGACGAGCTGTCTGTGGTGAACCGACCTTCTGACGGCTACGCCCGCTCGGTCAGTTCCTCTTTGATGGTGGTATCTACTGCCAAACCCTCCAACGAGTTTGACCACGCCATTGTTTCGGCGGACTATGACTATCTGACCGTGGGCACCAGCCTGCCAATCACAGTCACCGGTGTCAGCGCGTCCGGAAATGCCGCTCAGCTGCCGGAGGGCACCACCATTCAGGTCAGCGACAGCCTTGTTGGTTCCGTGAGCGGCGATACGTTCACCGCTTCCGCTGTGGGTGAAGTGCAGGTGCAAGCGGTAGCTGACGGGAAAGTATTGGGCAGCAAGACGCTCCATGTTGTGGTACCGACTGAGTTGAAATTCGGGAAGGAGAGCGTCAGCGCCATCTATGGTGTACCGGTGGCTCTGCCCCTGACGGCACAGTATAACGGAAACAAGGTGGCTGTGAACCCGGCCGATGTGTTGTTGGGCTTTGTGGAGAACGGGCAGCCTGTTCTGGAGAGTAAGGCAGGAAAACTCGATGGCTTTACTTTCACCGGTGATGAAAGCTCCGGTATCCGTTCTGTGACTATCGGCGCGGCTTTGTTAAAGAACGGTCAGCCGGACATGAGCAGCGCAGTGATGCTCACTGTATACCTGTACAAGGCAGGTGAGGCAACCTTCGACTTTGATGATGTTACCGGTGGCGACCGTATGCTGGCTTGGAACCGCCTGGTCTCCAATTCCAGTACCCGGGGCGACGGTATTTACTACATCGACAAACCCGGCGTTTCCATGGACATTTTCTATACCTTTGCGGTGGACATGAAGAGGATCCCTGTCCCCGAAAAAATCAAGCCGCTGATGGCTTTGCTGCCGGGCGGGGACAATGCAGACGCTACGGCATGGGACTTCCTGCTGCAACTGGCTGAGCGTGTCAGCCAGCATACCGAAGTGAGAATCCAGGTACAGGCTCCGAAGGGGGTTGTTATGGATACCAGCGGTATGAAACTGGTCAACGAGTATTTTGAGCTGACATCCTGCGAGGTGGATCAGAGCACCAATACGTTGACGCTGATCTGCAATTTTAAGGACCAAACAGAGCCCATTGATCCGTCTACCGCCAACTCGCTGTGCATTCTCAGCGGTTTGAAACTTACCCCTACGGACGGGGCGGATTGGCAGAACAATTGCTTGGATATTACCGTCAGAGGTAAGCTCAGCTATGATATTTACCTGCGCTCCAATGCGGTGTACGGTATTGCCAGCAACAAGGAAAACCAGGAAAAGTACGGTATTTATCCCTACGAAAGTGACAAATACACGTATAACGGCTTACCGGAGAGAGGCGCTCACTTCTACGAGGAAAATCTTCGTTCCTTTGAAGACAGCTATACGCTGGATAAGTCCGTGAAGCAGGGCTGGATCCAGGAGGGTGGCAAGTGGTTCTATTATCAGAACAATGAAATCCTTACCGGAATTCAGGAATTGCCCAGCTACATCGCCGGGGAGAGCGGTGAGTTCTTCTATGACCTGGGGGATGATGGTGCATCCAAGGGCAAGCTCAGCGGTCTGTTTACGTTGAAAGGAGAGCTCTACTTTGCTGAAAACGGTAAACGGATCAAAGGCTGGAAGTCAGTCTCGCATCCCGGCGGTCGAGTAGAGAATTACTTCTTCAATACATGGAGCTATGCCGCTATGGACGGAGAGCAGACCATCGGCGACTATCACTACACATTCAAAGACTGTGTCCTGGTTCGCGGTGATCTGGTCAGAAACAGCGCGGGAACCAGGTATATGTGGGCAGGCTCCTGGGCCACGCAGCAATGGCACACCGTGGACGGAAACAGGTATTACTTCCGATCCAGCGAATACGCTGCTACCGGTTTTTACACCATGAACGAAGGTGGCAAAAATGTTGTCTACGTGTTTGGCACAGACGGCGTTTTGCAGGAGCATGTGAACGGTTTCTACCCATGGAAGGGCAATGTCTATTGGGTAGAGAACGGTATTAAAAATGTTGAGCCCGGTTTGCGCTACGTGGAAGGCTACTACTACTATTTCAAGTACGAGACCGGCGGTGCCATGGTCAAGAACGGCATCTATTGGGTAGAAACAACCAATGGCTTGATGAAGCAGGGTAGTTACCGCTTTGACGAGCAGGGACGTATGGTTAGCCCTACCCCCTATCAGGGAACCGTCACCTGGAAAAACTGGGACGGCACGGAGTTGTATCGCACGACAGAGGAATATGGAGCGACGCCCGTCTATGGTGGCGTGACGCCTACCCGTGCGGCTGATGCGCAGTATACCTATCGCTTTATCGGCTGGACACCGGAGCCGGTTCCTGTAATGGGCAACGCGGAGTATACTGCCGTGTATGAGAAGGAACTGCGCTCCTACACAGTCCGGTGGCTGAACTGGGACGGCACGGAGTTGTATCGCACGACAGAGGAATATGGAGCGACGCCCGTCTATGGCGGCGTGACGCCTACCCGTGCGGATGACGGCGTGAATTCCTATACGTTTAGCGGCTGGAATCAGACCGTTACTGCTGTTACCGGCGACACCACGTACACTGCACAGTTTACTGTTGCATGCCGCCATGCCGATACGGAGATTCGCAATGCGAAGGACGCCACCTGTACCGCTCCCGGTTACACCGGCGATACCTACTGCAAGGAGTGCGGTAATAAGATCAGCAGCGGTGAAGTGATTCCCGCAAAGGGGCACACCGAGGTCATCGACAAGGCAGTCGCCGCCACCTGCACCGAGCCCGGCAAGACCGAGGGCAAGCACTGCTCGGTCTGCAATGAGGTTCTCGTGGCACAGACAGAGATTCCCGCGAAGGGACACAGTTGGGATGACGGCAAGATCACGACCGCTCCGACCTGTGAAAATGCCGGTGTCAAGACCTACACCTGCACGGTCTGCGACGCAACCAGAACCGAAGCGATTGATGCTACTGGTCATACTCCCGTTGATATTGCTGAACAGCCTGCAACCTGCACTAACTCCGGACACAAAGCCGGTACTAAGTGCTCGAAGTGTGACGCAATTCTCTCCGGCATGGAGGAGATTCCCGCAACGGGACACACCGAGGTCATCGACCCGGCAGTCGAACCTACCTGCACCGAACCCGGAAAGACCGAGGGCAAGCACTGCTCCGTCTGCAACGAGATCATCGTTGCGCAGAAGGAGCTTCCCGCGAAGGGACATACCGAGGAGATCCGCAATGCCAAGCCCGCCACCGACACCGAGGACGGCTATACCGGCGACACCTATTGCTCAGTTTGCAACGCGTTGCTGAAGGCAGGCGTTATCGTTCCCAAAACCGGTGCTGTGATTACCTGGGTTGTGGACGGCGTGACCATCACAGAGGTCTACGAAAAGGGGAAGATGCCGGCGTTCAAAGGCACGACCGATAAACCCGAAACTGCGCGCTATCGTTACGAGTTTGCCGGCTGGGACAAGGAACTTGTTCCGGTGGCGGAGGCTGCGACCTATACCGCCCGGTTTAATGAAATCGGCAAGAATGGTCTGTGCATTGAGGGCGAGGATACCTATTGGATAAAAGACGGTCAGAACGTGCCGTTCCCCGGACTTGTGAAGGTTCAGGACGCAAACGGTCACAACCTGTATTACTACTTCGGCGCAGATGATAAGGCAGTGAAGAATGTGTTGCCGGAGGGAGATAGTGATTTCTGGATCCCTGCGGAAAAGACCAACGGCCTGCTTCCTGAGTGGGGGTACTACTTCGATGAAAACGGCGTAATTTTCCATGATGAGCAGTTCCAGAACGGCATTGTCGAGGAAGGCGGCGTCAAGTACTACTACATTGATGGCATCCGTGCTCACATGGGTATGTTCAGGCTTGACGGCAACTACTATTACGCCAAGGCAGACGGCGCGTTGATTGTTAACCAGACCTGCCACTGCAGGCGGATGGGTGACAGCGGCCTCCCGGAGGGTACGTATAGCTTTGATGCAGACGGAAAGCTCAAGAACGGTATCGTTGCAGAGGACGACAGTCTGTACTACTACAAGGACGGCGTTCGCTACTACGCCGGTCTGATCGAGATCGACGGCAACTACTACTATGTCAGGACGAGCGGCGAGGTGGTTCACGGCTGTAGCCACTGGATCACCAAGACCAACGGTCTGATGAGTGAGCGGAGCTATACTTTTGACGACAACGGCAGGATGACTGACCCGGAGATTCAGAATCCCGCTAAGGACGGCATCGTAGCAGAGGACGGCAGCCTGTACTACTACAGAGACGGCGTTCGCTACTACGCCGGTCTGATTGAGATCGACGGCAGTTACTACTATGTCAGGACGAGCGGCGAGGTGGTTCACGGTCGCAACTACTGGATCACCAAGACCAATGGTCTGATGGGGGAGCGGAGCTATCAGTTTGCCGAGGACGGCAAGATGATCAACCCCGAAATCAAGAACCTCAGTAAGAACGGCATCGTCGCGGAGAACGACAGCCTGTACTACTACAAGGACGGCGTTCGCTACTACGCCGGCCTGATCGAGATTGACGGCAGCTACTACTATGTCAGGACGAGCGGCGAGGTGGTTCACGGGTGCAACTACTGGATCACCAAGACCAACGGACTGATGCCGGAGAAGAGCTACACCTTCGGCGCGGACGGAAAGATGGCACAGTGAATCAACAACCTGCCGCATGGTGTCAAAGTACCATGCGGCAGGCAAGGGAAGTACCTGCTTCTCCACATTTTAGGACAGAAAGTGGGGCGATGTGATTGGCTGATAAACTTCCGCTTTTGCTGCTGTTGGCGGCAGGCGCAACGTTTACCTCCGTGTGGCTTATCCTGTTGCGCAGGCGGCTGAACATGGCGTGGTATGTGGCGATACCGATTGCAATCGTCCATACGCTCTACGGCGTGCTGACTGTCAAGGTGTTTGCGTTTTTGGAAACCGGGTTTGACAAGGCAAGTATCGGGAACATGAGCCTGTTCGGCGGAGTGTTTTTCATGCCGCTGGCGTATTGGCTCGGTGCCAAAATATCCAGGAGACCAACGGGTGAGGTTTTTGACATTTTCGCGCCGTGCATGATTTTCACGGTTATGTGTGCCCGGGTCAACTGTATTCTGTCCGGCTGTTGCCGGGGGATGCTGATTCCAGGGACGAACGCGATGCGCTTTCCGACGCG